>Ga0123353_10009570_pt1 | contig 13397 bp, 9 predicted proteins | sample TergutLab28metaG_3_FD_92763 | JGI IMG/M metagenome (GOLD analysis project Ga0123353, IMG submission 92763) | Labiotermes labralis P3 segment gut microbial communities from Petit-Saut dam, French Guiana - Lab288 P3 | ecosystem: Host-associated > Arthropoda: Insects > Digestive system > Gut ... | reverse complement strand
TAGGTACACCCCCCCCCCCTCTTCTTACCAGACATGTCCTCTTTTGAGACACCACGTTTAGGTTCTGGTGGATTTTTTAAGACGAAAATGCCCAGGTTTTAATGAACGATACAGCCACAAATAGTAATAATAATAATAATAAACGACAATTGCACTTTGTGGTTTAATAAATAAACAAATAAATGTCATCAATTGCAACAGTTTGCAAAATATTACCTCGTTAAGCTGTGAAAGCGCACGCTCGTATTTGCACTTCACATGAACAGGATGGTCTTCCACTTCGATCTGAAGACGACGGCGCTGTTCTCCCGCCGTGTCGGTGTCGTAAAAAAAGATATTTTAGTCATTATGAAAATTAGTGATAGCTTTCGTCGCCTGTCGGGCTCCCGAGGATGGTTGTTCTAAGGAAGTAATAACAACCGGCAAATCCTTTGCCACCCAAGGTCAAAGCGGGATATGGAAATAACGCACTCCTTTCCTTTTCGGTTTAAGCGAAAGACATAGTAGTAGTAGTAGTAACGTTTTACGGAGTATCTATAAGATACAAAGTTTAGGATTTTGATGGTATATACACAAACTAGCAGTCACTTGCTGTGATCCTGTGATCCTCAGTACGTAGTGAACTCTAGCTGCAATGATCAATATAACTCGTCAGTAGCAGCACAACTGGTTTCAAAACGAACCACACGCAAGCCGTTATTGTTATCATCGTGTGAGTCGTAGAGAAGGTCATAGTGACACACCTACAATTTTTTTTGTAATGAGTTGTGTTCAACTGCCCTGGCACTAATTGGGGTTCTGAGAAGAACTGCAAGCAAACATTGACGTGTGGCCCACAAAGATGAGAAATCAGATTAATTACTTTAACTGCGCTGCACTGTGATATTATAACTTAGTGCCGATAGTGGCGACGTAGGAACAGAAGCTAAGGCAGCTGCGAAATAAGGTTTTTAGAACTCAACGAATTTAACTCGCCGGGGTATAATGAGCAAAGTTAGTGGTAAACATGGCCTTCCTTATTCCACTCTGAGATGAGCATGAAGACTACAGGCAAAGTGGCCACGCACGTACAGAGAATTTAATGCTGCAGGATTTTTAGGCACTTAAAGTCCAGTGGAAATTACTTACTACCTGCTGTAACATCACGGAAGGTCATTTGGCCACACCTTTTGTTTTATGGAACCTAAATTGATCAGCAAACACTCTTTCTGAAGTAAAGTGAGTCATTACTGTTTAAGTACTGCAGACTGAACTGAAATAAAACATCACCTTCATATTTTCCTTTTTGACTGAACCCTACCGATACGCTTAATTCATAAACCATTGAAATGCAAAGGCTTCGAAACTGTTTTTATCAATCAGACCAGCATATACACTGTATCCCTAACAGTTTGTCAGTGTATTTGTTGGTGTGACTTATTAAAATGTGAATCATAAATACATGGTAATATGCAACACTCCAAACTTCTAAGTTGTCTTCATGGGAGCACATTTAATCGAGTGAATGTACATATTTGCAGTTCGGTCACGAAATAGGCACGTCGGTAGTAGAGGAATGGAAAGAAAATGTACCTTAAATTAGTAACGACAATGCACTTAGAGCAGTAAATTTTTGTCACGACAAAATTCCGTCAAAAGTCAATAATTACAAAATATTGTTACCAAAATTGAAAAAATATATTTCAGGTCATGCTTTTTTTTACAATCACAGTCCGTTTATAAACGCTGATTTGTAAATAAACGGCGGCTCAATTGGGGAAAGAAAGTCTCTGCTTCTCAAAAATCACACTCACGTAACTCTTTGTTCGTCATGTATGTTTGGCAACCGGTGATACAATTTATCCTAAAAACAAAAAAAAAAAATCAACGTAATATTAATTTTGATTTGTCCGCAGTGTCCCTTTCGGGACTCTTTAATTAATTACTGTATTATAGAACGTCCAGAAACAAAGGTAACATGTCCCAGCATGTTGTACTGTCCCCTCACGTGATCAGGGTGATTGATGTATCCTGCAGAGTTGGGACAAGCTGGTGTCGGGCACTGCATGCTTCGGATACACCACATCTGCATGTATTGTGCGAGCAGGTACAATACAGTGGCAGCCAAATTGATTGTCTTGTTTAGTTTCACGATAGGTTGCTGCACTGTAAGCCTAATGGAGTCGATGAAAGGGTGATTGCCAAGAGCGAATTTCTTGGAAAGCATTACTGATATTTCTCTGTCAGTCTTACCATCTCTTTAGCACACGATTTCAACAAATGGCTGAAAGACGGACAACTGGTTTTGGATTTCGGAGAGGATCGAAAATGCTCTTATCTCTGTATACCTACAACTACAAAGCGTCTTCTTCCCCATTTGGATCCTGTCATCTGAGTGAAGGTGGTTACTCAGATTCATCTAGTGACGGGAAAACAGGCCTAATATGAAGACATCTTGGGGAACCAAGATGGTACAGTCTGTGTAGTGACTTGGCTACGTGCTGAGTGACCCAGGACAGCAGGGGATATACAGTATTATACTCTCTAAAACCTCCCAGTCTCCTAGTCTAGTGTTATCGGGACTCTTTCCCGAGGGTAAAGAGGCCGAGGCGTGAAGCTTATAACTCGCCTTCATCTAGTGCTAAGATTAAGAATTCATCGAGTTGAACCTCTACTACCAGCGTGCAAAGTGACTTTGCCTCTTCTTACCCTTTTCACGTAGATATTTACTTCACCGTCCAACCTAACCTACAGCACAGGTACAGAAACAATTCCATCATTGTTATCGGTTCTCCCAGGCTTTATGTTTCTCCGTTGTCTTCGCTATAGTCCACAGACAGTTGAGTGGAAGAAACAAAGCCCACTATGGTTGGCTGAAGGTGTGTTAGACACCATTTATTATGGGCCTAATGCGGTCCAGCTCTGCTGGTTTGGCGGCAGCACAGCTGCGAATTTATGCACGCACAGATTACAGTATAAAAGTACGGATGACAAATAAAAACAAAAATAATTTAATAATAACCTGTACCATGTACTGACTGTTGATCCTTTTCCCGTGAAAGTTATCTGCGGAACGGAAAAGAATTGAAAATGTGTAATGACGCGGGACGGTAAATATTTCCCAACAGCTTTACAGCTTTAGTGTGCCAGCTTGCGCAATACGATCAAGGAACGTTCTGAAAGATCACCAGAAGGCAGTAGGAGCATAAGATCAGGAAAGCCTGGTGATTCGCACAGTAGTGACTACGAATGTCACAGAGACGTTAATACCGGTAGTTTGGTCTTCAGACCTTCCATTTTAACGCTTTTCCCGCAACTAGATTCAGCATTTCATGATTCTGCAACAATTCTCCTCCCACCCTAGGTAATGCAAGATCACTGTACTGCAGCTGCTTCATGGAAATGCTACAACTGACGGTACACATGGTTTCAGTAACATCGGATCACTGATCTCTAAAATGCTGGAAGTGTACTGAAATCTTCTCATGACTTAACGTTTACCATCCCGAAGTGTTTGAAATATAAAAATTAAAGGAAGGGTTTACAACAATCAAACACAACAGTATATATTAATCTTGTAATACATTATAGCATTATGGGCTATATGTTTCGACTCCTATCGAGTCATCTTCAGGTCCTCAAGATGTAGATACAGACATACAAACGTTTGTATGTCTGGATCTACATCTTGAGGGCCTGAAGATGACTCGATAGGAGTCGAAACATGTAGCCCATAATGTTATAATATATTACAAGATTACTATGTACTGTTGTGTTTGACTCTTGTAATCCCTTCCTTTAATTTTTTTATCTTCTCATGAGTTTATCCTTTTAATTAGGAACTGAAAATTCTACAGTAACAGCGATTTGTTGGCAGAAACATTTATTTAATCTATAATAAATGCATAAATGTAACTGTCCAGCACATAATTCACGCGGAATCTACATTTCCTTTATGTTTCTTTCCGTGAACAGACCAATTTTTATTTTTTATTTTTTAAAATTTTTGCCTTCGAAGAAGGGCACTCTTATATTCGCACAATTTTCTCGTTATTCTTTAAAACTAACATGGCCAGAAGAATTTTATAATATTCCCACCGGGTTGGAGTACCCATGAAAGTAGCTACGTTAAGTAATACGTGCTGATACGTAACCTACAGAAAAGCCCGAATATGTAAACAAATATCCGACGTACGTCCTATTGAGAATGATCTTAAACAGGTAGATGCTTTATCGCCGTTGCTTTTCCACTTTATTGCAGAATATATGCCATTACAAAGATATAAGAAAACCAGGAGGGAATAAAATTGAATGTGACACGTCAGCTTCTGGCCTAAGTTGATTGCCTTAGTTGAATGGGTGAAAACACAAATACCATAAAGAAGAACACAGACGTTCTATTAGTTACTAGTAAAGAACATGGCCTGGAAACTTAAAAGAAACTTAGCTTACTGGTATGTTCACTTCTCGTCCGAAGAATTTAGGTCAATCTTCGAACACACGAAAAATTTTAAATATTTGGGATAGACAATAAAAAATCGAAAATACATTCACGAAGAAATTAATAGCAGAATAAATTCAGTAATATTTGATGCTGTTCGGTTCAGAATGTTCTGTTATTCGGTCGCTATGTAAGAATGAAAGCAGTGCAATACACATACTTCGAATTTCACTGCTGTTTTACATAAGTGTGAAATTTGGCCCCTCATACTGAGGAAGGACATAGACTGTGGGTGCATGAAAACAGGGCGTTGAAGAAAATACTTGGACCTAACAGGAAGAACGCAACAGCAGGCTAGAGGAAACTGCATAATGAAGCGGTTCAGAATTTGTACTCCAAAAACCGTTAGAATGACATAATCGAAGAGGATGAGATAGACTGGTCATGTGGTACGCATGGGAGAGAAGAGAGATGCATACAGCATTTAGTCGTTTCCAACCGGAAGGAAAGACAGAAACTGCAACACTTAAGTGTTGATCGCAGCATAATATTAAATTAGATCTTAAAAAAAGACAGGATTATGGTTGTGGACTGGATTCGTCTGCGCACAACAGAAACCATTAGCAGGATTTTGTGAACATGGTAATGAATATTCGGTTTCCATAATACGCTAGGAACTTCTTGGCTAGCTGAGCAATTACCAGTCAAGAATAACTCTGCTTTGTGGAGACAGTTAACCCGTTGAACGCAACCTGCGTTTTAAGTTACATTATTTACGAATGCTCGACTCGAGTATTTGCGTCAGACCACTGCAATTTCGCAAAATGTTATCGCCCGGTGCCCTGCACTCCACTGATCCCACCCTGGCGGAAGTACGCAGAAACCTATCTGCCCTGAGTGTAACCCACCTCCGACCGTATCTCCGATTATCTATAAACGTTACGGATTTTAAGAGCTCCCAAAATGTAACTGTTATTAGAACAGCAATAAAACGTCACTTTCGTTTCCGAGTGGCTAACTGTTCTGACTAGAGGCGAACCTGTAATTAGAGCCACCTCCATGCCCACGTACCGCTGCTGGGATAAAACCCTGAGCTAATTAATGGAAGATCTCTAGCTGATATTAAGGTAGAGGGACTTCGCCAGTACCACCAAGGGCTTTACTGCATATGAATGTTCTTTCTTCTCACCATCATATACTTCTCCTTACTCCAGTTGTAATAATCTAATTTTTGTTGCTTGCTGATAAGAAAATATTGCCTTACTCTCATCATACATCGTGAAGTGGGGGGCAGGGAAATCAAGACATTAAATTTACCGCTACTTTCCCAGCGCATTTCCTTTTTAGTGGGGTTAGATACAAAGCATCTTTCTGGGATACGGGCCTTTGACCATGGGTACACTTATCTTCGAGTTTAGACCTACATGAAATTTCACAAGTATTCATAAGGTACTTCAGTTCGTGATATTTTTAATTTTCACTGTTTTTTTCGCTTTCATTTAACGCCTTAAAAGTGCGCGGAATCTCGATCACCTGGGAAACCGAGGAAGAATGTTATGTAGTCGAAGGAAACGGTAGTGGAAAAGGGAATTGGACAGAAATGATTTAGAAATAGATGAGTTACGTGTTTGTGTGAGCGGTGTAAGATCCTGACACGAATGAAGGGCTGTCTTGTCATGACTCACAAGACGAATATCCCAGTCATGTGTCGTCACTGGGTCGGAAGCTGGTGCGACCCTACGATGCAGATAAACAGATAACGGCTGTTAACATGCATTTTAAACACTTGCTCATATTGCATCAGTGGAGCATTGATACACTGCCGGGACGCATTAGGGTTATGAACTCACAGCCGTCAGACTATCGCTCGAGAATCACTGAAATACTTTTTTTAGGATAAATTAATTAAATTGCGTGGTTCAAATTATTTCTAGCAGAAGGCACATATGTGGTACTGCTGGGAAACGCAGCGGATGTTCTAACTGGTTGATGTGTACAAATATTACATATATGTCTTCTGTATTACGTACACTATGACTACAATGGATGGAAACACTGTATATGTATTCGAATTTGACATTTTCTATGCAGGTGGTACAGAGACTAAACTACGAAATGGATGATCGAGGAAACGGAGTTTTATTCCAGACAGGCGCAGAGATGTTTGTCTTCATCACAGCGCTGGTCAGTGCGTGATGCTGGCTACTAACACTGGAATAGTGCCTAAGTTAATGCGTGGAGATGTAAACCCATTCCCCCATACGTCTTCATTGAGTGACGGCTGTTTGCTCATAGGGAAAACTGTGATTGTATCACCCGTGGTAAATATACAGGGTGTCCTAGGAGTAAAGGTCACTACTTCGGGATTTAATTCCAGAGCTGATTCTGAGTCAAAAACGTCATATACACACGGGTCCAATTCGCAACAGTTCAGGAGTTTTGAGTTTTTAAAGTACAATAAATAAATTAGAAAGGAAAGAGGAGCATTGTGCATTTATTGAGCTATGTTGTTATATGTACAGTTACAGATTGGCCGTTCAGCACTCAAGCAAACTGTTCGAAGTGTCCTCCGTCTGCTTGGATGCATTATCTGACTCGTGTGGCCAGAGAACTTGTAACTTTACGAAGCACTGCAGCGTTGTTCATGCTTCTTACAGCGCAGAGAATTCGCTGGAGTAGTTCTTCTCTCGTGTTCACTTTGTGTGCATACACCATAGCTTTCATGTAACCCCACACATGGTAATCCAATGGGTTCAGATCCGGTGTCTTTGGTGGCCAATTCTGTACACCGCTACGACCAATCCATCGATTTGGGAATTTATGATTCAGATACTGCCTAACGACCTGACTGAAATGAGGCTGCGTTCCGTCATGCTGCTAATAGATCTGTCGTCGTGTTTGTAGAGGAACATTCTCTAAGAGTGCTGGCAGTTCATCTTGCAAAACGTTGGCGTAAATATCACCTGTCAGACGTCGCGGAAAAATGTACGGACCAATCAGTTGGTCACCAATGACACCACACCACAAGTTGACGAAAAAGCGATGCTGGAATTTGCTTTCGACAGTTCCGTGACGATTATCACGATCCCATAAATGGGAATTTCTTGCAAGGCAGTATCTGAATCATAAATCCCCAAATCGATGGATTGGTCTGAGCGGTGCACAGAATTGGCCACCACGGTCACCGCATCTGAACCCATTAAATTACCATGTGTGGAGTTACATGAAAGTTATGGTGTATGCACACAAGGTGAACACGAGAGAAGAACTACTCCAGCCAATTCTCAGCGCTGCAAGAAGCATCAACAACGCTGCAGTGCTGCGTAAGGTTACAAGTTCTCTGGTCACACGAGTCAGAAAATGCATCCAAGCAGACGGAGGACACTGCGAACAGTTTGCTTGAGCGCTGAACGGCCAATCTGTAACTGTACGTATAACAACATAACTCAATAAATGCACAATGCTCCTCTTTCCTTTCTAAATTATTTACTGTACTTTAAAAACTCAAAACTCCTGAACCGTTGCGAATTGGGCCCGCTTGTGTATATGACGTTTTTGACTCAGCATCAGCTCTGGAATTAAATCCCGAAGTAGTGACCTTAACTCCTGGGACACTCTGAATATAGGTTAAGTCTCGGATAATCTTGTTGCAACTATTATTTCTTTTGTAACTAACTGACTTATTGCTATATGAATTGTTTATTTAAGTATTTATTATTAAAACTGTCGGTTGAAAAACTAAATATTAGTAGAGTGTACATGACATTACTGTTTGGAATCAAAGACAGCTGAATGGAAGGTTTCTTCTCGCAGGAATTCATTACAGACTTCGGAACTGCTTACTCACTTTCCGTATTCGCAAATGTTAATGACAAAAACATCACTGTCAGTGACGCTGAACAAATACCATTCATTGCAGTCACACGGGACTACCGACGCCTATCTGCACAATGAACTGGACGCTGGTACTTCCTCTGCAGGGGCACCATTCAACCAAATCATTCGACACGCGAGCCCACTGCATAGACATATTGCCTGTCAGTCAGGTTTCACCTACGACTGACAGGTTCATTGTTTGCTCTATCCTACCCTTACACAATGATATCTGTCTTATAGCCTGTCGCACACTGAATAGCCCAGGCGGCCGTGGGACACTGGTAACATAACTTTGCATGTAGTTACCACATGTATACTAACAACTGCCCTATGATAGATAGATTAATATACAAACATGTGATAAACCTCCTACGTATTTCGGCCCTTTTCGGCCACCCTCAGGGAGACAATCAACAAAGGAAATCACAATAATGGCTAGTCAGACAAACGGTGTAAAATAATATAGTTAAAATACAGAACACTAAAATGTTTAAAAATTTGAACAGAATGTACATCGTAATAATCGTTACTGGAATTACTGCAGCAATCATCTTCGTTTTCGGGAATATACCCTGAAAACGTCAAAATAAAGTGGCAAGCAGAACTGTAAGTACCCGGTGTCTCCTGTTGTTGTTTATATCAATTTGGATAAATGCACAATGCTGGTGTGTCGCAGTGGGTAGTAAGCAGAACCCTAGGTTTAAGTCCCGCATGCGTGTTTCATATTACATATCCATTAATGTGTGTTCCTTTGTTTAATGTCGCCGTGATGGTGGACGAAAAAGGCCGAAACATGTAGGAGGTTTAACACGTGTTTGTATATCACTGTATAAATTCATAATGCAGTTGTTAGAATATATACTGTGACTTATCTTGATAATGAACATGAGTAATTGTAAACTGCATGAAGTCTTCTTTCTAGAGTTTTATGGCGGTAAGGGATTTATTCTGAAAGTAGCAGACCTGTTTTACTGTAGATAAGATATCACTAAAAGAGAGCGCACCATACCAACTCACTTTTACACGCGGCTTTTAGGTTAGCATTATCCTGTATAGCTTATAGGCACTAGGCACTCTCCCATAAAACCTACCAAATATCTGTCAGTCCAAGACATTATTCTATACCGGTAGAGACCGTAGGACCTAACCAATGTGATGAAGAATGAGAAAAAGACGTTCATTTATAACAGAATAATATTGTTAGCGAAATGCGAGTGTAGAAGCTGTTCAAGTCGATAGATTACTGGTAGACAAGACGGCCGAGCGTGGCCACCCGTAGGGCACAGATCGATATATTTGAAAATAGGACAGCAAACTGAAACGAAGTTGTGTTAACTGAAACCGAATGTGTACATAAAAGAAGGTATAACGAACAGAAAATGCGAAAGACATAATATAGATAAGCCACGAAGAAGAAAGGAGAGAGAACAGTGGCACTCCATAAGCTACGTCGAGATGAATGGGCCAGATTGCTGGCAAATAGGACAATTCGTATATTCTCCAACCATACGGTCATCAATAAATGTACTTCGGTCTGATGGGTTTCATTTCACTGGATAAAGCAATGTTATATGACTAACATACGAAATAATTTCACACGTAATTAGTCCATTTACTGCCGTCACTAGTTTAGGAATTTTTCCCTCATCGAGAACGAATAAAAAATGATACTCTCCTGAGTAAATTGTGTTGATTTAACCTCAAAATAGCAGGCCCCCAGCGACGACGTTTGTAAGTGATAATATGTCGGCAGAAAAATGCAAAATAATACATTGGCACAACACTTTTTCTGATTACAGACTGCCCCAAATATAGCTAAGAGAGACTGTTAACAGGAATGTGCTCGGTAAACACATAGCACAATATGAAATAGGTTCCAAGAACTTCGAAGCATCTCAGTAGAGAATAAATATAGGAAAACTGAAATTCTAACTAAACTGACGCCTCAAGGTCTGTTAATTACAATCGGAAATGTGTGATGTCTGATCAGACTGTACTACAGCCAACGCAGCTGTTTTTATTTAGAGCCAAATAACTAGTCGCGTTTGACACGAAAGTAAGCTCAGTCTGTCAGAACGACCAAACTAAAGACTCTCCTTTTAAGCAAGCCTAACTGTAGGACCACCGAAGCAGACATATGTGTACACGTGCCTGACTTAAACTCGCCTCTTTTTGTCGAACCTATTCTGAAAGGCATAAAATTTTTTACGATAAAGTTCGTACTTCAGAAACCGCTGGTAATAATGCGAACGTACAAATTGTAATTATTTTCGCCGAGATGGGTTTAAGTTCATTTTACGCACATTTCATCGACTATAAACACCAACTAAATGATCATATTTATGGCCAGACGATTATCTTAGAAATTAAGAGTGATACATTGTACTTCAAGAATTTTCGTCTCTTTTCCGTCATAAGACGAAGTTCCAAGTCTTATTTCTTTTCGGATAGTCACTGAATTTATGGGCTACTTTCGGGTGAGCGACGATAAGTATGACAGAATTAATGAGACTGATACATAAGCTGTTGCATACACACCTAAGTAGTCGCTAATGAACAATGCGCATGAGTTTATAGTCGTATTAATTCAGTCAGTGTTAAGATTCTGACGTACATACTAGCACATTAGTCTACGCAGTGCTTTTGATACATATGGTAGATACAGGGCCTCGCTGCACATTTGAATTTCAAACACATGCAGTTTCCAACTTTCTCTCTCCATCATTTCTCTCTCCCCCCCCCCCCCCCCCCCCCCCCCCCCACCCCCCATCCCACTCCCCCCCCCCCCTCCCCGCATTCGCTTCAACACTGATTTGAATTCTGCGGCTCTATACTCCTATTAAAGTTTCGATCCGTATAAAATCCAGTTTATCGCTTCGTTAGATTTATTTGGAAACACGAGGGAGAAAAGAGCGTAGTGGATGTTGGGGACGGGAGAGGGTGGGGATTTATAATGAAATTTTGAAGAGTTTCCTCTTACTCTGACAATAACTGGGATTTTAGGTAAGTCTATTTTATTGTTGTTTCGACTTAAAATATTATAGTTGAAAATGTTGTATTGTAGTGATAGTCTTCAACAGTGAATTAAACTGCCACAAACATAAACAATTCCTCCCCTCTTCTTGTAGTATTCCTGTGACCTGATGTCATCAGTCTGACCTTTTAATCATAGTTCCCACAACTGTAGGAATGCAAATTTCTCGAGGGTGATGTAATTTTATACGAAACGATTTGGGTCCAAATGTATCAAAGATGGTGTTCCTTTAAAAAGCAATACAGGAGAGAATGAATTAAAGACCGAGTGTTCCTAACATTGGGAGCTTACGCTGTAGATTCACACACATACATGTCGCATTATTAACTTACGACTGGAGATCTATATTTCCTACTTCCTATTATTCATATTTCATGCTGTTATCCTCGAGCTCATGTCTGTTGCTATATCAAGACCACAGAATGCTTGTACAGAACCCCGATGGTACACTATTCTTAATTTGTAACGATTCTGCAAGATGATTGATTTTCACGCTATTTTGCGTCAATGGTCCAACAAGAAGACTGCAGAAAACGATGATGTGGAAAAGTGTTCTTGTGTGGTAAGAAGGTAAGGATTTGGAAGAGGGCATTCGGGACTCATTTGAAGGTACTATCCGGCAGTTTATGTGGAAATACTAAGCAAACCCATGACCACTGCAGTCAGGATACACGATATAACACGGCCGAGATTTGAACAACGAAGGCGGCATTAGAACTGAATCATAAAAGTTAGCTGCAGATGTGTGGATAGCACTCAATCTGCTCATAATTAATGCAGTAATATTCAAGGCTATACTGAGCCTTCGGAATTCAAGAAACAGTTATTAGTTTCTAGGCTTGTTCGCGTAATTGTGAAAAGCGACAATTAGCTTCGTCATGTCCGCTCGTGCTTCCGCCCGCCCTCAGGGAACAACATGGCTCCCACTTGACGGACTGTTATGAAAGGTTATATTTGAGTATATTTCTAAAATATGCCAAGAAAATTCAAGTTTTATTAAAATCTGACAACAATAACTGGTACTTTACATGAAGGCGTTTGTTCATTTATGATAATATCTCGTTGAATTCTTCGTAGAATGGGATATGTTGCAGACAGACATTGTACAGAACATAAAAATACATATTTTATATTCAACATCTTTTTCCGAAAGTCGTGCCATTTATTACATTAAGTGAGAAAATATAGTACAGCTAGACCGGTCAAACATGCAATAAAAACGGCACATGCCCTTTGCACACTGGATAACTAAGGCTACAAACACACATCCAGAATATGTAATACTTATCGCTTTTTCATGGCAACAATGGTTACGTGGACGTGCCTCATGCTTACGTTTATATATATATAATTTTTACAGCGAATTTGCAGTCTGGTGTAAGTTTCCTTGGTTATGGTCTGGTTATTAATTGTAGTTTTTTTACTTCTGTGATTGTTTCTAGATCTTACAGAAGTCAGGGTTATTAGTCCTGATTTACTGAGTGTGAAGCAAGAAAATAAAGAATAGTTAGGACACTGCGAAATTAATGCACTTCCGCATTCTCAAATAAAACCTGCGGACGTGCTAAATTATTTGCAGAATTTACAGGCACAGGGAGCGTCGAAATTTGTTAGTCAATGAGTAACTTCATTTCCTATTCGTTGCAGTTGAAAACTGAACCTACCACGATTAGATTTACACTGACAGTGCGGCCTGCAGACAAACACCACCACTTGACTGAGATGGTCACACAAAATACAGCACATGAACACTTCTTAGCCACATAAATTTAGTACAAATATTTTTATCTATATTTTATATTTTAACATGTATTGTGAATCGGGTATTTAAAACTTAATATTTTATAATTGTACATTGGCTTGGTTGTCTATTTATTATATCCTTCGAAAAAATACCCCCTGAAAATGGTAAAAAACGTGACCGAAACATGTAGGAGGTTTACAACGATGATAACGTAATAAATTAATATGTTTTCATATCCAGTTTTTGTTTTTATTCTCATAGTGAAGCATCAGTGTATGGTCATGAAATATTTAAAAATGATGATTAGACATTTTAACTGCAGT
>Ga0123353_10009568_pt1 | contig 13398 bp, 4 predicted proteins | sample TergutLab28metaG_3_FD_92763 | JGI IMG/M metagenome (GOLD analysis project Ga0123353, IMG submission 92763) | Labiotermes labralis P3 segment gut microbial communities from Petit-Saut dam, French Guiana - Lab288 P3 | ecosystem: Host-associated > Arthropoda: Insects > Digestive system > Gut ... | reverse complement strand
TCCCCCCGCCCCCACCCACGCCGAAAAATCTAAAACCCCACACCGCCCCCCCCCCCCCCCCCCCCCCCAGAAGATAGAACCAACAGAACCCGTCTGGGCGTTTTGAAAAAAAAAAAAGGAGAGAAACCTTTTGCTTCTGCTGGGAATGACACCATGATTTCTCCGTTGTCCATCTTTAGTCTAACCACTCTATCGGCTGAGCTATCCGGGCTGCCCACATAAAGTTTGTTGTCTGGATGATTACAAGAATCCATCCATCTGACAATAATGCTTGTCGCAGAATGTCAGCTTCCGCCGGGGTGTAGATAGGGTTTTCCTTTTCTGCAATGTTAAGCAGTGTAGGTTGGCTACCGACGTTTCGGGACAATCCAAGACTGCTTTGTCCCTGAATATATAACAAATAAGGTATTCCGAAACGTCGGTAACTGCCAACCTATGCCGCGTAACAACCTAGAACAGCGAATGCCACATTATCTGTTCATTCAGGTATTCTGTGAGCGAACGTGGCGTCTTTGGGATGACCTTTCATAGGAACATCGGGAGCTACTCATCCAACCACACAGCTTCACATCCCGGAAGAACTGTCTCCCCAGCAACATCACTCTTCGAACCCCAAATCTCGCGCTAGCATTTCCAATTGTATAAGATGTCCTGCTACAAATAAACGTGCCTTGAAGCATACTTGTCAATCAGTCAGGGTAAGTACAAATATAGTTGTCCCTGCACTTAATCATCACCCCATGAAGATATACGGACATTAAACAGATGTGGCAGGTCAGCTATGCGTTGCGGCCCCACTGCCTCCGGAAAATGAAGGCCGCCTACTCATTGGTTAGGAGGCTAAACAGGCCCCAGAAAGGATTTGGGTGCGGGGGATGAGGTGACAAACAACTTCCCACGCAGACACTTTCCATCTTAATGAGACAAAGTGGCTGGAACTGCCACGCAAATGGTAATGAAAATGGCTATTAACAAGCCAAACATGTAGTCACATTGTATATGTTAATTCACACAACCTGATAGAGTATGTGCCAATAACGTATCTGGGTAAACAGATTGGTAATAATTTATATCTACCAACAACACAGTGGAATGTATCAAGAATACACAAAAAACACAGTCCTCCTTCACGAGCAGAGTCAATACTACAGCGTAATTAAAACCTTGCTTAGCGACTTAAAACATTCTGGTTTCACTGAAGGAACGCTGTATAAAACATATACCAAATGACAGGGTACAGTCTCAATTCCATTCACAAGTGTCCTACGTATACCCAACTGTGACATGGCAATTGTCCCAACATTAGTACCATTCTGTCTAAATCCCGCTAAGCTATCTGTTGTTCACTAGCTGTTAGTTGTGTATGCCATATATTCAGTGCTCTACTACTGCTAGCACAGCAGGGACACCGACATCAAAAGCTGCAGTATACTAGTCTGGATTGTACCTGCTCCAGCCCTGCCGGAGTCGAACACTTGATATGCTGAATGTAAGACTAAACCAGCGAAATTCACACGGCTGTGCCACACCTTGCGGAAATATCAAATACGGAATGTGCACCTACTCCTGCAACACACTCATTAACCCCCTAAAGCCCAGTGATTACTTCATGTATCACCGGATAGCTCAGCAGGTATTGCGACTCGCTACGGGCTGGACGGTACGGGGATCGAATCCCGGGTGGGGGCGAGATTTTCCGCACTCGTTCAGATCGGCCCTGGGGTCCACCCAGCGTCAATGAGTACCGGGTCTTTCCCGGGCGTAAAGCGGCCGGGACGTGGCGTTGACCACCCACTCCATCTAGTGCCAAGGTTAAGGAAAGAGTAGAGCTATGTCTCTACTCCCCCTTTGGACCTTCGTGGCCTGCTCTAGGGTGAACTTTACCTTTACTTTACCATTAGGTTTAACATTAAAAATCCTACGTTCTGCCCACAGTGTATTCCTGCATTACGTACGGATCTCAGAAAAAAAAAGTTAATGTGCCTAAAAAAGGAAAAATGTAGAAGGTAAGATGGTCCCTGCCCAAGCCGCACAAGCTTATAGGAGCAGAAGTATAGCTTCATTCGTTCTCAACCTCGGCACTAGATGGAGATGAATGGTCAACTTTACACAACGGGCGCTTTGCTCATGGAAAAGAACGCGGTGACCATTTAAGAGGAGGCTGTGTGGAGCACAGCGGATCGGCATGGTTGTGGATATCAACATAGAAGAGTCCAGTCCGTAGCCAGTCGCTATGCCAACTACACGACTGCCGCTTATTTTTCTACAGAGCATTATGTTGAACGCTTGTAGACAGCGATATGGACTTGCTTATTGTGCGGTAGGACAATCATTTTGAAACACAATTCAGGTTATTTTGATGCATGTACCGTGCACTTTTATTATTGTTTTTATTACAGACAACAAATGAAAAATTAATATTACAACCTTACACATCATAATAATAGCTCTTTATATACTATACACACCTAAATGTTTCGACATTTATATGTCACCAACAGGAAGTTTTACATTTGTGCCTTCCCAAGTTACATGAATTCTTAAAACTCAATAATAATGTAATATAAACAGCCAACTAGATGCAACAATAATAATTTTATTAATAATTTCAATCAGCTCAACATGTTTCGGGCGAAATCAACGCCCGAAACATGTTGAGCTGATTGAAATTATTAATAAAATTATTATTGCTACATCTAGTTGGCTGTTTATGTTATTGTATCAGTGATGTACGGTCACACAAACACAAAAAATTCTTAAAATTGAAGCTCTTAAAATCACAGTTCCATATTAAAATATATTAAAATATTATTTAATCGTGGGTTAGTGATAAAAATCTGTTCGACAAGAGATTATAACGTCGAACAGAGTTTTAAATTATATATTTAGGTAGGTTTCACACTTTTCATAGGCCACGAAGGCCCTTAGGGTGAGTAGAGGTATAGCTCTACTCTTTCTAGGACCTCGGCACTAGATAGGGGTGGGGGGGTCAGCCCCACGCCCCGGCCGCCTCTACCCCGGGAAAGACCCGGCACCCATTGTACGGGAGGCTGAGGGGGTCCCAGGGCCGGTCTGGACGGGCGGAAAATCTCGTCCCAACCGGGATTAGATCCCGGACCGTCCAGTCCGCAGTCAGCCGCTATACCGACTGAGCTACCCGGCCCACAAATAATTATATAATTATATAATATTTAACACTGAACTGTGACTTTAACAGCTTCATTTTTAAGTATTTGTGTAACTTGGCAAGGCACAAATGTAAAACTCCATGATGATGACACATAAATGTGGAAAAATGTAGGAGTATATATTATATAAAAAGCTACTGTTGTGATATACAAGGTTGTAATACTAATTGTGCATTTTTTGGCTGTAAAAAACAACAATTCAGATTATTTATGACCATGCCATGACCCAGGGAGACAGTCGCCGGCCTCTCACCGTGGAGGCCCGGTTTCTATCTCAGGTCAGTCAGATTGGTGATAAAGTGTCACTGGGGCAGGTTTTTCTCCGAGTACTTCGGTTCTCTCCTGTCAATATAATTTCACCGTACTCCATACTCATATTCATCTACAAGTCGTTCATACAAGGAGGACAAATCGGCGAAGACTGAAAAACTTCCAAAAAGCAATGCTATTTCAGAAATCGGGAGCATTGGATAGAAAAAAAACTGTACGCGATCTTTAAAGGGTTAAACGTTACCCACTTGCATATTTTTACACGTGAATAAGATCACTCACCTGACGCCAAATGTTGTAGTGACTCAGGAAGCAGCCTATCTCGCCCATTGTCAGCGGCCTGTAAAAACAGCAGACCAAATCATCACAAATACGCGACAGCAAAGTTACGGCATCTCGTTCATTTCACTTAGCTAAGAAGTATGTAAATAGGCACCACTTATATTTAAAGACATTGTTGCAAGAAGAAAACAGCGTGCCTTTACGTCCTTACAGAATGTTGCGTAATAGAGTTCCGTCATGCACAACGCAGTTATCATTACTTATAACTGTGTTGTGCACGACTGAACTACTGTAAATACAATTCTATAGTAAAACCAACTAGATGCACCAATGTCTCATATTTATTTTATTTGGAGTAACACTCTACATGTTTCGGACGGTCTTTCCGTCCATCATCAGGAGTTCAAGACTGTACGTACAGCAACAGGCATATGTCAAACAGATACTGCAGTATACGTATATTACGTATATTACGATGTATGGCCCTATGAACGTCAAATTACTTTAAATACAATTGTTACGCAACATTATTTAAGGGCGTAAAGGCACGCTGTAGCCAAACGTTAGTAGCCTGTTGGTTCACCTGCCGTGTGAAGGGAATCCTGCCTCTCTCAACCCCCTCGCTTTTAGCCTTATCCTGCCGGACGTGACCACTTCAAAGGTGTGCGAGGACTTGATGGTTGGCAAATCTGACATTGTGTTTACAGAATTTTTTGTTTATTTTGGTGAAGAAACTAGCGACTTTCGGTTACGCTGTAGACTTTTCTGCCACAGAAATTTAAGCTTATTTTGAGAATTTTTGAATTGATCAGTCAACGAAATGAAAACACTTTCTTCATCCTGCCAATCGCTAAAAGAAAGGGTGTTACAGGTATCGCCCTGGAGAGTGAGGGTAACAAAAAAGTTATCGATAAATCAGCTATAATTAATAAACGAGGTGATATCAATAAATCAGCTGAATTACAAGGCGCCTGAGAAATCTCAAGCAACCAAGGAGTTACTCGGCTACAGTGCTGTGTTGTGCATGACGGAACTACTCTAAATATATATATTAATCTGAGCACAATGGGGATGTGTCACCTAAGGAGAAGATGTTGCTTATTTATATCTAAACGAAGACAAACATGCCCCACTTATGTAGGGCCTATATGCTAAATACTCAATATATATTGACTGATTTTAGGCTTAATTAAGCATCAAGCCTTTAAGACGTAAGAAATAAAAGAGAAAATTTTGTGAAATCTTCGGTCTTATAGACGTTTCCTAGCGTCAATAACTAGTTTATTACAAACGTTTAGGTACAGTGCATCAGTCCCTTCTTCAATGATCAGGATGTCCAATAAGGTACCAATACGATGTCCCGAAACGTCTGTAACAATCTACTCATTGGCGCAGCGAAACATTCCAGACGAAAGACATCAACAACACCACGAGAAAATATAAAATCTCGCACAGTAAATGATATATTAAGTTTTGGTTCGTTCTTCTCGTGGATCGGTGTCCGCGTAAGACCACGTTTTCGATGAAGACAGAGTCGTTAAACATAGTGGTATCAGTACAGTAAGAACCAACAGGAGACACTATTTACTTTAAATTTACTTCAATAATTGAAGTTAATTATATGAAATAAATTGAAAGTAAATAGTGCATCCTGTTAGTTATTATTGTACGGATATATCACGTTGCACGGTAAACAAAACATTAAATAGTGGTATCATTTTATCCGGCAACTATTGCTGGTAACTGCCCATCGGATCCCTTAACATATGCAATGGACAAAGTGTATGTAAGACGTAGCGCATATCTGCGATACGAAAGAAAACATTTCCGGCACTTTCCTGAAATATGGTGAGTACAGTATACTAATATTAATCGCAATAAATTGAAGTGATACGTGAGGACCCTTACTTACGGCAAATTCGAATACGGGCGAGCGTTGCGCTCCCTGAAATCACGCGAAGGGGTTCGAGTAACTTAGCGACGCGAGCTGTCAGATAAAATAATGTCTCTTTATATATCTACTTAGACTGGTGTACTCTCATCTTACTGCTTCTAATACACTACTACTAGGCTCAGATGGCTAGCCACCGGCCTCTCAGCGCGGCAACAAGGGTTCGATCTCAGGCCAGCACATGTAAGATTTGTGGTGGAACACGTGACACGGAGGGCAGGTTCTTCTCCAAGTACTTCGTTTTTCCTCTGTGAGTACAACTCCAGCAATGCTCCATACTCATATTTTATTCATCTACCATCGGATCTATAAAATCTTAGCAATTGAATGACATTGTTACACGAAACACCCCGCCTCTCCCTCTCTATATGTCTTGTAAAAGCAGACAGAAATAAAACGAAAGAGTAGAAGGCATCGGCTTGAGGAAATGGATGTTACACGTTCACCTCCTGGAGGTTAAACACAGAAGTTAACTGCGAATAGCAGGGCCATCTGAATGTGAAAGCAGGGCATCAGCAGAGAAGCGACTGTGCAGAAATGGCCTGAAAATTCCAATTCTTCAGACAACAACCAACCAACCAACCAACCAACCAACCAAACAACCGATGAACTATAAGAAGCACAGTCCTTCCTGAGAATCTGACAGTTGCTCAGCTGGTCAAGAAATCTCCCCCAGGCTATTTAATCCGAATGTTCATTACTGCATTCGCAATTTTGCAACTAGACACTACTCCGAGCCAAACACAATCCACAATCCAAACAGTACTGCCACTTTAACATTAACCTTAACATTACTTTGCCATTAACGTTTAGGTTTCTACAAGTGTTCTCTTCCGTCACAGCTGACAAAATTGTTTTGCGCTAAACTGGGACAGGGGAAGAAGCGAACCAATGGCCACAACAAACTATTTAGTCGCTAAAAGAAAAAAAAAACACAGGCCGTTAATTGAAACATAGTATCATATCATGTAGACAGAACGCGTAGGTATCTGGGTCTATCTCAGTCAGTATGGAAGGACCAGCTTTCGATTTCCTACAGGTCCCGTTCTACCCAGTCTCCTGTTGAAAGAAAGGTTGTGTCTGCATCTTACAACCAATCCAGCGCCGAGGTTATGAATGCATGGAATTATACCCTAATTCCCCTACATGACAATGCGTCAGGACGCGTCACTAAGCATAACGACAGTTGGACTTTGACTTTATGACTGCTACCAACAAGTAGAACTGGCGGAATGCATAAGTGTTTGCGGTCTGCTGGTTAACAAATGGTGTTCTACAATATACAGTGCGACATACGATAATAAACACGCGAAAAAAACGTTACGACAATCAAATATGGATATAAATTTCGAGACTTTGTTATGGAGCTGGATTTGGTTCCGGTCAACAATGTGTTGGACCAGACTCGCTCAACATGTAGCTCGCGGGCAACATGTTAAGTGCGACATAGTGTTACGTTTCCCACCGAGACATTTGAATTGAGAAAACATATTCTAAGCATTTGCCCGCCAAAGACGAGATGGAATGCTGAAGCAATTCTGGACACATGCGTTATATTACTAATTCACCGTGTAACAAGACAGGCAATGTACGTATAACGTAACACGTAAACATTGAGAAGAGTTTGTGCAACCATTGTTATAGTGGAAATGCGATAAGTATTACATATTACGAGTGTGTATTTGTATACTCAATCATTTTTCATTCCATGTATTAAATTTCAGGTTTCCAACACAGAGACCAAGTTTTGCCGCATTTGGTCACACAATGTAAAACATACTGAGTGGACCTGTATTAGACTCTATCTTCCTGAGTGGTGTCACGCAACATCTGAAAGCGAATGGTACCAAATTATTAAGGTTCAAGGATTACATATGTGTAAAGACATCACTTATAAAAGTAATATTCAGTGCGTATAGATACACGAAGCTCCAGGGTAAGTTAATATTAAAATGCATAAAGGTTTCTGGAAAGTTTAATGAGTTCATTCTGGCAGTCAATCTTCTATCTTGAACCTCTTCAATGGAATTTTTTAAGAAGTTTTTTTACGGCAAATTCGTGAGGCATTAACGCAGAAAATTTAACCCATACACAGTCTGTCAATTTATTTTTAACCCTTTTAAACACCGACTTCATGTCACACATTACATACTGAATTCCTACCTCACAGTAAACGACCTACTGTCTTCATTACAGGATCCGTCCAGTTAATCTCGCATAGGAAAACAATCGCTGTTTATTATACGGAGTCCTATGCAACACACACTTCCACTCTGTGGGAAGAATGGGGAATTTCTACCGCTGGGAAGAATGGGAAATTTATAATTCTGGGAAGAATTGGGAATTTCTAATGCTGGAAAGGATGGGGAATTTATAATGCTGGGAAGAATGGGGAATTTCTACTGCTGGGAAGGATGGGGAATTTCTAATGCTGGAAAGGATGGGGAATTTCTAATGCTGTGAAGAAAGGGAAATTTCTAATGCTGGGAAGAATTGGAAATTTCTAATGCTGGAAAAGATGGGGAATTTCTAATGCTGGGAAGAATGGGGAATTTCTACTGCTGGGAAGGATGGGGAATTTCTAGTGCTGGGAAGAATGGGGAATTTCTACTGCTCGGAAGAATGGTGAATTTCTACTGCTGGGAAGAATGGGAATTTCTACTGCTGGGAAGAATGGGGAATTTCTAATGCTGGGAAGAATGGGGAATTTCTACTGCTGGAAAGGATGGGGAATTTCTACTGCTGGGAAGAATGGGGAATTCTAATGCTGGGAAGGATAGGAAATTTCTAATGCTGGGAAGGATGGTGAATTTCTAATGCTGGGAAGAATGGGGAATTTCTAACGCTAACTAAGTAGGTACATACAAAAGCTACCGTGGTTCGAATGGTTACACTGATCATACAGAAATATTTGCATCTCGCTTCTCTGCAAGCGGTACCTGCTGCATATTTATCTTTCAAGCAAAAAATTATTACTCAACAGAACCAGCAGCAGCTGTAAAGATAAAATAGTGCAACGTAACTGTGGTATAACTGGCAAATAATCGAACATGAATATTAATCTCTTGTTCCGTACAATTACTCGCAGTACTTGCATTAATCAGACACCAGCAACGTACATTACAACCACGATTTAATTTTGCAACTTGAAAGCACCGTGTCGGCAACATTCCATTCAGCACTGAATTTCAGGCAACGCGGTAATTACAGAAACCGAATTTAATTTCTTAGCTGACGTAAATTTACATGAACTGTGTTATTTCTTAGACTGCACAGACACATGCAACACCTAACATAAATGTAAGAACACAGGAACACAGAATATAACATTAAATGAAGGACAGGGACATTTTCGTTTGGGAATTTGAGTGATTTAATTGGGAGAAAAATGTACTGTGATAGCGACATTTGGGACAGAATGTTTGAAGGGGAATAAGTGATGATTATTTGTCACGTCAAAATACCCATTTGCCAAACAGTACCCTACAAAATCGCGACATCGCGATAATATCGCAATAATGTTCTGAAAAGAAGAAAGAAACAGAATGACGAGGCCTTTATAGATAAGACGCGGCTTTAGGGTAACCGTAATTCCTGGTTCAACTTGCATACGAGCTGACTGACACTGAACACTTTCTGGCCGTGAAAATATTTAGGGTGAGACTGTAAGTAAGAAAACGAGAAAAGCAAAAGGCTTGTATAAAAAAGAGCAAATTAACGTGTACATTAAAGAAAAGAATAAAAATTAAAATCTGAAACACGTTCTCACGTGTTGTGAGAGCTATAATGACTATGTGGACATCAGCGGGGTACACGAAGGAATTACAGGGGATATCAGTCTAGCTTTGGGCCACGCGGTGGCGCAGATTGTTGAGGCACTACGTTACAAGCCGGAAGATCGCGGGATCGATGCCCGATGATGTCATTGGAATTTTTCATTGACATCCTTCCGGCCGCAATATAGACCTGGGGTTGACTCAGCCTCTAACAGAAATGAATATCAGGAGTATTTTTTTAGGGGGAAGGAGGGTAAAGGCGGTCGGTGCGTAGGGCTGACAACCTTACCACCTTCATGTGCCGACTGTCTTGATATCTAGTAGCCTAACCCTCCTGAAACCCTCAGGGCTTGTCCAGGCATATAATTGGATTGCTTTCAACCTTTTATCTTTATCAGTCTAGCATGTTGCGAGGTCAGGCAGAAAAAAGAAACACGGTCTGAAGAGGCATGCATAAACTTATTAGAACAAAGGAAGCAGAAGAAAGATGAATACCTGGAGATGATGTCAACCGTGCTGTGATTGAAACTATCAGGACGTTTAAGTACAACATAATGTCCGAAAACAAAATTATTTAAATCGAAACTATCAGTAACAATACCAACATCACAAACACTCCTAATGCAAACGTGAATTTAAGAAGGCGACAAGTAGGAAACTGACTTTTGAAAGAAAGACAAGTAGCGTTTCAGTTAACGACACTGTTAGTTACCAAAATTGTACAGTGTGGGTGGCAGATGAATGAAATGCGAGTAAAAATTACTGCTAGATTACTACAGGGCAAACTCGAAGTTCTTGGTGGGGAAGGGAGGTTCTTCCAGTGCCACTTTGTCCACCACAAAACCCACACCGATTGTCCTGGGATCGAACTGTAGGACAGACAAACTGAATCCACCACATGCTCGAAAAACACGCATTAATGACGTTAATGTGACTGAAATGCATCCAGCTAAGTCATTAGTGCCTGACCCTAATTTCTGAGATTGAATCTGTTATTTAGAAGTCGGAAAGAAAAAATTTCCTGCTTTGATCCAAACAGTTAATAACATAAAATTCTGAGGTCCATAAACTTACTCTTTGTAGTATATCTGCAATAAGAAAGACATTCCACAACAGTGGGCATAATCTAATAAGCATATGTGCGTGTGTGTGTGTGTGTGTGTGTGTGCGCGTGTGGGTGTGTGTGTGCGCCTCCGTTAGTTTCTCGTTTATTTTATGGCGCTTACGGTACCCCAAGACTACAACTTCGATGTTAGAGTGGTAGGGTTGGAGCTTGAAGGGAATTTGTACTGATTGTAGCGATTAAGGAAAGTATATCTTTACCCAAGAATTTATTGCCCTCTCCAAGTTTAATAAAAAAATTATGAATACAATATATGCGTTACTAGTTCTGCCGTAAAAACTTAACATATGGCACTTTTATCGAAGAAGTTTCCTCTGCGATATGGCGTGAAATTTTATGCAAAGATGACGTGCAATTTTTAAAATACCTTATGGATACGCTGTTGGTATAATGTGTACTATTACTCTTAAGAGCAGGGAGCGTAAACATACGAAGCGATGAAGCGTTCTGTTTGTTTAAAAACATTGCAAGTTGCCATCTTCTGCGTATACACTTTTGTATGCTACATCCCAGGAAGTATGTTTTGTGTTCAGTTAATATCGTTGGTACACGGTGGGTGAAATATGTCGTATAAAATAGTACAAAAGAGAGAAATTACAAGTAACTTACAAAAACACCACTCTGTTCCTACAAAGGAAACTTTGTACCCGAATTCAAAACGAATACAGAAGCAGCAGAACTCCAAATTTTCCATTTCGCCAATAACAAAAGCCAATATTTGGAGTTAATGACGTACAAATGCTACCCACCTTACAAAGAATCGCCCTCAAAACAACCTTAATGTTATACGTCCATCACCTATTTGGTCTTCAAAATACATGTTTTCTAAGAGGTGTTTCCGCCAAAATTTTGCAAGCACTCCTCGTCTTCCCAACCTATACTCAATATATTGCAGCTTCACAGAGCTCACTACCTAACAATAATACGTGACATTTATAACTGACACTTAAACAGCCTAGGTTACTTTGTGTGCCCTTAGTTTCAACATTCAAAAGTTCTACATTCTTCCCACGGAGTGCATGTGTGTGTTCTGTATAGACCTCACAACAAACAGTGATCATTTCCCTACACAATAGTAACTGAGTAGTTCTTAAAACTGATACACAGTATGAAACACCACTGATAATGTACCAGGATTTTTTCCACTGTCACTCAACACAAGCACTCACAATGTTTCGAAAGCACTCTGCTTTCGTCTTTAGGTTAAAACATGTATTTTAACCATCTGTTTGGATAAGTGCCTTCACCTGATTGGTTTGATTAGTGTTTTCACCATCTGATAGTTTGGATTAGTGTTTTCACCATCTGATTGTTTAGATTAACGCTTTCACCTGACTGGTTGGATTAGTGTTTTCACCATCTGTTTTGATAAGTGCTTTCACCTGATTGGTTTGATTAGTTTTTTCACAATTTGATTGTTCGGATTAGCGCATTCACCTGATTAGTTGGATTAGTGTTTTCATCATCTGATTGTTTGGATTACTGACTTCAGCTGATTGGTTGGATTAGTGTTTTCACCATCTGACTCTTTGGATTAGTGTTTTCACCTGATGGTTGGATTAGTGTTTCCACCATCTGATTGTTTGGCTTAGTGCTTTCACCTGATCGGTTGGTTTAGTGTTTTCACCAGAAGACAAAAGCAGATTGCTTTCGAAACACTGTGAGTGTTCGGATATAATGGAAAAAGTCCTGGTACATATTATTGGTTTCACGTGTTCAACCATTGTTAAAAGATTACGCAGTGTTTACTATACGGTACGAATTGAATCTTTAAACTTAATTCCGGGTAGATTTTTTTAAAAATGGTTAATGAATATTCTTGAATTGGAACTTACGGGAACGTACTGTGGGATTTGGACAGAATATTCTTGTTGAAACATTTCGTTACCTGGGCACGAGTCCACATTTCATGTTCTCCATGTGACTACAATCACATGTAAGCATTTTTCTCTCATGTCGTCACTGCTGCAAAGCAGTCTAACGTCAAAGAATCAGGGAAATGGAAGTGACACCGCCTACCATGAGTTGACATAAGAATGACATACGGCACAAACAGACTACCCGTTCCCATTACATGCTTAAGACGCTACTGCTCCGGTAATGGCATTTACTGACACGCCACGAAGTAGAATAAGAAAAGTAAGTACATCTACAAACAGAGTGGCGTGGTAAAAATGTTGCTATCAACAGTGCCCCGAGAACACGGTCACACCTTAAAGTAAAGAATTCTGTACCTTTCAAAGATGTGTGTTACTAAACAGAAGAGCTGTAATTCTCTGAGACTTAGTCCATTTTCGTAATTAAAGGACTCTTTCATTTCATGGTCGTAACCCCCTGGGGTAGAGTGACTGGAGCGTGAAGTTGACCATTCACCGCCATCTTGAGCCGAGATTAACAATGCGTGTAATTACCCTTACATACCCACATACGTCATCAAGGCGTGGTGTTTGCCTACGAATTGGGAAAAAAACTGAGAAAAGGATAAACCTGCGGCATGCAGCACAATTATTCTTCGGAAGCAATAATCTTGCCCTTTGTAGAACCCGAATGTTCATTACCGTGCTCACAACTTCCCGGCACCGGTCCCTCCCCAGATGAAGCAACTTCACGTGTTATTTTCTTAAAATCCATTTTACACCAAATATTTCCTCTCATATTCGCGAGTGTGGTCTGGTAGAGGACGGGCGGGTTTCTACAGTGCTACTAAGTAAGGGACATGGGCTGCTACCTGGAAGACTATCGGGCTCGAATTGGTACCTGGACCGGCAGGTTTTCATGGAGGTCAACGGTAGGGCAAGTAACGAGAAC
>Ga0123353_10009566_pt1 | contig 13399 bp, 12 predicted proteins | sample TergutLab28metaG_3_FD_92763 | JGI IMG/M metagenome (GOLD analysis project Ga0123353, IMG submission 92763) | Labiotermes labralis P3 segment gut microbial communities from Petit-Saut dam, French Guiana - Lab288 P3 | ecosystem: Host-associated > Arthropoda: Insects > Digestive system > Gut ... | reverse complement strand
GTGTCGATGACGCCGATGTTATAGATGGCGATCTTTTCGGCAACAGGGGGGTCGGTTGGCGGTGGTGCGGTTGTTGGCGGTGCAGTCGTGGCTGGAGGCGGTGTGGTGGTAGTACAGGCAGCCACTAGTGAGAGCATCATGATGATAGCCAACAACAGGGACAGTTTCCTTCTCATCTGTTTACAACTCCTTTGGTATACTTTCTGAGGGCATTCTATCATATAAATCCGCTCCAGACAATAGTCCAGATACAGACCTATTTGAGTGCATCCTACTTATCGTACAAATGACAGGCTACATGGTGATCTGCGTCGATCTCCTTAAGCTCCGGTGTGACCTGGTCACAGAGCGTGCCGACGCGAGGGCAGCGGGTCCTGAAGGCACATCCGCTGGGAGGGTTGATCAGGCTGGGGATCTCTCCGCTGATGGCGATGCGGGTCTTGGTGCGTTCAGTATGAGGATCGGCGACGGGAATGGAACTGATCAGGGCCTGAGCGTAGGGATGCAGAGGATGCTGCATCAGTGTACTCGAGGAAGCCAGCTCTACCAGGTGACCCATGTACATGACGCCGATGCGGTCGGATATATACTGGACCATGGAGAGATCATGGGCGATGAAGAGGTAAGCCACATTATGACTCTCCTGGATCTCTTTGAGCAGGTTCACTACCTGAGCCTGGATGGAGACATCCAAAGCGGAGATCGGTTCGTCGCAGACGATGAACTTGGGATTGGCGGCCAGAGATCTGGCGATACCGATGCGCTGCCTTTGACCACCGGAGAACTCATGTGGGAATCGATTGGCGTGGTCGGAATTTAAGCCTACCAGCGCCAGGAGTTCCAGCACTCTGTCCTTTCGTTCTCTGGGACCAATGGAAGCATCGTTTTCCATGGATTCCGAGATGATCTCGGTTACATTCATACGGGGGCTGAGGGAAGAATAGGGATCCTGGAAGATCATATGCATCTTCCTGCGTGAAGGCAGGAGCTCCTTGGCGGAGAGGTCGGCGATTTCCTGACCATCGAAGACGATGCTGCCTCCGGTTGGCTCATAGAGGCGAATCACCGTGCGACCCAGGGTGGTCTTGCCACATCCGCTTTCCCCAACCAAGCCAAGGGTTTCATTCTCATGGAGGGTGAAGGAGACCCCGTCTACTGCTTTTAAGGGTACTGTCTGGCTAAAGAGCCCTTCATCTTTTTTGATAAGGAAGTATTTCTTCAACTCACTGACTTCAAGTAAGACTCTCTGGTTCATCGCGCTTCCCGGACCTCCTTTTCCTCGGCTGTTTCCGAAAAATCGGGGTGACAGCGCCAGCATTTAGCCATGTGATCTGAGGAGATCCGATACTTGGGTGGCGTGAGATCGCGGCAACACTCCATAGCATAGTCACAGCGCTCATAGAACATGCAACCGATATGGTCTAAGAGCAGGTCCGGGGTTGAGCCTGGTATGGGATGCAGTGGTTCGTCTCCCATATTAGGCTTAGGTAAAGCTTTAAGCAGGCCCGAGGTATAAGGATGACGAGAGCCATAAAAAATAACATCTATGGGTGCCGTTTCGACTATCTCTCCTCCGTACATCACCTGCACCCGATCGGCCATCCCGGCTACCATGCCAAGGTTATGGGTTATCAGCATCACCGAGGTGTGCAGCTGTCGACTGAGTTCCTTGATGAGGTTGACGATCTGAGCCTGGATAGTCACGTCGAGAGCCGTGGTAGGCTCATCGGCGATGAGGAGTTTAGGCTGGCAGAGGAGGGAGATAGCGATCATAACCCTTTGCCGCATGCCACCGGAGAGCTCATGAGGATATTGCTTAAGTCTCTGCTCGGGATTAGAGATCTGCACCAGTTCCAGCATTTCAATCATCCTGGAGTGCCTCTGCTCTCGGCTCATCTCTTTCTTGTGAAAGCGCAGGACTTCCTCCATCTGATACTCGACGGTGAAGACCGGATTGAGGCAGGACATGGGATCTTGAAAAATCATACTGATTTCGGCACCGCGAACCTTGCGCATCTCTCCCTCGGGCATGGTTACCAGGTTATGATCGCCAAAGCTGACCACACCATTGCGAATGCGTCCGTTCTTGGCCAGGAGCTGCAGGATGGAGAGAGCAGTGACACTCTTCCCCGATCCCGATTCTCCCACTACGGCGAGGATCTCCCCTTCATTCATAGTGAAGCTGATATTATTCACCGCATTGACCTGGCCAAACTTGGTGGAGAAGGTAACCTTTAGGTCTTCAACTGTCAGCAGGGTTGCCATACTATTCCACCTACCTTTTCTTGGGATCGAAGGCTTGCTGCAGGGCATCGCTGAGCAGGGTGAAAGCCAGGATGGTGACGGAGATGAAGAGAGAAGGGTAGATGGTTAAGTGAGGGCTGGAGCGGATGGCGCCCATGCCGTCGCGGGCCAGATCTCCCCAACTGGGGATAGTAGTGCCAACAGCACCGATGAAACGCAGAGCAGCCTCGTTGAAGATGGCGCCAGGTACGCTCATGGTCAGGGAGACGATGATCGGGCCGATGGCATTGGGAATGAGGTGCTTGGAGATAATACCGAAGTTGGATACGCCACTTACCCGTGCCGCCAGGACATACTCCCTGGTTTTAAGGCTGAAAACATCTCCCCGGACGACGCGGGCGGTCTGCATCCAACCGGTCAGACCGATGACATAGATGATGTTGGTGATCTCTCCTTTGGGCATCACCTGAGAGAGCAGGATGATATAGAGGATCTGAGGTACCGAGGAGATGATCTCCACGAAACGCATCATTACCAGGTCAGTATTGCCGCCGATAAATCCGGAAATAGCGCCGTAGAAGATGCCTATGGTCAGAGAAAGCAGAGAGGCGGTAAAGCCAACCTGCAACGATATTCTGGCGCCGTAGGCTATGCGCACGGTCATGTCCCGACCAAGGTTATCCGTACCCATCCAGTGTTCGGCACTGGGAGGTTGGAAATTATTGCGCAGATTCTGCTGGTCGTAGGAGTAAGGTAGCACAATGGGTCCGAAGATGGCAAAGAGGATCATGAAGATGATGACGGTCGTACCGATCATCCCCAGAGGGTTTTTAGACAGGTTGTATAGGGAGTCTTTGAGATAAGTGGAAGGAGGCCTTAAGATAGTGTCGGTCTTACGCTCTTCCTGGGGTACTCGCCTGAAGGATAGGTTTTGCTGTTCCTCCACCCTAGTCCCCTCCTTCCGAAGATCTGCTGCCCTGACTGATCTTAATACGAGGATCGATGAAGGCATAAAGCAGATCGACAACCAGCAGAATAGCTATCAGCAGAATGGCATAAAAGATCGTTAACCCCATGATCACCGAGTAATCCCGTCCGGTTATGGCCTGCACCAGTCGCCAACCCAAACCGGGTAGAGCGAAGATGCGTTCGATAACCAAGCTGCCGCCGATGATGCTGATAAACATCGGTCCGGCGACGGTGACGATAGGCAGCAGAGCATTGCGCAGGGCATGAACATAGGTAACGGTAAAGGAGCTGGCGCCCTTAGCCCTGGCGGTACGAATATAATCGGAATCTAAGACCTCGCGCATACTGGCTCTGGTAAACCTGGTAATCGTAGCCAGAGGGCCGGCCGAGAGAGCAATGACTGGCATGACCACTTGTTTCCAGCTTCCCCACATCGCCACCGGCAGCCAACCCAACCTGACGGCAAGGGTGTACTGCAGGAGGGCGGCGACTACGAAGCTGGGAATAGAGATGAACAGAGTAGTCATTATCTTGAAAAAGACATCGGGAGGTCGGTTCTCCATTAATGCGGAGATGATTCCGAAGGGTATGCCACAGAGGACTGCCAGGGCAAAGGCCCAGACCCCTACCAGGCAGGAGACAGGGAAGGTTCTGGCGATCAGTTCGTTTACAGTTTCATCTCCCAACAGATGGTAGGAGATACCGAAGTCCAGCACGGCGACATTCCGCATGAACAGCAGATACTGGTTGAATAACGGTTGATCCAGACCATACTTGCGGTTTAAGTTTTCTATGACCGTTGGCGGTAGTGGTCTTTCACGATCGAAGGGACCGCCTGGGATAGCCCTGGAGAGGACGAAGACCAGAGTAGCGATGACGAAAATAGTCAGTATCGCCAACAGGACTCTCTTGATTACATAATTGACCATGCCACCACCACCTTTGAAGGCTGATCCACGCAAAAAGGAAGTGTAAATAAACTAAGAACCTTCATCATTCACAAACCTTCTCGCCACTGGAGTAAACAGCTTTGACCTTCTCTAAGGTGCCAATATCGGCCATAGGATCTCCCTCCACGACCAGGATGTCTCCCTGAGCTCCCGCTGCGAGGATGCCGATCTCTCCCTCCATACCCAGGACCCTGGCACAGTTGGAAGTGCCCACAGCGATGGCCTGCAGAGGGGTCAGACCATACTCGACCATTACTGCCAGTTCCGCTGCCACCGGGGCAGGTTTGGCGCCTTCGCCGATCATATCCGTTCCCGAGACGATGGTCATGCCCATATCGTGGAAGGCTTTTAGATTTCGGCGGAAGGAGGCATTGGAGGCTCCGTAGATACGGTAGGTCTGCCACTGAGCCTCATTGAGGTTATGACTTTCTCCGGCGTCGATGATCGCCTGTAGCCTTGTGTAAGCGTTGTGATGTACCAGCACCGTGGGGGTCCAGGCCATTCCTTTGGCGATCATGCGCTCTGCCTGATCTTCGGTAAGGTCGGTGCCATGTTCGATTGTATCAAAACCGGCGTTGACGGCGTATTCCAAAGAGGGCTGCAGGCTGGAGTGAATGGCTGTCTTGCGCAGATTGCGTCTGGCCTCATCCACTGCAACATTCAGTTCCTCCTGGGTATATTCCGAGATCCCCGGAGTCCGGTGGCTGGACATGACCTTGATCCATTGAGCACCGGCACGAACCTGCTCCCGAACTGCCTTGCGGATCTCATCCTCCCCATCAACCTCAACAATTGAATCACCGGCTTGCCAGGCATGGCCTCCGGTGGCGTTGAGAGCTTTATTACAATGGATGATCCTGGGGATGCGCAGGAAACCCTTCTTCGAGGCGACGATCAGGCTTTGGCAGACACCGCCGGCACTGGAGAGATCCCTCATGGTAGTAACTCCGCTGCGCAGCGCTCTCTGGGCGATATCTAAGGCCATGTATCCAACCAGATACTTGTCGTAGAGCTCCTTATCTCTGCGGTTATACCAATAACCGATGTGCACGTGCATGTCGATGAGTCCAGGTAACAGGGTAGCGTCTCCATACTCTTCGACGCAGGTGACCTCCGGATGTTGGGCTCGCAAGACCGCGTACTCTCCTACCTCCTGGATCTTACCATCCTTAAGCAGCACAGCGCCCTGGGGTATGACTGTCTTTCCATCACCGGTAATCAGACGTTTCGCAGTGATGATCATACTCTTCCTCCTCGTCAGCTTTTCAACCTACCTGTATGCGTAAGAGCCTATTTCAATGTATGTTGGAAAACTCCTTCCTTGACCCACAGAATCAGTGTTTATGTAAAGAATGACTTGATGCCAGGATAGAAGGAAGCCTGCTGGATGCGGCGAATATGAATCTTAATCCTTTTAATAATACCTCGGCTGAAACCTCTAATATAATTGACAAACGATTCCTACCTCGTTATAATGATGGCGCACATCTTTTGAGGTGGTTGGTTGTTGTGCTTATAACCATCATCGAGGTTAAGCGCCAAGTTGGCTCCAGCCAGGAGCACAGCTGGCAGGAGACGGATCAATCCCTGGGATTGCATCAGTGCGAGTTACAGGAGGATGTCTGGCTCGCATCCCCAGCCGAGGTCAGCATGACGGTTCGCAACGGGGGAGACAGACTACTCTTTGACGGTACGGTATCCGCCAGGCTCAGGCTGGTTTGTGGGCGCTGCCTTGCAGAGTTTACCCAGGATGTGAGTTACGAGATCACCGAGCAGTTACTCTTCTCCCGCTATAATACCAAGGCATCTTCCCGGGGTGATGGGGAGGAAGATGAGAACTCAGAGATCGAGGTTTTAGAAGGTGATACAGTCGATGTCACCGAAATGGCTGTCGATGCCTTGCTCTCAGGTCTGCCGATGAAACCTCTTTGCCGAGAGGATTGTCTCGGTCTTTGTCCTGTGTGTGGTCAGGATCTTAATCAGGGTAGCTGTGATTGTGACGAATCTGAGGTCGATCCCCGGCTGGCAGCTCTGGCCGAGTGGTTAGATAAGAAGTAACACCATCCTCAAAACAGATCTGAGGTGAATCATATGGGTGCTGTTCCCAAAACCAAGGTTTCTCGTGCCAGGAGGGATAGCCGCCGTGCTCAGGCATTTCGTTTAAAGATGCCGGGTATTGGCGAGTGTCCACGTTGTCACGAGATGAAGCGTATGCATCGAGCTTGTCCTGCCTGCGGTTATTATGACGGTCGGGAAGTCGTAAAGGTCGATGCCTCCAAGTAAGGCTGGTCAGACAGCTTATCCGCGCATAGCTTACGGCAGATCCGCATGACTACCGCAGTCCCCAGGGGTTGCGGTTTTTTCGGTTCTTTCAGGTTCCACCCTTCAGAATCTTCAGCTGTAATCACGCCTACAGCATCAGCTATGTAAAGGATGATAAAATGCCTAATGTAATTGCCTTAGATTGCATGGGAGGCGATCTTTCACCTCAGGCTCAGGTTGAAGGAGCTGTTCTGGCGGTCAGAGAGATGGGTATCCCGATTCACCTGGTTGGCGATGCTCCGGCTATCGAAGCAGAGCTTCGTCGCCTGGGGGCAACAAACCTGGGGATTCCTGTATGCCCGGCCGAAGAAGTAATCGGGGTCGATGAACAGCCTTCAACTGCAGTCAGGCGCAAGAAGCGAGCCTCCCTGGTCGTTGCTCATCAACTGGTTAAAGACGGCGAAGCAGCCGCTTGTGTCTCCAGCGGAAATACCGGTGCCCTACTGGCTGCCGGTCTCTTCATCATTGGCCGCTTAAATGGTGTGGAACGTCCGGCCCTGGCTCCCATGCTGCCAACCCTCGATGGCACAGGCTTTCTTTTACTGGATGCTGGAGCTACGGCGGAAGGTAAAGCCGAGTACATGTTGCAATACGGGTTGATGGGTTCGCTTTATCGGCAGTTGGTGCATGGCATTGCGGCTCCCCGCGTCGGACTGATCAATGTCGGTAATGAAGACAGTAAGGGTAATGAGTTGTATCGCCAGGCTTTTGCCCTGCTGAAAGCAGCTCCCCTTAACTTCATAGGTAATGTGGAGGGTAGGGACCTTCTCCTGGGTGCCACCGATGTTTTGGTCTGTGATGGCTTTACCGGCAATATCGTTCTGAAGTGCATCGAAGGCGCGGGTTCATTCTTTTCCAGGGTTCTGCGGGAAGAGTTGATGGCGTCCTCCCGGGGAATGCTGGCTGGATTCATTGCCTCACCGACCCTCGATCGCTTAAAGCAGAAACTGGATTACTCCGAGTACGGTGGCGCACCTTTGCTCGGTCTCAAAGGGGTCTCTTTCAAAGCCCACGGTTCGGCTAATGCCAGGGCAATTTATCTGGCTCTGAACATTGCTCATTCATATATCGCAAGCGATATGGCTTCGCATCTCAGTAAACTGTTCAATCCGGAATCCAATCCGGAGAATGCACCGGAGGCTGAGGGTTCAATAGGGAAGCTGGTTTTATAGTTAGAAGGATGTGTATCATCGAAACCATGGAAGGTATTTTTAAGACCATCAAACCGCTGATAGCCAGGAGGCTGCGGGTAGCTGAAGAAACGATCCTACTCCAGTCCAATTTTCGTAAGGATTTTGGCGCCGATTCTATCGATCTGGTTGAACTAGTTATGTCTTTGGAGGACGAATATGGAGTGGAGTTCTCCGATGATATTGTCGAAAGCATTCAAACCGTAGCCCAGGCGGTTGCTTATCTTGAACAGCTTCTGGATGGTAAAAGGTAATGAAATCCTCTATCGAAACCTTGCTCGCAGAAATGGGTGTAGCAAGCTTGCCGGAGGATCTGCTCAGGCAGGCTTTCACCCATCTCTCTCTGGTTCACGAGAAGGGTTTATCCAGTACAGACAGTAATGAACGCCTGGAGTTTCTAGGCGATGCGGTGGTCGAGTTGGCCATAACCGAAGAGCTCTTCTTACGTTCTCCTGATCTGAGTGAAGGTAAGCTGACCGCCTTAAGAGCTCAGATTGTCTGCGGTGATTCTCTGGCGGCTAAGGCCAGGAGTCTCAATCTTGGCTCTTTCCTCCTGATGGGGTCTGGGGAGAGCAAGTCTGGGGGAGCGCACAAACCTGCTTTGTTAGCAGATGCTCTGGAGGCTCTCTTCGGAGTCGTCTTTTTGACCTATGGATATGAAACTACTGCCAATCTGGTAGTGAGCCTTCTCCTGCCACCAGGTGATCCGGCTAGCTTTGAGCTACCCAGAGATCATCAGTGGAAGACGCGGCTACAGGAGATGGTGCAACAAGACGGCGCCCACGATATATTCTATGATACTACCAAGAGCGGTGCCGATCACGAGCCTCTCTTTCAGGCGGTCCTGCTGGTGGATGGTCTACAACGAGGACAGGGTCAGGGACGCTCCAAGCAGGAAGCGCAGCAGGCTGCTGCCCGCGACGCAGTGCAAAAGATGTCACTCCTGGGGAGGGATATGTTTGTATCTTAAAGCCATCGAGCTCAGTGGTTTTAAGTCTTTTGCCACCAAAACGCGCCTGGATCTCAGTGATGGCTTCACGGCTATCGTGGGGCCCAACGGCAGCGGTAAGAGCAATCTGGCGGATGCAGTTCGCTGGGTACTGGGTGAGCAGAGTTCCCGGACCTTGCGAGGACAGCAGATGGGTGATCTCATCTTTGCAGGCAGCAGTGAACAGCGGGCTTCTTCCCTGGCTGAGGTTCAGCTTATTTTCGATAATTCCGACTACAAGCTGCCTCTCTCCCAAACCGAAGTGACTGTATCAAGGCGGATCTTCCGCGACGGGACAAGTGAATATCTCCTGGGAGGCAGCATTTGTCGTCTGCGGGATATAGTCGACCTCTTTACCGATACCGGTCTCGGGAAAGCGAGTTTTGCCATTATTGGGCAGGGTCAGATCGAAGCCATCCTGGATGAGAGAGCCGAAGAACGGCGAGGCATTTTCGAAGAAGCTTCCGGTATTGCCCGGCAACGACAACGAAAGAATGAAGCTCTGGCAAGGCTGCACCGGGTTGGGGAGCAGCTTCTGCGGGTGGGAGACCTTATGGACTCCCTGGCCGAAAACGAAGAGATGCTCTCCCAGCAAGCAGGAGAAGCGACACTTTATCTGGAGGCACAAAACCAACTTCACCTGTTGGAAAATACGGTATATTACCATGATCTCCTCAGCTTAGAGGTACGTCTGCGCAATGCAGCGGCGGATCTGACCCGCTCCAGCGATGCTCTACTCACCGCTCAGAACGAAATAGTCCTGACCGAGACCAGACTGCTGCAAACCAGGGAAGAGTTGCGACGCCTCGACGATGAAGAAAGGCAGACCAGTGCTGGTCTGTGGCAGAGTAAGCAGGATCAGGAACGCTATCTTGGCGAGCAACGCCTCTGGCAGGAGAAGATGGAGCATCTCAATCTGCGCAGGCATCAGCAACATGAAGCCATCGCTCAGATGGAGCAGGAGATCGCAACCTTAGAACAGGACTGCGCGGAACAGCAGACTCAACATGGGGATCTCCTTGAACGTAAAGTCGAGTTGGAGCAGGAGCTGGAGCAGATCGAGGAAGAGCGCCATCTCTGCGAGGAGAAGATTCAGGCGCTGCTAATCACTAAGGCGGCTCAGAGAGAAGCGTATCTGGACAGCAGCAGACAGACTCTGCGGGATGAGGCTCAGTTGGAGCAAAAGAAGCAGGCTCTGGAGAATCTGGCTTTAACTATCGCCACCGATGAGGAGCAACTCGTCGATCTGGATAACAGACGCAGAGCCAACCAACAGGCTTTGGCCGAGGCTGCAGCCAAAGAGGATGATCTCCAAGATCAATTGGAAGAGCTTACCAACGAGGCCCTCAACCATCAGGAAGAGCGGGAAGCTGCCGAAGCTCAGTTGCGTCGTGCCAGCAAGGAGCGGGAGGAACTGCAGCAGCAACGTGCAGCCCTGGAAGCTCGTCGACGCATGCTGCGAGATCTGGAGGAGCAGCGGGAAGGCTATAACCGAACCACACAGCAGCTTCTGGCAGCCAGAGATAACGGCGTTCCTAAGCTGGCAGGGTTAATCGATCTTCTCAGCCGGGTGATCAGCGTCGAGCCGGAGATGGAGATAGCTATAGAAGTAGCCCTGGGAGCTGCATCACAGTTCATGGTCTGCCAAACCGAAGCCAGCGCAGAGGATGCCATTGGCTGGCTTAAGGAGCACAATGCCGGTCGGGCTACCTTTTTGCCTCTCGATGTCTCCTTAAGAACCAGCCAGCGTCCGGCAGCACCGGCTAAACGTGAGGGGTTCATCGGCTATGCCGCAGACCTGGTCTCTTGCGATGAAAAATATCGTACCATCGTGGAACGTCAACTTGGCAGAATTTTGGTGATGCAGGATCTTTCTTTGGCTCTGACCTATGCCAGACGCAGCGGCTATCGGGAACGCATAGTCACGATCCAGGGTGAGCAGCTGCATCCAGGGGGATCCCTGCAGGGAGGCAGCATGCCAAGACGCGACAGCTCTCTTTTAGCCAGGCCTCGTCTTCTGGCTGCGGCCGAGCGTGAGGTCACCGAACTGGCTGAAAGTATTGCAAGGCTTCAGCAAAATATCAAAGAGGCTGAAGAGTTGTTGAGTAAGTCAACTATGAACGATGATCAGCGGCATGCCCTGGAGATGAGTCTGGAGAGGGATCTGGCGACAGCCTTGGAACAGAGGCGTCACATTCAGCTGGAAGAAGAGAGGCTGCGCAGGCAGCAGCGGGAGGCTCAGGCTGCTTTGCAACGAACGGCTCTGGAGTTGCGCGCCCTGCAGACGGAGTGTGTACTCCTCCAGGAACGACTGGAGAGTCCCGATCCGCTACGTGACCACTGGTTACAGGAAGAGGCGAGTTTACAACGCGACGAGGGTGATCTGCGGCTCAGGCATCAGCAACTCATCGCCGAACAGAGTACTCTCATTAATCGGCTCGATCATAATGAGGATCTAACCTCCGAGGCAGCTGCCCGCCTGCAGCAGAGCCGTATAAAGCAGGCAGAGGCTGGTGAGAGAATGCAGCTCCTGCTTCATGGTATAGCCGAGCAAGCCGTGGATGAAGGCAGGCTCAGTGAGACCAGGAGTAGTATAGAAGAGCAGATAAGCGCCGAAAATACCCGTCAGGAGGAGCTGGCAGAGCTCCTACAGGTGCAGGGCAGGCGCAGAGCGGTCCTGACCGGGAGTGTAGAGGATACGGATCAGCAGCTTGGCGCCTTACGCCGTCAGGAGGATCGTTACAACCGACGCAGCAATGAGAACAGGACCCAGCAGGTGCGTCTGGAAGATGAATATGACTACCTTATCCGGCGCCTGCGAGAGGAGCATCGTCGTACCCCTGAGCAGCTTCTGGAAGAGATGGATACCATTGTCGCAAACTATCTTAGCAGTGGTATTCTGGCTCAGTTGGACCTTAGTAATGCAAACGACCTGTTAGCCGGTTTGAAGCCGCCATCCAGGGAAGCTGCTCTCAAGCAACTGGGACCTCTGCGTCCGAATCTGGTCGAGAGCATGCGGGAGCAGCGGGACAGACTCGCCGCTCTCGGTAATGTGAACCTGGGAGCAATCGAGGAAGTGCAGCGACTCAGAGAGCGCCTGCAGTTGCTCTCCACTCAGGGTGATGATCTGCGCCAGGCATGTGACGATTTGCAAATACTGATCGGTGATCTGGAGAAGATCATGAGCAGGCAGTTTGTGCAAACCATCCAAGAGATCAGCGGGGTCTTCGAAGAGCTGTTCAGGCAACTGTTCGATGGAGGTGAAGCCAGACTGATCCTCTCACAGCCAGAAAACCCTTTGGAGGGTGGTGTGGAAATAATCGTGCGTCTGCCGGGTAAGCGCACAAGTTCTATGACTCTGCTTTCCGGAGGCGAGAGAGCGTTGACCGCCTTAGCTCTCCTGCTGGCCATCATGCGCACTAAGGCTCCTCCCTTTTGCCTGCTGGATGAGGTCGAAACCTCTCTTGACGAAGGGAACCTGGAGCGTCTGGCCGGACTCTTGCGTACTCTATCGCAGGGATATCAGATGATGGTCATCACCCACCGCAGAGCGACGATGGAAGCGGCTCAGACGCTGATCGGAATCACCATGCGATCGAGAGGAGTTTCTACGGCTCTGGCGGTTAAACTCGAGGAGATCGAGGAGTAAGGAGGAAAGGACATGTCTCTGTTCAATCGTCTGCGGGAAGGGTTACAAAAAACCAAAGAGACCCTGGTATCCCGCATCGACCAGCTTCTGGCTAACTTTACCTCTATCGACGAAGCCTTCTTCGAGGAGTTGGAAGAGGTCCTGCTTGGGGCCGATGTGGGTATCGCGACGACCGGTGCCATCCTGGAAAGCCTGCGGGAAAAGGTCCGTCTGGCCAGAATCGAGGATGCCTCTGCAGTCCGTGAACTTTTACAACAGGTCATGACCGAAATGCTTGGCACAGAGACTCTACTTCTGAACCTGGCTGAAGGACGCCTGAACATCGTCCTGATCGTCGGCGTCAACGGGGTAGGTAAGACTACCCTCATCGGCAAAATGGCTTATCAGCAGACTCTGCAAGGGAAAAAAGTCCTCCTGGCCGCAGCCGATACTTTCCGTGCAGCGGCAATCGAACAACTGACCATCTGGGCCGAACGGGCCAAGGTGGATCTGATTCATCATCAGGAGGGATCCGATCCAGCTGCCGTGGTCTTCGATGCTATCAACGCCGCCAAGTCCCGGCAGTTCGATCTTCTACTCATCGACACCGCCGGACGCTTGCACAATAAACAGCACTTGATGGAAGAGATGCGCAAGATTGTGCGTATTATCCGTCGGGAAGTTCCCGATGCTCCCCACGAAGTATTATTGGTTCTGGATGCAACTACCGGTCAGAATGCCATTCAGCAGGCGAAAGCCTTTAACGAAGTCTGTGATGTCAGTGCTCTGGCCTTAACGAAACTCGACGGTACCGCTAAGGGTGGCATCGTCTTTAGTATCGCCGAACTCTTGAAAATACCCGTTAAGCTCATCGGTGTGGGCGAAGGAGTTGAGGATCTGCGGGAGTTTGATCCTCAAGAGTTTGTAGCTGCCCTGTTTGGAGAATAAGGAGGTGATAAGCCTGCCTGAAGGAGAGAAGACTCTAACTTCGCTGACCAGTGCTGCTGGTTGAGCCGGGAAAATGGACCCCAGGGTCCTGGCGCAGGTCCTGCGCCATCTACCTCTGCCTGCCGACCCGAATCTCCTCATCGGGCTGCATACCTCCGAT
>Ga0123353_10009563_pt1 | contig 13400 bp, 12 predicted proteins | sample TergutLab28metaG_3_FD_92763 | JGI IMG/M metagenome (GOLD analysis project Ga0123353, IMG submission 92763) | Labiotermes labralis P3 segment gut microbial communities from Petit-Saut dam, French Guiana - Lab288 P3 | ecosystem: Host-associated > Arthropoda: Insects > Digestive system > Gut ... | reverse complement strand
TTTGGCGTGGTACCCGGCACCTCCATGCAGTCCAACCCCAACGCCATGATGCAAATTCAGTCCAACACCATCTACACCAACGTCGGCCTGACCGACGACGGAGACGTGTGGTGGGAGGGCAGCGGCATCCCGGCGCCGGCGCACCTCATCGACTGGAAGGGCAACGACTGGACGCCCGATTCCAAGGAACTGGCCGCCCACGCCAACGCCCGCTTCACATCACCCGCCGCGCAATGCCCGGTCATCGCCCCCGAGTGGCAGGATCCGGCCGGCGTGCCGATTTCCGCCATCCTCATCGGCGGACGCCGCGCGGCAACCATTCCGCTGGTCAACGAGAGCACCAGCTGGGAGCACGGGGTGTTCCTCGGCTCCATCATGGGCTCGGAGATCACCACCGCCGACATCACCGACAAGGTGGGCCAAGTCCGCCGCGACCCCTTCGCCATGCTGCCCTTCTGCGGCTATCACATAGGCGATTACCTCAAGCATTGGCTGTCAATCGGCAAGAAGGCCGACGCGTGCAAGCTCCCGAAGATCTACTTCGTCAACTGGTTCCGCAAGAACGCCGACGGCAAGTTCATATGGCCCGGATTCGGCGAGAACAGCCGCGTGCTGATGTGGATCACCGAGCGGATCGCCGGGACGGGCAAGGCGGTCGAGACGGCCATCGGAAACATGCCGGCTAAGGGCGCAATTGACATCAGCGGCCTGAAAGTAACCGACGCCGATATGGATGAGCTGCTCCACGTTGACGTGGAAGCGTGGTTGGCGGAAACCGAATCCATCGAGGAGGCCTATAAGATCTACGGCGCGAAGCTCCCCAAGGAACTCGCGGACGAATTGGCGGCGCTGGAGAAGAAGCTGAAGGCGTAACGAGGAACGGGCCGATGTGGGCATCGGCCCCTACGAAGAACGAGAAGAGCCGGGGAACATTGCGTTCTCCGGCTCTTTGGTTGTGTTTCGTATGATAGCGGCAAGGGTAGAACCCTTGCCCTACAGTCGCATCGCCTACCGTTTCGCGATCTCCTCACGCATCATCTGCACCCATTTTACGCAGCGCGCCCGGTCTCCGTTCACCGTATGAACATCCTTCATGATTATTTCCGACGGCACCCCGCGCGTGAGGCGGAGCATATGCGCCATATCCTTGCGCAAAGTCTCCTCCTCAAACCGCTCGGTGGAAATCAGCGCCGGATTGGGCTTTCGGGAGAAAATATACCGACCCGCCATCATCTCGGCGATCTTGTCCAGATTCGTCCACGGCGACACCGAAATCGAGCGCAAATTCTTGATCTGCTCGATCAAATGGAACCGGTTGTCCACCGGCTCGCAGCAGCCGTAATAACAGAAGCCGAACAGCTCGGCCAGCTTCTTCTGATACGGAAAGGTGAACTCGCCGAACATCTGCGGAGACGTATTCACGCTCTCCTGCGATTCCATCAGGCACCACAGGTGCTCGGGACGAATCTGCCCGTCAAACAAATCGCCCGGAAGCGCCGTCGTGTATCCATACGAACCGCTGCCGATGTAGTCGTTGCCGTTGTTGAAGCTGAACAACCCCTCGTCGGTCATAAACTTGAGGTAGGAGAGGATATCGTCCGAGAGGAATTTCATGATCGCGTGGTACGCGTCCGGATTGTCGTAGGGCAGTACCAAAAACGCTTCCATGCCGGTGATTCTCAGAAAAGTCCCCGTCATGCCCAGCGACCACCAATAACCCCCGTGCAGGCGCACGTTCAGGATATCGCCAACCAAGTTCTCCCAATATGTGAGGTTGCGGATCGTCGCGTCCCGATCGACAGAATGCTTCGCAGGCTCCAGCTCGGAGACGTCGTAAGGCTCCTGTAAGATGGGCTCCGGAACATGCGCAAGCCTCGCGCCCTTGCGGTCAGTGCCGTGCCGCACCGAAACGGTGTTGCGCCAGCCGGTTTCGCTCGTCACCCAGCCCACGCGGTACTCGGCGTCAAGCACCAAATCGTCCTTGACTTCCAGCGCCTGAAACAGCTTAAGCCGGAATCCGCGCTCGATTGCGCGCGCTTCCTCCCCCTCGCATTTGAGGGTCCGCAAATCGATGATCTCGTTGTTTTGAATGCCGCCCAACTCGATCAGCACGATCGGATCGTCGATCTCAAAGGCATTGTGCGCGTACCATTTGCGTCGCAGCGCCGTCATGCGGGGGTCGTGCGCGGCGTCGCGAACTTGTCGAGCCAGCTCGCGGAGTATCAGGCGGTCGGCGGCGGAGATGTTTGGCATGGTTGTTCCTCCCTTGTGGTTGTATGGTGCTTATTCTATCACAGCGGATTGTGGTAGTCCACAGAGACTGAAACAGAACGTCTTTTACAGCTTCTTGATCGGCGTATACCCGGTGTAGAGTACTTCATACCCGATGCTTGAATAAATATGGCGCGCGTTATCGTTTCCATGTTCGCACCACAAGTTCGCCGACTCATTGCCGCGCCGCAAGATTTCGTTCGTCAGGAATATCGATATGGCTCTACCGAATCCACGATTATATTGCGCCATATCCACACAGACGGCGTCGATCTCATTTCCACTTATGGAACCGAAGCCAACGATCTGTCCGTCTTCTTCAAGTACATACATGCTGTCCGCATCGCGGGCATACTGCTCTCTGCTCTCCTCACGCTGTCGATCGGACAGATGGGGCTTGGAATCGCGGTCTCCCGTCCGAACGCGAAGATCATGCCATGCGTATGCCCCGATATAGAAGCAACGCAAAAAGTCGTCGTCTTTGTACTTGCGTATACGGATGTCCTCCGAAGGTGAGAAGCCGCCCGCATATTTCATGTAGTCGTTGCCCTTTATCTGGTCTGTCCCGACTTTCCGCGCAAACCCCTCACCCTCATCACGGTTATAGAAGGTAGACCATGCGCTTTCACAACCGCCCTCACGGGCTTTTCTTTCGGCTTCGCGGTAAAGCGCAGTTCCGACGCCGAGCCTTCTGTATTTGGGTGAAACGAACGCGAAGATAAACGATTGGCCGGAAAAAACATAAGCAAACGAAAAACCTGCTACATGATTTTCATATTCGGCGACTGTCAGGCAGTCATGGCGACTCCTATCTAGATACTCCTCATAGCGGCTGCCTCTCACCATATCCGCGAGAATTACTTGATCGTCGTCGGCATAGTTTCGCAGAAAAATGACGGGCATATTTTTCCTACCCTCTGCGTTGTAGTTCATTCGATAAAAACGCCAGCGACGCGGCGATATCCTCGTTCTGCACGATTACCTGCTCCGGCGCTTCCAGGTGCACCGGCGCAAAGTTCCAGATCGCGCCCACCCCGCACTCGATCAATTGATTGCACACATCCTGCGCATACGCGGCGGGCGCGGTGATGATCCCGATTTGTACGTCTCCGCCCTTGATGTGCGCGCGGAGGTCGTCGGTGTGATAGACCCGCTTACCCCGAACCATCTTACCAACCACGGTGGGATCGACGTCGAAGGCGGCGAGGATATTCAGCCCATACTCTGCAAAACCTACGTAGGCCAGCAGCGCCTGGCCCAAGTGCCCCACGCCCACCAGCGCCGCGTTTTTCGCCTGCGAGTAACCCAAATATTGCTCAATATCGTCGATCAGCGCCTCCAGGTCAAACCCGGTACGCGGCTTCCCGCTGTTGTTGATGAAGGCGAGGTCCTTGCGCACCTGCACTGGATTGAGGCCCAGATCGGCGGCGATCACGGTGGAGGAGATGCGCGCGAGCCCCTCCTCGTGCGCCCGTTTAACCTTGAGGTAGTTAAGATATCGAGGCAGGCGCTTAAGTACCGGCTGCGGCATAGAGACGGGAATCGGGCTCTTTGCTACCGACATGTGTCGCGCTCCCTTTTTTGATTTTGCTCGCGAAATGCTTTTATGAAGATTTAACTGATCCAGTATTTTACGGCAAAAAGCTTTCGCAATGCGCTTCCAACGCAATGTTCCGATCGATTGGGTGTAACATCAAATTTCTCTCTAATGCTATCATAACATAAAATTGCGTGAATGTGAAGTGAGATTTCATCCCGAACAAAAGAGCCCGGGAATCCGCCGGATTCCCAAGGCTCTTTCATCGCTCAACGCCTTTTTACAGCTCGCCCAAACACCACTGCGCGCCGCGCCGGATCAACAGCCCGAAGCCCTCGTTGGTGAAACAGGCCGGATCGTGGCCCATCGACAGGTAGCATGTCCTGCCGCTGCCGTAATTGCGCACCCACGCGGCGGGGTACTTCTCGCCTCGATAAACATACTCCAGAATCATCTGCACTTTTGCCAGATTGTCCATCTCCAGCTGGTAGGGCTCCTCGTCCATCGAGAAAGGTTTGACGCCCTCGGTGATGGGGTGTTCGCCCACATGCACATACTCGAGGACTTCGCGTTCCGGATGTCCGGTGAACGCGGCGCCCACCAGCTGCTCGATCTCCGGCAGGGTGTGCGCGATGATCCCGCCGTGCAGTGTCAAGAGCGGGCCGCCCGCCGCGACATACCCCAAGAGCGCGCCGGCGAAATCGCTTCCCGCGCGCTTGCCCCACCCGCCGATATAGTTGATGATCAGGTCATACCTCTGCAAATCAGCCAGTTTCATGTCCGGATAGTCCTCGGTGATCGTCAGCTCGAAGCCCGCGAGGATTCGCTTGAACTCCGCATCCGCGCCGCCCAGCGAATGCCACTCCGCCTCTTTGTAGTCGCCGAGGATCAAGATCTTCTTCATTGGAACAGCCTCCTTCATTCTGTGTGGTTTTGCGATCATTATAGCACAATCTGATGCAGGTGAGTAGATATGCTCCACTTTATTAAATTTCTTTCGAGTAGCCTTTTTTGTTGATACACGCGCGGAGAGATACTATACTGATCGCAAAGAGAACCGCGCAGACGCGCATAGAGAGGGGACAATCATGAACTCAATCCATGATCGATTGTTTGACAAACTGGGCGAAATTCCGCTGTTTGACGTACACACCCACATGGACGCCTCGCACATCAGCGCAAGGGGACTTCATGACGTCCTGCTGTATCATATGGTGGTATCCGATCTGTACAGCGCCGGATGCCCGGACGGGGCGAGGCTGTCCGAAGCGCCGGACGAGGCCGAGGTGACTTTCCGAATGGAGCGGGCGCTCCCGTATCTTGAATATATACAGAACACCAGCTGCTTCTGGGGCGTGAAGATCATCCTAAGCGATCTGTACGGCTGGGAGAAGCCCATCACCAAGGAGAATTGGCGCGAAATCCACGGGATCATCGCCGCAAAATATGCTGACCCGGCATGGGCAAGGCAGATCTTGCGCAAGGCCAATATCACCCGGACTTGTACCGAGCTGTGGCGGGGCTCAAGCGGCATCGCCGACGATCTGTTCCAGTACAGCCTGGAATGGGCGTTCTTCACGCGCTGTCAATGGGGGCAGTTCGACACCGCGCTCCTGGAGCTGGAGCACGCGTGGGGGCAGGACGAGCCGGGCGCGCCGCTGCCGGTGACGGTGGACAGGGCGGCGTTGCAGCTGAGCAAAACGATCCAATCCCTCGATGATGTAAAGGCGGCGGTGAAGCACTATTGCGACCGCATCCCCTACGAGAAGGTGCTGAGCACGGCGTCGCATCTCGCCACCGATATTACCTACCGGCAAGTCACTGAGGCGGAAATGGCTCAGGCGCTGCGAAATCGCGATCACGCGGGCGCGCAGGAACGCGACATCTACGCGAACTACATCAACGAATTATTCTTAGCGGAGATTGAAGCGAGCGGAAGGAATATCGTGCTGCAATTCTCGATCGGGGCGGAACCGCTGCCTTACGAGACGGGGAGCAAGCTGCGAACGGAGACGGTGTACCAGCTGGCGGAGCTGTTCTCAAGGCACCCGAGGGTCAAATTTTCGCTGTTCCTCGCGAGCGCACATCAAAATCAGGCGATGTGCACCCTGGCCCGCGAACTGCCCAACGTGTCGTTAGCGGGCTATTGGTGGCATAATTTCTTCCCCTCGGCGATCCGCAGGATCATGGACGAGCGGCTGGACATGGTGGCGGCCAACAAGCAACTGGGCTTCTTCTCCGACGCGTATTGCGCCGATTGGGCATATGCGAAGTCCATCATGGTGAAGAAGCAATTGGCCGAAGTATTGGCCGCAAAGGTCGAACAGGGGCAGTTTAGTGAAGCGGAAGCGCTATCGGTGGCGCGGCAGATCCTGAATGAGACTCCGCAGCAGTTGCTCGGCATGGAGCCGGGGAAATAACGGCGGCACGATTAACCGCATTCTCTTGGTGAACAAACCAACACGTTGTCATTCTGAGCGAAGCGAAGAATCTGATTGCTACGATGCATCAAGATTCTTCGCTTCGCTCAGAATGACAGATGAGGTTTGATTGAATAACGCCGGATCGATTCGTTGCCAAGCCCTCAATCGGAGCTCAGCACCGCGACCGCCGCGGCATGACTGGCGGTATGCGTGATGGATATATGGATCGACCGACCGCCCAGTTCCCCCATGCGCGCTCCCGCGCCCCGGTGGAGGATCGCGGCGGGCTTTCCGTTTTCATCCGGCACGATTTCGATATCCCATAGCATGAACCCGCGAAACCCGGTGCCCAGCGCTTTTGCGACCGCCTCCTTCGCGGCGAAGTAGCCCGCCGCCGTCGGTGCGCCTCGGCGGGCGATCTGCGCCCGCTCGCGCTCGGAATACACGCGCTGCGAAAACCGCGCCGTTGCAAGCGCCCGCTCGACGCGCGCGATTTCGATCAAATCGATTCCAATGCCCAAAATCATGGCGCAACCCCAACGTCAAAACCGCTAAACATAGCCCATCAGCCCCCTGACCGACACGTCGCCCTCCCGGACGATTGCGCGCTCGCCGTCCGCTAATTCTACAATCAGCGCGCCGTCATCCCCGATGTCGCGCGCGACGCCCTTAAACGTCTCCCGCGCGCCGATCACCTGGATCGGCTGCCCGAGTGTCGCCGAACGGTCGCGGTAGGCAGCGAGGATGGGCGCAATGCCTTCCCTTGTCCATAAATCGTAGTTGTACTCGAATCGCTCCATCACCCGCGCGATGAGCGCGGCGCGCGGCGGGGCGGCGGCCATTTCCGCGCGCAGGGAAGTCGCGTGTATGCCGGGCGCGTCCGGATGGCCGTTCACATTGATTCCAATCCCGACCGTGAGGTAATCGACCCGCTCCATATCCGCGCCCATCTCCAGGAGCATCCCGCAGATTTTTTTTCCATTCAACACCAAATCGTTCGGCCACTTGATGCGCGCGTCCGCGCAGAACGCCGCGCAAGCCTCGGCGGCCGATACGGCGGCGATCATCACCAATGGAGGCGCGTTCACCGGATTGAGCGCGTCCGGCCGGAGCAGCAGGCTCATCATTGCCGAATCACCCGGCGCGGACGACCACGCGCGCGACAGCCGACCGCGCCCCTTCGATTGGAAATCAGCCACCACCAGCGTGCCGTGCGGCGCGCCCTCCCGGCCCAGCATCTTCGCACGCAGGTTGGTCGAATCGATTTCGTCGTAATACTCAATTTCGCAACCGGCCCACCGGGTGCTGAGCGTCTCGCGGATGCGCGAAGGCCATATTGCGTCTTCGGGGGGAACCAGGCGATACCCGCGCCGCTTGACGCTCTCTATCGGCACGCCGCCATCGCGCAGCGCTTGGACCGCCTTGAAGACCGCCATCCGCGTTACGCCAAGTTTTTTGCTGATCCACTCGCCCGAGACGCAATCCCGTTGCCGAAGGAGCGCCATGAGCGCCGCGCGGTCCATGTACCCCACCTCCGGCTGAATTGAATTTTTGTTAAGATTACTCTATTTATCCTTCGGTGTCAACATCGTGGTTCACCGTGATGTTCATTGTGCAAGAGAAATTATGGAAACTGTGCTGTCAGGGCACAGACGACATGTTTGCAAAACCCGTTGCTATGTGGCATTGAATATGGTATCATGAGGGCGTGGAAAGGATCGGTGCAAATGAATAACGAAGAGAAAATTCTGAGTATGTTGGAAGCAATGCAAACGAGTGTGGAAACACTGCAAGCAGGGCAGGAAACACTGCAAGCGAATATGGAAGCACTGCAGACAGAGCAGGAAAAAACAAATCAGCGTTTGGATCTGATCGAGGACACATTGGCCGATGTCCGAAACAGAGTTGGGCGCGTTGAGCATATCGTCCTAAAGATAGAGAACGATCATGGCAGGCAATTGGCCGTGTTGTTCGACGGGTATACGCAAAATACGGCGCAATTAGAGCGCATCGAAACCGTGTTGACCCGCCACGAAGAGGTAATCCTGCGACGCGCCTAATAGGGAAAATCATGTTCGAAAGTCCTCAAAATAAAACGCCAAAAGCAATTCATCAAGCGCTCACATCCGTGGGCGCTTTTACAAGATAACAGGAAACGCTTGTACATGCAACCCGAATTTGTTATACTTTTCATGCCCAATTGGAACTTTTCCCGGCGATCATCGCACTAAGAAAGAGCGCTAGTCAGCAGATTGAAAGGACGACATTATGCAAGATTCCCAGCGCGTCGCGCAGTTGCTGAAGCAGAATATCGGCAAGGTCATCATCGGAAAGAGTGAAGCGGTGGAGTTGATGCTGATCTCGCTCCTGTGTCAGGGACATGTGCTCATCGAGGATGTGCCGGGGGTGGGCAAGACTACGCTGGCCTCATCGCTCGCCCGGTCGCTTGACTGCTCGTTCAAGCGAATCCAGTTTACCCCCGACATCACCCCCTCAGACGTCACCGGCTTCTCGATCGTCAACTTCAAGACGGGGGAGCTTGAGTACCGCGCGGGGCTGGTCATGAGCCAGATTGTGCTGGCCGACGAGATCAACCGCACATCCCCCAAGACGCAATCGAGCCTCCTTGAAGTCATGGAGGAGGGCCAGGTGACAGTAGATGGAACCACCTACCTCATGCCCCAACCCTTTATCGTGCTTGCCACGCAGAATCCGGTGGATTTCGTGGGCACATACCCCTTGCCCGAGGCGCAGCTGGATCGGTTCTTCATGTGCATCTCCATCGGCTATCCGACCGCCGAGGAGGAGACGGCGATCCTGGAGCGTTTCACCGCCGGGGCGAAGCCGATCAGCGAATTGCGCCCGATCTGCACGGCGCAGGACATCGCCTCGCTCCAGGCACAGGTGGGAAATATCTATACATCAAAAGAAGTGCGCGCCTACATCTCGCTGATCGCGCAGGCATCCCGCAAGCACAACGCGCTGCAATTGGGCATCTCCACGCGCGGGGCGATCTTTTTACTGCGGGCGGCGCAGGCGCGCGCAATGCTCGCCGGGCGCGACTATGTGGTGCCCGAGGATATTCAGGCGATGGCGCAGCCGGTGATCAAGCACCGAATCATCCTCTCCGCCGAGGCGCGCATGCGCAACATGACCGCCGAACGGGTGCTTCAATCGGTGATCGGCTCCGTACAGGTGCCGGTCAAGCTGGCGTGACCGCCCGAGCCGCCGGGGTGCTGACCGCCGCGCTGACGATGCTGGCGGTCGCGCTCTCCACCGGCGCGGCGATCTATTATCTCTTGTTCGGCATGTTCGGGGCGATGTTGCTGATTAGCCTGGTCACCGCGATCACAACGCTCGCGACGGTGCGCGTGCAGTGCCGTGCGCCCAAGCAGCAGGTGACGCGGGGGGAGAGCGTGGCGCTGCAGCTGTACATCCGCCGCTATACGCTGCTGCCGCTCTCGGAGATCACGCTATTCATCTCCTCAGCGATGGACGAGGGGGCGCTGGGGCGGCTGTCGGTGTCGCTGGGCCCCCTCGCAGGCAGGGAATACCGCTATGCGCTCTCTTGCCCGCATAGAGGCAAATTCCAAGTGGGACCGACGCGGGTTGAAGTGAGCGATATCTTTGGCCTGTTCACGTTCCGAAAGCCCATTCGCGACGCATTGACCACACTCGACGTGCACCCCCGCGTGTACACCATGCCACACATGATGCTCGATCCGGGCGATCTGGGCCCGCAGACCCGCATTCAGATGACCGAGGACGCCGCCTCCCCCTCCGATGTGCGCAAGTGGCGGGAGGGCGACGTGCTCAAGAAAGTGCACTGGAAGCTGACCATGCGCAAGCGTGAGCTGATGGTGCGCACCTACGAGGAGTCGGCCCGCCCGGACACGCTGATATTACTCGACGTAAGCCCCGTTAACGCCATCCGGTCGCAGGCGCTCGCCATCGAGGACGCGCTGTGTGAGACGGCGCTGTCGATGGCGTTGGCGCAGTTGCGCGCCGACCATCCGGTGCGCATGCCCATCGCAGCCGCTCACCCCACCGAACTCGCGGGGCAGAGCGCGGCGGACTTCGCCCGATTTATGGAGGCGGTCGTAGAACTGCGCTTCGACGGCGGATATCCATATGAACAGCTGCTGATGCTGGAGACGCGGCGCATCGAGCGCACCGGCGGGGTGGTGCTGATCACCTCCCGCATGACGGCGGCGATTGCCGATATCGCGATGAAGATGCGCCGGCTGGGCATGCGCGTGCTGTTTTTGTGGATCACCGAGAGCGCCCGCAACGAGACGATGGAATTGATGACGCGGATGGAGCTGGGCGGGGTGGAAGCGCGCAAGATCAATCCGTGGTCCGATCAGGCCCGCGAGGGAAGGAACTCGGCATGAATCACCGCGCAAAACTCAATGACCTCACAGGCTCGGCGCTGATTGCGCTCATGGTCGGCGCGTCGATGACGCTGTCGCTCCTAGACTCGATGGCGCTGTCGCACTCGGTGGCGCAGGTGGTGACGGTGTGCCTGGGACTCTCGCTCCTGTGCGCGCTGACCGTTTATAACAAGATTACGCTGGTTGTGGCGCTCTCAGCGCTCGCGATCGGCGGTTTTGTGTTGTACCAAAATGAGCGCTTGCTGGAGGAGCTCGGCAATCTCGCTGAGACGATTTCCTCCCTCGGGCGGGGCGAGGGCGGCTCGATCGACGGGCACGCGGTGATCATCGCGCTGATATTTGCGACGGTGTTCACGCTGATTATGTTCTTCTTATCGCGCATGAGTGGCGGCATTTATCCGGCGCTGACGCTGGCGGCGCTGATGATCCTGGGCGGATGGCTGTTTGAGAAGCGGCTGACGCCGATGTATTTGCTGCCCTCGCTCATCGGCCTGGCGATCCTCTTCGCCCGCTCGCGCGCCGGGCAGACGATCCCGTGGCTTCGGGCACTGCCGGTCGCGATCCTCGCCGCCGCGCTCGCGCTTTGGACGGTGCCCGGTGGCCGGGTGACCTGGCCGCCGCTGGAGGAAGCCGCCCAACAGGTGCGTCAGCTCTTTGAGGACTACTTCATGTTCACCTCCCCCCGCACCGTGTATTCGATCAGCGCCGACGGCTTCCAACCCGACGGGGAGTTGCTCGGCGGCCCCGCCAACCCGCGCGACGCCGACGTCATGCGCGTGACCGCCGACCGGGTGATGCTCTTGCGCGGGTCGCTACGGCGCACATACACCGGCGCGTCGTGGGTGGACAACGCGCTCGGCAGCCGGTACTTGATGATTGATCCGGGCAAGCGGGGCTTGCGCGACGGTATCTTCAACATCAATCTCGCCGACTCGCTCGCATAGGTGACGCGGGCGATCGACGCGGACGTCACCATGCTCGCGGAGGGGACTTCCACGCTGTTCGTGCCGGGCCGCATCACCTCGGTCAGCGCGTCCCCGCTTTTGCCCATCTATCACAACGACAGCGGCGAGGTGTTCTTTACCCGGGGCGTTGAACCGGGGGATCAGTACCGCTTCAGCGCCCTGCTGATCGACGCGGGGGACGACGAGCTCGCCCGATTGACCGCCGCCGCGTCCGGGCGGGACGATCCGGGCTATCAACACGCGCTCGACCACTACATGAACCTGCCGCGCGGTATCGACGATCAGGTGTACTGGCTGACCCAGCGGCTCATCGAGGGCGCGGACACCCCCTACGCCAAGGCCACTGCGATACGGGATCACCTGCTGAACAACTACACGTATGAATTATCGGTGGATTTCCCGCCGCGTAACCGGGATTTCGTGTCCTATTTTTTGATGACCTCCAAGCAAGGCTATTGCTCGTATTTCGCCTCGGCGATGGCGGTCATGGCGCGCATGGCGGGGCTGCCCAGCCGCTATGTCGAGGGGTACGTCGTCAGGCCCGAGCTGGGCAGCGACACGATCGTACGGGGGGAGGATGCGCACGCGTGGACAGAGATCTATTTTCGCGGCGTCGGCTGGCTGAGCTTTGACGCGACGCCCGGCTACGACCAGAGCCCCGACGATCACGTGCCGCCCGATGAGCCCGATGCCCCACCGCACGAACCGGACGAACCGGATGAAACGCCCGCGCCGGAAGAGCCGGACGAGACGCCCGAACCGGAGGAGACGCCGGAGCCGGATGATTCCGACCCCGACGACACCGATCCCGATCCGACGCCCGAACCGGATGACGATGATTCTGGATCGTCAGAGGATGACCCGAATGATCCGAACGACGATGAGGATGACAGCCAAAACCGCTTCGCGTGGCTTTGGGTTCTGCTGCTGATCGCGCTGTTGGCGCTAGCTACCGCCATCATCGCCCGTCGCGTCCGCTCCTCCGATCCCAACCGCATGGCGGCGCGGTATGACGATGATGCGGTGAAGCTGCTGGTGTGGTATCGCGCGCTGCTGACATTGATCTACGCGCTGGGTCATTCGCCCGCACCGGGCGAGTCGCCGGAGGCGTTCGCCGAGCGGCTGGTCGCCGACTCGGTCGCGCCGGAGGAGTTTTTAGAGTTCGCGCGGCGGCTGTCGCTGAACCGGTATGCGCACCGCGCGCCGGACGAGGCGGGGTTTGAGCTGGCCGCGTCAGCCTATGCGGATATCGTCGGCCGGTTGCCGCTTCGCGCGAAAATTCGCTGGATGATGGGGCGGATTGCGAGGGGGTTGGGGGATATTCGGGCGATACCGTAGGGAAGCGGGAAAACCATGTATATCATGAAAAATGGACGCTTCTATTGAAGAGGCGTCCACTTTTCATTGATGAATGGAGCTTGTCGATGATATCTATTTCGAGCGCTCCGATTTGATTCCAATCGGAAAATAATACTCCCCCTGTATGAATCCCAAACGGGTTGGATCATCGGGCCCGAGCGCATTAAACATGACATGGTGCCCGGGACGGTCATCGTACATAAATCGATCGTGTTCGGCAATCCAATCCATTAGGTTGTAATATGCTTTAACCGTAATGTTGTCATCCCAATCATAGGTCATAGCGGTCGCGAAAAGCCCGCCTTCAAATTGGAAAATCTCAAAGCCGTCGGTGTCTTTTTCGCTCACCCAATCTTCAATCGCGTACCACCACTCAGCAGGGTGGCCTTCTTCGGGCGGCTTCACATGAACCGCAAAATCTCTTTGAAAGAATTTGTCTTTTCTCTGCTCG
>Ga0123353_10009562_pt1 | contig 13400 bp, 13 predicted proteins | sample TergutLab28metaG_3_FD_92763 | JGI IMG/M metagenome (GOLD analysis project Ga0123353, IMG submission 92763) | Labiotermes labralis P3 segment gut microbial communities from Petit-Saut dam, French Guiana - Lab288 P3 | ecosystem: Host-associated > Arthropoda: Insects > Digestive system > Gut ... | reverse complement strand
CTGAGTGGACCCCGTTCCAGACCCACTACTACTCAGAAAATCTGGTAGCGCCGGGGATCGAACCCGGGACCTCTGTATCTGTAGCCAGAAACTCTGACCACTAGACCACAGAGGCGGTCAGAGCTATACTTCTACTCACCCTAAAGGCCTTCGTGACCTATAAAAAGGGTGAAATCTGCCTTCCACCTATATGTCTAATCATGAAAACAACGTTAGTACTTAAAGGGGCCTTTTTTTTTAATAATATTTTCTCTAGCTACAAATTTTTGTTTGAAATATTTTTCTTTTCCTTCATATGTACTGAAAAAAACCTATACACAAGTATAAAATAGCTGAGACTTCATGAAATCTTTAGTCCATAATTTCCAACTTATGCACAAAATAAATTGTACGAATAACCTGTAACACTTCAATCAAAAGACAGAAATTTTTATAAAATATAAAATTTCGATCTTCCAGTGCTGGTTTCTTACGTGCAGGCAAGGGCGGTGAAGCAAATCTGCTTGCACGTTGATTTTATATAAGGCAACTTTTATAATTGCTATACTTTTTAGTGATTTGCCTGAAGATGCTTCAGTACAAAGCTGAAAACATGCTGCTAAATAAAATGTAAATAAGAACTGTTTACCAACAAACTTCGTTGAAGGTACAAAAAATTTCCTTTTGACTCTGTTATTATATGTCACCGTATTGGCTGATTTTGATGCACATTACTTTAAATGAAATTATGAAATTTTAAACAATTTTATTTTGTTTGGCGCAACAGCCCCCAGTGGGCCAGGGCCTCCTCATTCATGAGGTATCTAAATCACACACAACGACGCACAACAGTCGGTAGGACTCCTCTGGACGAGTGATCAGCTCGTCGCAGACACCTCTACCTGACAACACGCAACACTCACAACAAAGAGACATACGTGCCCCTGGTGGGATTCGAACCCACAATCTCAAAAGGCGAGCGGCCGCAGACCTACACCTTAGACCGCGCGGCCACTGGGACCGGCTGTAATGAAAATTACACTTCATAATTCCGGTATTTGGTGACAAAAAATTCCGCTGCCTTTGAAACTTAGTATTTAGTTGCATAAAGAATTGCGACAACTAAAAAGTAGCACATAGTCCTAACATCGAACCCTTGATAATTCAGTGGGCTAAATACGTTAGAATCGTGTTGATAGGAAGTCACTGTCTCTGTCAAATTGTACGAGTAGTCTTAGAGTTCAAAATATGTCATGTTATATTTTCTTACATGTAGGTGATGAAATCGAGAGCAGCCTAGATTGTTTGCTAAACTGGTCCAGTCTACATATGACGCGTATCCAGTTCAGCTACTCATTAGCAACAAGCATACCGAAGTAACGACTTACAGTCTGTGTTTTTGTTTTGTTAACCTTTGGTAGCTACAAACGCTGTGAGAGATACATTTAAAAAAGCATTTTTTACAACGCGAAATTCAATGGGAATTTTGTGTTTACATTGACGTATTCCCTTCTAATTTTGGATGGAGATCTGGGTTGCATACTTTTGTGAAGACTGTAGCCCCAAATGTCGTTGGCACAATGTTGTGTGATCCACTGGCAGGTGTTGACTGCGAGTAAGAAGCTCACCTTAAGGTGTGACGCAAATCACGTCTTTTGTCAAAGAAGCAGTAATTTTGTAAAATTGAATGGTCTAAATTCAAGAATTCTCAACAACCTGTGTTCCGAAACGGAAATGGCGGCAGCACACCTGCTGCTTCGTGCAAAAAGACAAATGTTTCTTTTTAACTACGCTGTCAATTGCTGGTATTACATAGCGTCGGTGGTAGAAGAACAAAATACGAATACAGAACGTTGATGGAATGATGATGACAGAGGAAAGGCGAAGCGCTCGGAGGAAAACCTGCACAGTGACACTTCGCTCATCACAAAACCCAACCGGACTGGCAGGATGTCGAACACAGAGGTCGGATGGTTGTCGATAGGCAATGTTTTAAAGGGTGAACGACTTGCACAAAGAACTGGCATAATTTTTTACGGAGAAGTGGCAATGACGTGACAAGTGGGGTCCCTGTCGCACAGCTGGCGCGTCCCGAGGTTGCGGGTGGAGGAACGGCGTCCATTATTTAGGGTAGCTGCGAATATATTGAATAAGTAGACGCGGACAGCCAACAAGGGGCGGTCCTCCAGCTTGGGTGTTGGGCGAGATGCAAACAAATCCTTGCCTTAAGAACTGGCCTTGTTACGAAACAGGTGCAAGTGTATTGAACCTGGACTGATCCTTTGGTACGAACTAAGCAATGGAAATGGGACATGAGATTGGGACATGGAATGTAAGGGGCCTTTGTAAGTCAGGTTCACTTACAATAGCAGTCAGGGAATTGGCACCATATAAATTAGATTTATTGGGTGTACAGGAGGTTAGGTGGGAAAAAGCGAACACAATAACAGCTGGGGATTATATTTTTTTCTATTGGTAAGGAAACGAAAATCATCAATTGGCAACAGGATTTTTTGTTCACCACTGAATAGTAAGAGTAGAGTTTGTTAGTGATATGATGTCATATATATATATATATATATATATATATATATATATAGCAAGAGGGCTAAAATGCAGTGGTTACAGGATCTAAACCAAAAAAAAAATGTAGATAATCTAAACAGCGTAAGACGTGAAGCTAGTAGACATTTCAGGAACAAAAAGAAGGAATATCTGAAAGGTAAAATGGATGTACTTGAAACTAACAGTAAGATCAGTAATATCAATATGTGCTTTGTATAGCGCCATCAGTGACTTTCAGAAAGGTTACCAGCCTAGAACTAATACAGGAACGGATGAGAAGGCTGATTTGGTTACAGACTCCCTCAGTATTTTGGCTAGGTGGATGAACCATTTCTCTCAGTTGTTCAATGCGCATGGGGTTGGTGATGTTAAGCAGACAGAAATATACACAGCAGAATCACTAGTGCGTGAGCTGAGTGCCTTTGATCAGATCCCAGCAGAACAGATTAAATCAGGGTGTAGAACAATTTGCTCTGAGATTCATAATCATATTCACTCTATTTTGAATAAAGAAGAGATGCCTGAGGAGTGGAACGAGTCGATCATTGTACCTATCTTCAAGAAAGGTGATAAAACTGAATGTAGAAATGGAGAGGCATATCAATTTCGCCAACTATGTACAAAATTTTATCCAACATCATGTTGTAAAGGTTACCTCTATATGCAGAGGAAATTTTTTTATATAATCGGAGTGGACTTCGATGCATAAGTTCAACTACTGAACACATATTCTGCATTCTTCAAATACTTGAGAAAAATGGGAATAAAATGAAGCAGTGCATCAGCTATTTATAGACTTCAGGAAAGCTCATGATTCAGTTAAGAGAGAGGTCTTGTATACTAGTCTCACTGAGCTTAGTGTCCCCATGAAACTGGTAAGGCAAATAAAAATGTATCTGAATGAAACCTGTAGTACAGGTCGGGAAAGCAAGCATTTCTCTGACATGTTTCCTACTAAGAATGAAAAAATAACAAATAAATAAATACAGAGTTGGTCATTGTTTTTCAGCTTTCCTTTAGGGTATGCAATAAGGAGGTTTCAGATAAACCAGGATGGCTTGAAGCCGGTCCCAGTGGCCGCGCAATCTAAGGCGTAGGTCTGCGGTCGCTCGCCTGCTGAGATCGTGGGTTCGAATCCCACCGGGGTCATGGATGTTTGTTTGTTGTGAGTGTTGTGTGTGGTCAGGTAGAGGTATCTGCGACGAACTGATCACTCGTCCATATGAGTCCTACCGACTGTGATGCGTCGTTGTGTGTGACCCAGAAACCTCAATAATGAGGAGACCCTGGTCAGCGTTGGACCGCAGCGCCACAAAAAAAAATGGCTTGAAATGAAATGGTACACATCAGCTTGTGGTCTATGCAGATGACATTAATATATTGGGTGAAAGCGTACATACTATAATGGAAAACATAGAAGCTTTACTAGTTGCTAGTAAGGAGATTGGACTAGAAGTAAATGCTGATAAAACTAAGTACATGGTCATGTCTCGAGATCAGAATGCAGGAGGAAGTCATAAAGATTGTTAATAGTTCCTTCGAAAGGGTGGAAGGGTTCAAATATTTGGGAACAATTTTAACGAATAAAACTTCTATTCAGGAAGAAATTAAGAGCAGATAAAAGTCAGGGACTGCTTGCTGTCATTCGGTGCAGAATCCTTTGTCTTCCAGTTTGCTACTAAAAATTTAAAGATTAAGATAGACAGAACCATAATTTTGCCTGTTGTTTTGTGTGGGTGTGAAACTTGGTCGCTCACATGAAGAGAGGAACGTGGGCTGAGAGTGTCTGAGAATAGGGTGCTGAGAATATTTGGTCCTAAGTGGGGCGAGGAAACAGGGGAGTGAAGAAAACTACCTAATGAAAAACTCAATGATCTGCACCCCTCACCAAACATTACTCGGGTGATGAAATCGAGAAGAATGAGATGGGCAAGACATGTTGGGGAGAAGAGTAATGCATGCGGACTCCCTATTTGGAAAACTGAATGAAACATGCCGCTTGAAATACGTAGGCGTAAATGGAAGGATAATATTGAAATGGGTCTTAAGGAAACAGGATGGGATGGCGTGGACTGGATTCATCTGGATCAGGATAGGAATAAGTGGTGAGCTCTTGTAAAAACAGTGAAGAAGCTGTGGGCTCTATAATAACTTGACTAGCTGAGGGAATATCCGCTTCGTAAGGATTCTGCTTCATGTGCTTCGTCATGACGAGTCCATAAGTTAATTCTGTACGTACTTAAAAGCCAGTGCATTAGGTCACAACCGGTTCCTCCTCAGTCTGACTGCGAAACAATTTGTAAAACAAGGGATCTGCAGTTCTTACAGCCAAGCTGCTTGACTATTAGTGTTGTTGATACCCTAGAAGACACAGACTGTGACTGATTTAGATTCGCCCATAACTGCTGAAGATGCAAGATTTGAACAGATCATGATCAGTGATTTTATCCACCTATAATTAGGCCTAAAGTATTCGGTTACTAAACACCAATTTCTTCATTTGCTAATAAAATCCAAGTCCCTTAATGTCTTGTTATTCCAGTCATAAGACAAAACCAACATTCAAAATTATCTCCAATATTTCTCGGTACAACTTAAATAGTACCTGTAATCGTAACAAATTTGTAAAGAAAGAAAGAAAGAAAGAAGAAAAAGAAAAGTAAAGTTGATCCTGTCTACTCATAAAAGCATATAGGCGGTGTAAATGTATCGCTCCGTTCATTCTTAACCTCGTCACTTGCTGGAGCTGAGTATTGTGGTAAACTTCACGCCCCTGGATGTAAGAGGCTGGCTGAATCCCAGAACCCGTGTGAATGATCTAGAGAAGAGAAATATCTCACGCTCCTGCTGGAATTCGAAAACTGAACCGTCCAGCTCTTACCCTAGTTATTACATCGACTTCTCTACACAGGCCCGTTATCGTCTGCTATTTGTAGGTGCCAGAGCTTATCAACATGCACGATTTACATGCGTTGACATAATAGCCACTTAATTACACTACGTTCATCATACCGAAGTCCAACCGTATTTTCTACAGGGGTTTACTCTTATTTCAAAATGTCAATCATATGACTAATCAAAGTTAAATAATTTCCAACATCTATCCTCTTATAAATTTTCTGGACTCGAATGGTAGAAACACAAAACAGCCATTTTAGGCCTAATCGTACTTGCGCATCAGTTTTTCATTCATAACCACCAACATATTTCGGCCGTTTCTCGGCCGAATTTTACAAACGAAGATTAGTAGAAGTTTTACATCAATAGTATGCGTATAGTAACTTACAATAATAGTACACTAAGTAAAAAGCGTTGGATGTTTCATATTTTATTTTTTCGTTTGAAAAATTTAAAGTAATATTCTCTGAAAATGACCGGGCAACAACAGAAACATGTTGGAAATTATAAATATATAAACAAACAAACAAAGGGTACGTCTTTAAGTGTAAAACGATCGTTTTATTTTCGCGTTATTAGTTAACTGCGCACAGTAAACCCTGAGTACTTTTGAAATTCAGGATTCTGAATTGAATGGCACTAGTGTTCCTCCCCCTTTAATATTTCGCAGGCCACCGTAACATTAGTGATGAAACGATTTTAAATGTATGACTAAACAGTTGAATTTAATGACACAATATCCATACTGAGTTTCATGCATATCAGTAAATTGGTTTCGGAGATATTAACATTATGTTAGACTATTGAAAACTCACGTGACTTCAACCAGCTCGCAGTTTTGTAGTCTTTTCCCCGGACCAAGTTCTACTACCGCCACAGTCTGATCGTGATAGTACACCTGTTTCACTGAATCACTTTTTACCCAGAGTCCACTGAAACCTTTATATGGACTGGGCGTGCGGGACGAAAATTGGGCCTTGGCTAATACAGGAATGATGACTAAAAATGCCAGTCCAAGAATAGGCAATGATAAAAATGCACCACCACCCGAAATTGTTCTCATTTCTCTTGCTCGTGACATTATTGGTATTTCTGTGACTGTGTCACCAGCTGATATGTCAACAAGCCGACGATTCAAAATTAACATATTTACTTCACAACAATTCAATGAAATATACTGTGCTTTGTGCCCCACTGCTGTCGGAACTTTTCACCACACTGTCTCACACAAGCATAAATCACCGCTCATTGGATCTAGCTGATGTCGCTAGAGATGTGCCAGGAACATGTATAACCTTTAAAACAGAAAAATTTGCACGAGTTGTTTTCATTGTGATTCAGCATTACTTGAGTGGAAATCGCTTTGTTGATGTTGCCTTGAACTGCTGATGCCGTTGCACATTTGACACAGCCACAGCGGCTAGCAGCTCCACCACGATAACACGCGGGACCAACCGTTAGCCACCGAGTCTGCAGACCTACTGGAAGTGTTATGAGGACAAGAAATAGAAGTTGCTTATACGCACAACAAAACGGAGGGGAGATCAACCGGACTCCGAGAAAGCTAGATTTACGATTCTCACTTTGTCTCAAATATCAAATTATAGATTCTACATTTGTTGTCAGCCGTACTTTTCGGTAAAAAAAAAAAAAAGACCAGAAAGAAAGCTACTGGTATTAATTCCTTGACAAAAAAAAAAGTAAAGGTTGGAAACATCCCTTCTGTTTGCATTAAAGGATAGAAAAAAACTGTAGATAGGCCTTTTGTTGTTTCAAGTTGTGATAATACTTTTTGGAATAAACACAACAATCTATTTTGAACTAGCTCTGAAATTATACTATTCATTTTCTGCCTCGCCGTCAGTACAGATGTCGGTACGCAGTACCATTGCGTTCGGGCACAAAGAAGTACTGGTTTTAAGGCATGATTTAGTTCAATACATACCTCTCAGTTGGTTACCCAGTAACGATATTCATGTCGTTAAGGTAATTAAAACTCCTCAAAATTACTATAAATAGAGTATTGGTGTAAGGAATTCGGTAAAATACTAACAGAAGCCCCAGATATTTTACCCACCTTGACCTGTTAATACGTGTAATCCGGTGTCCTTTTGTACAACCGAGGACATGGGAAGATAATTTACAGGTCAAACATCCGGCCAACCTGGCAAAATGACACACGAATTCTGTTTTCATGCTCTCAGTTTGTGTAAGTCATGTAGGTACGAATAAAATAGTTATTCTATTTCTTCTTCACCCTCCTCCTTCTCATTCTTTATTAATTCCTTGTACTAAGAATATTTTGAACCTACTGTTCCCAAACCGTGTTCTTGGGAACCCTGCGGCTCTGCGGAAACCATCTCTAATGACGAATTATAATGTTATGGAATACCTGAATAAGTAGAATCTATTATGCTATTAAATAAATAGAATGTGCTTTAACTGCGTAATTTGAAATAGTATGGTAATACCGCTAGTAACACTTCTTACGAACTTCCTATAACTAAGCTGCGTGGCAAATGAGCGCGCAATACTGAACTGAAGAAGGCTACGCATTTCATTGTTGCTTTACTGAACAGAGAAGAACTCCTTGTCTTTAACATTTTGTCAGTCTAAATTAGCGGTGGTGCTGATAAATCGAATTTGCGAAGAAATATTTAATGCGTATCTCCAATATTATTATTGTAACCTTTTCGTTGATTCGAATGCTACAGTTTCTGGCTGTAATCCACATTTTTGTATGTAAGGTCACAATGTGTGATGGAACAGCACACCTGCAGCTGGAGCCTAAGAGGTGAGCTAATCTCAGGTTTCAGGAGGCACTAATTGCACTAGCCCAGAGCAATGTTACACTCGACAGGTGACAATGACGCAGGTGCCGAAGGCCGTAAAACACCTAAGTTCTGTGAAGGTTATATGTGTTTGGAATTTACGCAAACAGTAAAGCATGAGCTCATTGTGCAGAGCGTGACTTGTGAAGCAACAAGGTCGTGTCAGAGAGTTCCATGTTTACTGCTAGACTTTGTATACATCTGTATATTCAAAGGTACATATCGAAGTTTCTTTATTATTCAGAATTCTGAGACACTAAAAACTGCCAAAACTTCATCACCGAAGCTGCAAAAACCATCAACAAAAATGAAACTGTGTTTTTCAACAGAGGTGAATTGGACGTGTCACAATTAAGGTTCACAATTTCACGTAACTGTTACGACTTTAATTAAGCCACGTATTCTTGAAATGTCAGCTTGTTCGTTAGATAAGTATTTGATATTAAAGTTAGGCAAACTCCTGTGCTGCTTACAAGATCTATCAGAACAGGTGGCTTAGCCATTTACACAGTGCCACCTAATTTGACATTACAAAATCATGAATTTTTCCCACATAGTGTAATTAGTGTACATGTGAGTTTTGTAGGGTTCTCAAAAGCGAAAGCGATTATTTACGTGCGAAACATTAGCCGGGTAGTCTTTGTAATGGCGTCGCGACATGTTTTCTGCGCTAGAGCAATTTTGACATATTATTGACACATCTGAACGTCATGAGACGGTCAAATGGCGTAGGAGCGTTTACAAATCGATGAATTAGTTTACATGTCCGGACTTGTAGTTTATTGTTCATTGGGCTTATTCTTTATTGCTTCCAGAACAAAACTGAACTGTAATCGGTGAACAATTTCAAAACTGAAACGGGGAAACACAGACACAAAAGGAATATATTTCCTAAGCCCATTTCTTTCTTTACAAAAGACATGTAGGCCGCTTTTTTTTTTAACAGTCACATTGGAAATATTTTCTGTGTAAGTAATCATCAGAACTTAATAAAGATTTGATGCATATAGTTGTTAGAATCCATAAGAGTTGTAAGTGTTGCATTCAAATCTACAGACACATTCACTTTCGCCGCTTCTAGAAATAAATGTTTGAGTCATTCTTACGAACTACAGCACAGTCGTGCTGTGTTGGGTACTCAGTTCGAATTCCCGCAGGGACTGAAATGGATATAATTATTTCCTTCTTCATTAAATTATATGGCTGAAATAGCTTTCCAAACCCATTTTCACCTCGACCCCCCCCCCCAACGCATTTGTAATTCCCACAAAAACGCTTATGTTAGTTACCTAAGCAGTTTATGTAGTCATCATACCGCATAGACATAAAAAATGCAAAAATGTTTGTGTGGATCTTTTAGTTCATAAATGCATCATTCGGTAGCATAATACGCGCTTTTTGGCAAGTGTTACGGGTAACCGTCACCCATTACTATAAAAAGCCTTTCAGTCACGCAATCTTATAACAAGTAGAACGTAATAGTTCCTTGTCCTTTTTCTTGATCGATCATGCAAGGCGCTTTGAAGTTAGAAACAAAGCTGGAAATGAGGGTAGACGCTTTCTACATACACCAAACCTTTTTTTTTTTTTTAAATAAACTAGAGAGTGTCCCTTTTATAGTGTCCCTGAAAGTAACAGCATTATCGCACAAAAGGCTTGCATCGACCGAGACACCACGTATCGGCTGCCATGCTCAGAGGCAACATGCAAGGGGCATTCTGTATTTCCGGTGGCAACAACGCTACATGTACAAACGAATTTCGAAAATCCTTCATTGTATTGATTTCATTTGTATGTTGGGAGGCCTAATTTCGGTGAACTTTGTATTCATCTGAACTTTTGCTTATTTCTGAAAAGCCATTGCCACCCCTGAGTAGAAGACAGACTTAGCACATCTGGCATTATTCTGACGCTAAATTAATGACGCCGTAAAGAAAATAATTAACATGATATGTAGCCCCCCTGTTCCTCCAACGGTATTCAAAATGATGTCAGAGAACACATGAAGACATCTCACAACGCACCCAAGAAGACAGATTCACAGTGTAATCTACATTTCATAAAGATCCAAGCTCCGTCCAATGATGGTTTAATATGAAACATGTCAAATATATATCAATTTGTCTTACACAACACCGTCACTTGCAAGTAAACAATAACAATTAATATAACAAAACACTGCAACGATACAATAAACATATAAAATCACAATGTATAAAACGCATGTATAAAAAATATAAAATATGTTTAATAATATTACTTTTGATAAAATTATTAATTTGTATCTTTGTTATATACTATGAATTCTTCCACAGAATCAAATAGATGAGTAAGGAGATGCTTTCTCAGTGCTGACCTAAAAAGCATTTTATTTTCTTAATTTTCCAATATGTTTAAGGGCAAATGATTAAATCTTTTTATATCAGAATGAGTGACACCCTTTTTAACAGAGGTAAGTTTCACTGACGGAAAGTGTAATTGATTTTTGCTCCTAGTATTAAAATCATGCAAATACGAATTTATTTTAAAGTTACCCAAATTATTAAACACAAACATTATTACCGAAAAATGCACAAGATTGGTACTAGCAAATTATTAGTTTCACAAACCAACCTTTACAGGAACATCTTGGGCCTATTCCCAACATAATTCTTAATAGTTTTTTTTAAAATATAAACACCTTATGTATAGTGGTTGAATTGCCCCAGAATATTGTACCATATTTTATCAGGGAATGAAAATGAGCAAAATATGCAACATTTAGTATTTCTATATTTAATATATGAACAAGCCTTCTCGTTATAAAACAAACGACACTCAGCTTATTTAAAAGTGATTTATGTACACCTTCCAAGTAAGTTGACTATACATTTGAAGGACAAGAAATTTTATATTATATAACACACCCGACAAACATAAGATATATTTATATATATATATATATATATATATATATATATATATATATATATTGGCGTAACAGCCCCCCAGTGGGACAGGGCTTTCTGATTCACGAGGTTTCTAGATCACACACAACGACGGCCACAGTCGGTAGGACTTCTCTGGACGAGTGTTTAGCTCGTCGCAGAGAATAGGATAGGTTTAGTGGATACAAAGAAGATTTGGTTCAAGTTGATATGAAGTTCACATAGAAGATGGCTAATTGCCTTATTTAAAGTTCCAGATAAGAATAAAACAGTTACAGTAGTATAAAGTGTAGAACGAATGTTTAGAATATGTCTGAACCTATTTCTGCACACGCATCGTTTTTGATTTTGTATTAGTTATTGCCCTTGATTTTCATTCTCATACTGCATATACCAATAGTGCTGCATTGTTACAAAGCCCATCACACCACTGCATAAAATCAAGTGATTTATTCTCGTATTTCCTTAAATACACATAATACCAAAACAGAAGTTTCAAATTGAAGTGCTAAATAATAATGAGATTTAACCTACAAGGCCTATTCCATATTATGGATCAAGTTTTTAACAACACCCGGGGGTTTTTGTTTTTTAATGAATCGTAAGTTCTTATACTATTTTTGTGTAAAATTTCAGTAACACCCACGTTAAATTCTACCGAGAATGTTTACTGTATACTCATTAGTGCCAAAATTTGTCGAAATCCGTTGAGTACTCTAGGTGGCGAAACATGCAGATTAAAAGGCTTCCCCTTTCTACGTATTTTCTCGTTATGACACATGCCGAATAATTCGATGTTTTGTACATGGTTTAAGTACTTATATAAACACGTTTGTCAACATCATGGACGAAACAAGTTCGAATGACATGATTAAGAATAATGAACTGGGAGTGGAACTGAGAAAAATCAAGATTAAGCTGGGATCGTTCATGTTATTTGCCAGTCTTTATCAGGAATGGCAGGACTATAAGGTAACAAGCAACATGCAGAGAGATCAAAATGATTAGAAATTTTCACGACTTACAGTAACATCACGACATCCGGTGAACGAGACTGTAAAAAGAAACGTGTCACCCCCGTGGCGAACAAAACTCAAGTAGCTCCAGACTTGTAGCATTAGCAGCTGTTATGTTTGGTAATCATTCGTCAAACCGTCACACAACTTAATAATAATAATAATAATTATTATTATTATTAGTTTTACGATGCTTTATAAAACTTTCTGTACTTAATCTAGTCTTTTTACGCTCAGGCTCTTACGCGACGATGTCACGTTCTAATCGCACAAAACCAATGTGACGGAGGGAGAGGTTTCTCTTTTATTGTCAGCCAAGTTAGGAAACTTAAAATGTATTTTACATTGATATAATATCAATTTAATGTACCTACTTACGTGTGTAGGAAATGACTGATAATCATATCTACGTTAGAGCCATGTTCAAGTGTATCAGTACGATGTGTATTACGTGTTTTGCTACACGTCACGAAGTGCACGGTTGTGGTAGGCCTTTATAGTTTATTTTTATAAACCGGCAGGATTCCCTGGAGGCGTAACATTAAACTGACCTAGGATCCTTTGGATTTACACCTTTCACACCCGGTTTTGGATGCCGACAATTTCCTTCTTGATCCTCACGAGCGATATTGCTTATCACCTTAAAATACATGCCAGATTTGAGGTTCTAACAGTGCTACCTCTGAAGAGTGTTTAGAAGACAACATAAACAAATCACTTTCAAAACTTCGCAGTACTGCACGTTTGAAATGTCATCACCGTGAGCAGCTGAAAGCTTCGTAAAATACCGATGGCAAACCGTATAGGTTCGCGCCGCCGTACACCCGTCTATGAGTTTAAGATACTTAACTATACCATGACCCCATTTCCCAAATATATGGCAGTTAAAGTACAATATGTGTCAACGTCCTCAAATATGTCACATAGAAAAATGCCCCCCCAATCATAGCCACTGATTTGTACATAGTTTTCCTCCCACCGGTGTTAATATACATACTTGCTCTTACTTACTTACTCCATGGTGCAGAGTCCTTCTTGAGAAGCTAACTGGTTTGCAGCTCGTCAAGAAATTCCCCGCATTTTATGGAACCCGAAGGTTCATTACCGCACTCACAAGCGTCCGCCACCTGTCCCTATCCTGGGCCAACCCAATCCAGTCCATATACCCACATCCCACCTCCTGG
>Ga0123353_10009561_pt1 | contig 13403 bp, 11 predicted proteins | sample TergutLab28metaG_3_FD_92763 | JGI IMG/M metagenome (GOLD analysis project Ga0123353, IMG submission 92763) | Labiotermes labralis P3 segment gut microbial communities from Petit-Saut dam, French Guiana - Lab288 P3 | ecosystem: Host-associated > Arthropoda: Insects > Digestive system > Gut ... | reverse complement strand
TGGCGCGCGGCGCCACCGTCCACCACGACGGGCTCACCTTCACCTGGCCGGACACCGCCTCGGGCGCGCCCGACAACGTCATCGCGACCGGCCAGACGATCGCTCTCGACGGATCGGGCAGCAGGCTCGGCTTCCTCGCCGCCGGCAGCAGCTCCTCGCTGTCCGGCACCGGCACCGTCCACTACACCAACGGGACGACCGGCGCATTCCCGCTGGAGGTCGAGAACTACTGGCAGGCGCCGGTGGACGGCAACGAGACCGTGGCCGTCACCCCGTACTGCAACTCCAAGGGCACCGAGGGCCGCCCCCGCGGCCAGCGGCAGCAGCAGCTCTACGTCCTGTACACGAAAGCACCGATCGAGGCGGGCAAGAAGGTCGCGGCGGTCACGCTGCCGGCCGGCTCCTTCGGCTCCGGCCGGATCACCGCGATGCACGTCTTCGCCACAGCCATCGGATAAGGGAGAAACACGCACATGGCAACGCTCAGCACCCGCAGACGGGCGCTCCCGGTACTCGCGGGCGTCGTGGCCCTCGGCCTGCTCGGCACGGCCTGCGGCGGCGGCTCGTCGGACGGCGGCAGCGGCGGGAAGACCACCATCACCTTCGCCAACTGGGCCGACACCGAGCCCGCCACCCAGGCCGGACTGCGCAAGCTCATCGGCGCGTTCGAGCAGGCCCACCCGGACATCAAGGTCAAGAGCCAGCCGATCTCGTTCACCGACATCGAGCAGCGGCTGCTGCTCCAGGTCCGCTCGGGCAACGCGCCCGACGTCGCGGAACTCGCCGGCAACGACACCTTCGCCACCGCCGAGACCCAGGCCCTCCAGCCGCTGGACCAGCTCGCCGGATCCGCCTACGAGCAGTCGATCATCCCGGCGGAGCTGCAGCTCGGCAAGGTCGACGGCAAGCTCGTCGCCGTCCCGTGGACGGTCGGGCCGGTCGGGCTCTGGTACAACAAGAAGGTCCTCAAGGACGCCGGCGTCGACCCGGCCGTGCCGCCCACCACCTGGGACGAGCTGCTCGCCGACGCCAAGGCGGTGCACGAGAAGAACCCCAAGACCATCGCGCTGGGCCTGGACAGCACCGACCGCACCTTCGGCCTGGACACCAACTGGCCGATCATCAAGAGCTTCGGCGGCCAGCCCTTCCAGGGCTCCCAGGCCACCGCCTCCTCACCCGGCTTCACGGCCTACCTGGACTTCGTGCGGAAGATCGCCAGGAGCGGCTACACCCCGGTCAACCAGAAGGCGGGCTTCTTCCGGCAGCCCGCCGCCTCCGACCAGGTGGCGTTCACCGTGGACGGCCCCTACCTGAAGAGCGTCGTCCAGTCCACGGCCAAGCTGACGGACCAGCAGTTCTACGACACCTGGGGCGTGGCGCCGCTGCCCGCGGCGAGCGGGCAGCAGCACTACAGCGTGGCCACCGACCACCAGCTGGTGCTGTTCAAGAGCAGCAAGCACCAGCAGGCCGCCTGGGAGTTCATGAAGTTCCTGTCCACCTCGCCGGAGGGGATCCAGTACACGATCACGTCCGAGGGCTCGCTGCCGCCCGTCGCCCAGCCCGGCGGCGACGTGGCCGCCGCGCTGGACAACCCGGTCGCCAAGGCCTTCCGGGAACAGATCATCCCGCTCGTGACCAGGCCGGAGTGGGGCGCGACGTACGCCAAGGCGTACTCGCCCGTCATGGCCGCGGTGCAGAGCGCGATGACCGGCTCGCAGTCCACCGACGCGATAGCCTCCGGCCTCCAGTCGGACCTGAAGCCGGCGCTCCAGTGACCGTCGGCACCCCCGCGGCACCCACCGCACGGCCGCCCCGGCGCACGCGCCGCCGGGGCGGCCGGCCCTGGTTCGACTGGATGACCCTGCCCGCGGTGCTGATCCTCGGCGTCGTCATCGGATACCCCATCGTGCGGACGGTGCTGACGTCGTTCTACGACTACCCGCTGATCTCGCCGGGCCACCGCTACGTCGGCGCGCGCAACTACCACCGCCTGGCGTCGGACGCGGTGTTCTGGCAGGCCCTGCGCAACACCGCGGTCTACACCGCGGCGTCGGTGGCCGGCGCGATGCTCGCCGGTCTCGTGCTGGCGCTGGTCACCGAGCGGCTGCGCGGGCCGTGGCGGGTGCTGCGCGGCGCGCTGCTCACCCCGTGGGCGGTGCCGGTGATCGTCGTGGGGTTCCTCTTCCGCTTCATGTTCGACCAGCAGGGCGGTGTCGTCGACGCCGTGCTGATGCGCACCCACGCCACCGGCACGCCCGTGCCGTGGCTGACCGGCGGGCACTGGGCGATGACGTCGGTGATCGTCGCCAACGTGTGGTCGCAGGCGCCGTTCTTCCTGCTGGTGTTCACCGCGGCGCTCGGCGCGATCCCGGCGGAGGTCGTCGAGGCGGCCCGCATCGACCGGGCCGGCGGCTGGACGCTGCTGTACCGCATCAAGCTGCCGTACCTGCGGGACGCGGCGCTGGTCGGGGCCCTGCTGATGATCATCCAGAACTTCAACAACTTCCCGCTGATCTGGACGATGACCGAGGGAGGGCCGGCGTACAGCACCACCACGCTCGTGGTGTACGTGTACCGGCTGGCCTTCACCAGCTACGACCTGGGGTACGCGTCCGCCGTCGGCGCCGTGTGGCTGGTGCTGCTGCTCGCGGTCGCGGCCGGCTTCATCCGGGTCCTGAGAAGGAGGCCGGTGTGAGCGCCGAGAAGACATCCGACCGGACACCGGTCAAGGCCCCCGTCACGGCGGCCGGCTGGGCCACCCGCGCGGGAGTCGCGGTGATCGTCGCCCTGTTCGCGGTGTGGACGCTGTGGCCGCTGTACTGGATGGCCGTCACCTCGGTGAAGTCCCCGCTGGAGGCGACCAACCTCGAACCGACGCTGTGGCCGCACTCGTTCACCTGGGACAACTTCCGCGGGCTGTTCACCGGCAGCGTCCCGTTCGGCACGTACCTCTTCAACAGCTTCTTCACCGCCGCGATCTCGGCACTGGTGGCCGTGGTGGTGTCGACGCTGGCCGGATACAGCTTCTCCCGCGGCGGCCACCGGCTCACCGGGATCACCGGCCTGGCCGTGCTGGCGACGCAGATGCTGCCGCTGGTGGTCCTCATCGGTCCGCTGTACCTGCTGCTGCTCAAGGCGCACCTGCTGAACACCTATCTCGGGCTGATCATCGGCTACACGTCGTTCTCCATCCCGTTCGGCTCCTGGATGATGAAGGGCTTCTTCGACGCGCTGCCGCGCGAGATCGAGGAGGCCGCGCGGGTGGACGGCAACGGCCGGCTCGGCGTGCTGTTCCGGGTGGTGGTCCCGCTGTCGGTGCCGGGGCTGGTCGCCACCGGGGTGTTCGTCTTCATGAACACCTGGAACAACCTGCTCTACCCGCTGATCCTCACCAGCACCGACTCGCGGCAGACCCTTCCCGGCGGCCTGATGCAGAGCTTCAGCGGGACGTTCAAGACCGACTGGGGCGGCATGATGGCCGCCGCGCTCCTCACCAGCGTCCCGCTGGTCATCGCCTTCTTCGCCGTCCAGCGCTCCATGGTCCGCGGCCTGACCGCGGGCGCCTTCGCGGGCACCTGACCGTCCGGGCCCTGACCGCCTGGCACCTGACCGCCCGGCACCTGATCACCGCGCCCACGATGCGACGCACACGACCGCCGGCACCACCGCACACCTGAGAGTGGGAACCTTCCATGACAACCGAGGTCTCGTGGTTCGCGGCCCTCTGCGACGACGACTACGAATTCCTGGGCGTCCCCGACCCCGCCCTGCAGTCCAGTTGGGAGCACTGCCGCGGCATCGCGCTCGCCGCGGAGGAGGCCGGCTACGACAACCTGCTGCTGCCCTCCGGCTACACCATGGGCATCGACTCGCTCGCGTTCGCGGCGGGCATCGCCCCGTACCTGCGGCGGATCCAGCTGCTGCTCGCGGTCCGCATGGGCGAGACGTGGCCGCCCCAACTGGCCCGGCAGCTCGCCACGATCGACCAGATGCTCGGCGGCCGGCTCACCGTCAACATCATCTCCTCCGACCTGCCGGGACAGAACCTGCCCTCGGCCGACCGCTACCGCCGCACCGGCGAGATCATGCAGGTGCTCCGCGACCTGCTCGACGGCCGGCCGGTCGACTTCCACGGCGAGTTCGTCGACCTCACGGTCGAACCGCCGCGGCTGGCCCCCACGCCGGGCGGCTGCCCGCCGTTCTACTTCGGCGGCCTGTCGGAGGCCGCCCGCGAGGTCGCCGCACGGCACGCCGACGTGTTCCTGATGTGGCCCGACAGGCTGGCCGCCGTCGCGGACGTCGTCGCGGACATGCGGGCACGCGCCGCCCGCCACGGCCGCGAACTGCGGTTCGGCTTCCGCTCGCACGTGATCGTGCGCGCCACCGAGGACGAGGCGCGGGCCGCCGCCCGCCGGCTGGTCTCCCGGCTCGACGCGGACGCCGGCGAGCGCATCCGCGCCCGGTCGCTGGACACCACCTCCGCCGGAAACGCCCGGCAGGGCGAACTGCGCGCGTCCGCCGACGACGAGGGCTACGCCGAGCCGCACCTGTGGACCGGCATCGGCCGGGCCCGCTCCGGCGCCGGCGCCGCCCTCGTCGGCGACCCGGACCAGGTGCTCGCCAGGCTCCAGGCGTACGCGGCCCTCGGCATGGACGCGTTCGTCCTCTCCGGCTACCCGCACGCCGCCGAGGGCGACCTGTTCGCCCGGCACGTCCTGCCGAAGCTGCCCCACGGCCCGCTGCTTCCCCGCACCCCCGCAGCCGCCGCGAAGCGGTGAACTCCCGTAGCGGGCAAGGGCGTCCAGAGCCCGGAGGGCGTGCCGTGGTCAGGGCTGGAGTGCGGGCGGCAGTGGTGCCTGGTGCACGATGTGCAGCCGGGAGACGGCCCGGTTCAGTGCCACGTGCCGTGGTCAGGACCGGAGTGCGGGCGGCAGCGGTGTGCGGTGCACATGTGAAGCCGGGAGACGGCCCGGGTCAGCGCCACGTGCCGCGGTCAGGGCTGTAGCGCGGGCGGCAATCGGCGCGCGATGCGCGATGTGCGCCGGGAGACGACCAGGTTCAGTGCCACGTGCCGCGGTCAGGGCTGGAGTGCGGGCGGCAGTGGTGCGTGGTGCACGATGTGCAGCCGGGAGACGGCCCGGGTAAGCGCCACGTACAGGCGGTTCAGCCCGCGCGGCTCGGCCCCGACGATGGCCGACGGCTCGACGAGCACGACATGGTCGTACTCCAGTCCCTTGGCCATGGACGCCGGCACCACGGTGACGCGGGCACCGGCGGTGCCGGGGCCCGAGGCCGCGATCCCGGCCGCGGCGAGCGCGCGGTCGAGCCCCGGTACGCCGGCGTCGGCGGCGATGACGCCGATGGATCCCTCGTGCTCCAGTGCCGCGCGCACGGCCGCGACCGTCGCGGCGGCCGTGTCGCCGGTCGCCTCGATCCGCACCTGTCCGTCGCGGCGCAGCGAGCGGGCGGGCGGCACGTCCGCGTCGAGATGGGCCAGCAGGCGGTTGGCGAGCCGGGCGACGGCGCCGGGCACGCGGAATCCCGTGGTGAGCGGGGTGACGATCGCGTCGGGCTTCCCGAGGTGGACGAGGAAGGCGGGCCAGTCGCGCGCGGCCCAGGGCGCGGTGCCCTGCGCGAGGTCCCCGAGGACGGTGACGGAGCCGAAGGGCGAGCGGCGGGCGACGGCCCGGCACTGCATCGGGGACAGGTCCTGTGCCTCGTCGACCACCACGTGCCCGTAGCCGGCCGGTCGTTCGATCAGGCCGGCGAGTTCGTCGAGAAGGACGAGGTCGGCCGCCGACCAGCGGGCCGACCTGGCCGAGCGCGGCGGCCGGCGCCACCGGAGGGCCTGTTGCTCCTCCCCGTCCAGCACGCCTTCGGCGGCCGCGGCCAGGGACTCCGGGTGGGAGAGCAGCCCGGCGAGGACGTCCTCGGGGTTCACGGCGGGCCACACGGCGTCGAGCGCGGCGGTGACCGGGCGCGCCCGGGAGACCTTCCGCAGCCAGGTGCCGCCGCGGGGCCCGCCGCGGCGCTCCGCCTGCTGCCGGACGGCGCCGACGATGCGGGCACGGACGCGCTCGCGCCCCACGGCGTACGCGGGTTCCTCGGTGCGCACGTCCCGGACGATCCTCTCCAGCTCGTCCTCGGGCACCCGCCAGCGGGAGGAGCCGTCGGGCACCACCAGCGGCTGCGCCGCCCGCAGGCACACCCGCGCGTGGAGCGCGCGGCGCAGGACCTCGGCCATGCGGACGTCGTGCTTGACGGCGGCCGCGGTGTCGCCGTCGTGCGCCGTGACGGGGTGGCGGGCGATCTCGTCGTCGAGGGTGGACTGCCGCACCCCGGTCTCGCCGAGGGCTGGCAGCACCTCCGAAATGTAGGCCAGGAACGCCCGGTTGGGACCGAGGATCAGCATGCCGCCACGCTGGACACGCTGCGGATGGGTGTAGAGGAGGTAGGCGGCGCGGTGCAGCCCCACCGCGGTCTTGCCCGTGCCGGGGGCACCCTGGACGCAGAGGGAAGCGGCGGGATCCGCCAGCACGAGGTCGTCCTGCTCGGGCTGGATGGTGGCGGCGATGTCGCGCATGGGACCGATGCGGGGGCGCTCGATCTCGCTGGTGACGATGCCGCTCGGACGTGCCTCGCCGTCGAGGAGATGCTCGTCCTCCAGGCCGGTGAGGTCCGCCGAGTCGCCGCGGCTCGCGGGGGCCCAGCCGAAGCGGCGCCGGACCGCGACGCCTTGGGGGTCGCGGGCGCTCGCCTGGTAGAAGGCGCGCGCCACCGGGGCACGCCAGTCGACCACCAGCGGCGGGGCGGACGGATCGTCGGTGATACGCACCCGGCCGATGCGGTACTCCTGCCCGGCGTGCTCCCCGGCGGCCCGCGGGTCCCCGGTGAAGGTGAGACTCCCGAAGAAGAGCGGCCCCTCGGGCAGTTCCCGAAGTCCCTTGGCCTGGCTGCGCAACCGGTGGCCGAGCACTTCGGCGTCGGCGCCGGACGCGGAGGCGTCCTCGCCCACGACCACCTGCTCGTGCGCGCCGTCGACCATCGCTTTCAGCGCGGCGCGGCAAACGTCGTGGCAGGCGCGTTCCCGGGCCAGGGCATCGGTGAGTGCGGAGGGGGAGCGTGGCATGCCCTCACGATAATGCAACCGAGTAACGTTTTTTACTCGGTTTCGGAAAAGGGGCGGGTGAGGGCGGGCAGTCCGGCCTCCAACTGCGCGAACGCCACCCGGGCCACCGCCACCGCCTCGGGGTGGAGTGCGTCCGCGCTGCGTCCCGCGGCCATCTGCCGCCAGTTCTCCTGAGCGAGGACGCGCCGGACCGCGACGATCTGCGCGGCGGCGAGACGCGCCCGGACACCTCTGCCGGCCGCGTCGCCGCTCGCTTCGCCGGTCCCCTCGCCGGTCCCCTCGCCGAGGACGCCGGCAAGGACGTCGGCGAGGGCCGCCTCGTCCCGTTCCAGCAGCGTGTGCAGCCGCGCCACCAGCGCCGGCGTCCCGTACAGCAGCCGGTGGAAGGCGAGCACCCCGGCGTCGTCGTTCAACCCGGTCACCGCGTCGCGCCGGTCCAGCCCGTCCAGGAAGTGCCGCCGCAGTGCCTCCAGCGGGGAGCACCCCGGCGGGCGACCGGCGACCACCCTGCCGACCTCGCCCTCGTGGTCGGCCAGCCGGTGCAGGACCAGGTCCTCCTTGGCGGGGAAGTAGCGGAAGAGCGTCGGCTTGGAGACGTCGACGGCCGCTGCGACATCCGCGACGGTCACCTGCTCGTAGCCGTCGCGCAGGAAGAGCCCGATGGCCGTGTCCGACAGCCGCTGGTACATCTGCTGCTTCTTGCGCTCGCGCAGCCCGCCCACCTCGCCCATGGCAGGAAGCGTAGGCGGTGGCCGGCCTGGTCGAGACACGCCTCCTCGGCGGCCTCCCGGCTCAGCCGCGGTGGCGGACCCGGAAGCGGGCCGGATCCGCCGGGTCCCGGTCGACGACCTGCACGGGCGGCCAGGCCCACTGCCACACGCCGATGCCCGGAACGCGGCGGAACCGGATCCGCCCCCGGGTGCCCTCGACGGCCACCCGCGGCCAGGCATCGGCGATCCCCGCCCGGTCCGCGCCCTGCGCGCGCAGCAGTTCGGCGAGGACGGCCACCGTGTCGTAGCCCTCGAAGGCGACGAAGGACGGCTCCTCGGCCAGCTGCTCGCGCAGCGCCGCGTCGACCCGGGCGCCGAGCGGTCCGAAACCCTCGGGCAGGTAGCGCAGGAACGGGACCTCGGCGCCGTCCGTGCCCAGCAGCCCCGCCCATCCTGCGAGCTCCGGCTGCCCGGCCGGAGCTCCGATCAGGACCCCGGCGAGGCGGGCGTCGCGGCGGACGGCCGTGACGATCGGCACCGCCGGCTCCGGGTGGCCGACCAGCAGCAGAAGGGCGGTCGCGCCACACTCGGCGAGCGCGTCGCACAGCGCGGCGGGCGTGAGCGCGCGCGTGTCGAGTTCGACGACGGTGCCGCCGCGGGGCGCGAGACGGTCCCGCAGGATGCCCGTCCCGGACGCCCAGTAGACGCTCGGCTGGGTCGCCACGGCGATGCGGCGGTGGCCCGCGTCGAGCAGGAAGTCCGCGTAGACCCGCCAGCCGTGGGACTGCGCGGGCGCGAGCCGCGCGACCCATCCGGTCGGCTGCTCGGTGAGCGCGTCGAGGACCGCGGACGAGCAGAGGAACGGCACGCCCAGGGCGTGGGCCCGGGCGGCGGCGGCGCGGGCGACGACGCTGTGGTACTCGCCGGCCAGCGCGGCCACACCCAGGCGCGCCAGTTCGTCGACGGCCTCCGCGGCGCGCTGCGGATCGGCCGCGGTGTCCCGGACCGCCAGCGCGAGCGGGCGCCCGCCGATCCCGCCTGCGGCGTTCACATCGCGGACCGCCAACTCCAGCCCGGCGAGCAGGTGCCGGCCTGCCTCGACCCAGCCGGGCGGCGTCAGCGGAGCGAGCGCGCCGATCAGGACGGGCGATCCGTCGGCCTGCTCCGCTCCCGGCGGCGGTGGCGCGTTCATGCGGTGGCGTCTCCCAGCCTCGATCCGGCGATCCGATGCGGCGTCCCCGCATTCTCGCCCAGCCTGGCCGAACCGGAGGACAGCGCCCCTGCCGTTGGGGGGTTTACCCCATCGTGGGGCGGTACGCGGCTGCGTACCGTCGCAGGTGTCCGCTCGATCCGACTCGCTCCACAACGGGGGAACGTCATGCGACGCCTGCACGCCCGCGTCCTTGCCGCAGCAACTCTGGCCGCACTCACCGCCGGCGGGCTCTCCGCCTGCTCGCCCTTCGGCCGGCAGAAGACCTTCGAGGACGACGCCGCGGTGTCGCAGAAGATCACCTCGATCCGGCTCGACAGCGGCAACGGCGGGCTGAGGGTGGACGCTTCGGCGAAGACCTCCACGGTCTCGGTGCACCGCAAGGTGAACTACCGCGGCAGCAAGCCGGGGGGCACGTCGTTCAGCGTCTCCGGCGGCGTGCTGACCCTGTCCGGCTGCGGACAGCACTGCGGCGTCGACTACGTCGTCAAGGTGCCCGCGGGCCTGCCGGTCTCGGGAAGCACGTCCAACGGCGGCGTCACGCTGAACGACGTCGGCGCGGTCGACGTGCACACCAGCAACGGCTCGATCTCGGTGAACGGCACGACGGGGCCGGTGAAGTTGCGCACGTCCAACGGCAGCGTCACCGTCAAGGACGCCAGGGGCGGCGGCATCGACACGACGACCTCCAACGGCGGGGTGACGATCCAGGCCACCGCTCCGCAGGACATCACCGCCCACACGTCCAACGGCAGCCTCAAGGTCACCGCCCCGTCGGCCGGTTACCGGGTCTCGGCGAAGACGACCCACGGTTCCAGGAAGGTGGCGTTCACCGACGACCCGTCGGGCCGGTACCGGCTGGACCTGTCGACGTCGAACGGCAACCTTACGCTGGCGTCGGCGGGCTGACGGCCCTGCCCGGCAGGCCCGTTGACCGCCGCCGGATGCTGACGCCGGGTCGCGCGTACGCTGACGGGAGAGCAGGTCATCTACCATGGTTCCCGGCTTGCGTAATGACTTAAGCGTCCCGGCAGGGGCCACCGTGTGCGCTCCACCGCGGCGCCGGCCGTGAAGTGCGCTGCGGGAAAGGAGAACTGACAGGTGTTCGAGAACCTCAAGAACCTCAAGAACAAGGCCGCGGAGCTCGCCGAGACCCACGCCGACGCCATCGAGGGCGGGCTGGAGAAGGTCGGTGACTTCATCGACGACAAGACCAGCCACAAGTACGGCGACAAGATCGAGGCCGGCGTCGGGAAGGCCCAGGGGCTCATCGAGCGTCTCGGCGAGAGCAAGGGCGAGGCCGAGGGTGAGGCCAAGGCCGAGGGTGGGGCCAAAGCCGAGGGCGGCGCGGGCGACGGCAAGGACAAGCCGTCGCACTGACATCACGGCGCGGCCCCTGCACGGCGGCCGCGGTGCGGCCCTGCGGGCGCGGCCGGTGCGGGGCACCGGCCGCGCCCGCGGCCGTGCGGATCACCGGCAGGTGACGCTGACCCTGCCGGTGGTGTCGTCGACGCCGAGCATGAACGGGGGCGCGCCGTCCAGCGTCACCGTCCAGCCGTGGACGACCGTCCCCGAGGTGGGCGTGTCGGCGAGCCATGTGGCCGGGGCGGGACGGCCGCAGTCCGCGGCGCCGGCGGCCCCCTGGTGCCCGTAGCGGCCGGCCACGGTGGGGTCGCCGGGATCGCCGCGGCGGGGACCGCAGGTGATCCCGCTGATCCGGCCGGTGACCGGATCCAGGGTGAGGGACGCGTGCCGGTCGAGCAGCGTCGTGCCCCGGTAGAACAGCACGCTCGACGGGTCGGCCGCGAGCACGCCGTCCGCCCGTGCGCCGCACGTGGCCCCGAGCCCGTCCTCGCCCCACACCGCCGTGAACGCGGCAGGGCCGGAGAACAGGGCGCGGACCTGCGCCAGACGCACCTGCCCCCGCGTCCCGGGGTTCTGGTACATCGTCGCCGCGGGGAACAGGCCCCGCACCGCAGCGTCGGGGTCGAGCGGTGCGGACGGAGCCGCGGTGCGGGTCGGGGTGCCCGTCGCCGGCGGCAGCGGCCCGTCGCCGTGGCCGCCCCCCGGGACGAGCACCGCCACCGCTGCCGCGGCGGCCGCGGCCACGCCCGCCGCGAGCGCGAGCCGGGAGCGCCGGGCGGCACCCGACGCCCGCGCGATCGCCCGCGGATCGAAGTGCGGCGGCTGCTCGCGCGCGGCGAACTCGCCCATCGCGGCGGCGAGTTCCGCTTCCAGCACCGGGTCGGCGGCCGCGCCGTGCTCCGCGTCCTGGCCGTTCGTCGCGTCGCGGCGCTCCGGTGTCATCGGGTACCTCCCCCGGTAGGGCCGGCGGCCTTGTCGGCAGCCGCCGCGCGCAGTTTGGCCAGCCCCCGGGCGGCCTGCGACCGCACGGTGCTCTCGCGGATCCCGAGGGCCGCGGCGATCTCCGCGTCCGCCATGTCGTCGAAGTAGCGCAGGACCAGGACGGTCCGCATGTTCACCGGCAGGGCCCGCAGGCCCCGCATCAACTCGTCACGGGACACGATCTGCTGGTAGGCGTCGTGCTGCGAGGCCGGGTCGTCGTGGGGGAGTGGTACCTCGGCGCCCCCGGCGCGCCTGGTCCGGTGCCGGTCGTACACCAGGTTCACCAGGACCCGCCGCGCGTACGCCTCCGGCGCCTGGGCGCGGCTCACGGTCCGCCAGTGGCGGCACAGCCGTTCCAGCGTGGACTGCACCAGGTCCTCGGCCTGCCCCCGCTCCCCGGTCAGCAGGACCGCGGTCCGGAACAGCGCCCCCGATCTCGCCCGTACGAAAGCGCTGAACTCCGCCATGTCGTCGGGACGCATTCCCACCCCCTGTTCGCGCCGCCCGTTCAGTGTCCTCACATCCGCACCAGACGGAGGACGACCCCTCCCTGCTGCACGCGACCCCGCCCGTTACGCAGCCGTGACCCTCGCGTCCGCCCGGTGGCGCGGCCGCAGGGGACGAGAACGCCGGAGGCGCTGCGTGTGCTGCCGGGGATCGACCGAGGGAATCGGTCAATATCAGGGCAAAGCGGTCATAGACTGGCGGGAACGGTGCAGGGCCCCGCGCGTGCGCGAGGGAGGCGGCGCATGACCGACATCCACGGGTTCATGAAGTACCCCCGCCGGCCGGCCCCGGCTAGGCCGGTCGAGGAACGGCTGGGGGACTGGAACGAGGTCTACGCCGGTCAGGAGTTGCTGCCGTTCGCCTCCGAACAGGCCGCGCGCTGCATGGACTGCGGCATACCGTTCTGCCACAACGCCTGCCCGCTGGGGAACCTCATCCCCGAGTGGAACGTGTACGTGGAGCGCGGCGACTGGCGGGCCGCGGCCGAGCGGCTGCACGCCACGAACAACTTCCCCGAGTTCACCGGGCGGCTGTGCCCGGCGCCGTGCGAGGACGGGTGCGTGCTGGCCATCAACGCCGAGCCGGTCACGATCAAGAACATCGAGCAGGCGATCGCCGACCAGATCTGGGAGCGCGGCTACGCCGAACCGCAGCCCCCGGAGCGGCTCAGCGAGAAGTCCGTCGCCGTCGTCGGCTCCGGCCCCGCGGGGCTCGCGGCCGCGCAGCAGCTCACCCGCAGCGGTCACACCGTCGTCGTCTACGAGCGCGCCGACCGCGTGGGCGGGCTGCTCCGCTACGGCATCCCCGCGTTCAAGATGGACAAGGGCCAGCTGGACCGCCGCCTCGGGCAGATGAGGGCCGAGGGCACCACCTTCCGCACCGGCATGGACGTCGGCGGCGACCTCGACGCCGCCGAGCTCCTGACGCGGCACGACGCGCTCGTCCTCGCCGTGGGCGCCCGGGAGCAGCGCGACCTCCCCGTCCCCGGCCGGCGCCTGTCCGGCATCCACCAGGCGATGGACTACCTGACCCTCGCCAACCGCACCTCCGAAGGCGACTACGCCACGTCACCCCTCGACGCGGCGGGCAGGCAGGTGGTGATCGTCGGCGGCGGCGACACCGCCTCGGACTGCCTGGGCACGGTGCTGCGCCAGGGTGCCGCCTCCGCGCTGCAGCTCGACATCAACCCGGAACCCGACACGGCCCGGCGGGACGCCGAACCGTGGCCGACCTATCCGAAGGTCTACCGGATCTCGCACGCCCACGAGGAGGCCAGGGGCCGGGCCGGCACCGACCCGCGGGTCTTCTCCGCCGCCACGCTCCGCTTCGAGGGGAGCGCGGCCGGCCGGGTGTGCGCGCTGCGCCTGACCGAGGTGGAACCCACGGCGCGGCGCCCCCGGCCCGGCACCGAGCGGGTGATCCCCGTCGACATGGTGCTGCTCGCCCTGGGCTTCTCCGGTCCGGAGCGGAGCACCGGCCTGATCGAGCAGCTCGGGCTGAC
>Ga0123353_10009560_pt1 | contig 13404 bp, 13 predicted proteins | sample TergutLab28metaG_3_FD_92763 | JGI IMG/M metagenome (GOLD analysis project Ga0123353, IMG submission 92763) | Labiotermes labralis P3 segment gut microbial communities from Petit-Saut dam, French Guiana - Lab288 P3 | ecosystem: Host-associated > Arthropoda: Insects > Digestive system > Gut ... | reverse complement strand
TCCGATAACGAAATACTTGTTATGCTTTCATCCGGGCTTTCATATAAAGTTGTTTTTCTTCCCGCGATAACATTGGGGATAATTGTTTCCATAATGTCATTTATTACAAATGATATTTTACTTCCCGCGGGTACTGTTCAATTTAATAAATTATGGCGGCAGATTCTCGTTTCAACTCCCGCACTGGAATTGGAGGCAAATTCGGTAAAAAGATTCAGGGATACTGTAATTGTTACCGGAGGCGTTACAGGAAACGCCCTCGAAAACGTACTCATTATTGATAGAACGGCAGATGGTGAACGCCGGATAATTATGGCAAGCAGCGCCGAATTGAAAGACAGCGGGAGAGAAGGTCTTAGCCTTGATCTTGAAAATGCTTTTTTTCATTCATCAAAGGAAATTGCATGGGATGATTACGATTATGCGCGGACAGACCTTCTGCAATACAGGGTATCAAATGAAGATATTATTCAGGCTATTGTAAGTATAAGCCCAAGAGAGATGAGTTCAAGAGATGTCTATGTGGCAGTAGCGGAAAAAAGAACCACATTGGAATCAAGGGTAAATATGAGAAAAAACAGACTTGCTCTTCAGGCGCTTACTTTGGAGAATATTTTAAGAGCCGGCCCTGAGGCAGGTTCATGGAATGCCAGATCTTCAAATATTGCCGGTTTTGGACGTGAAATACTTTCACTTAGGAATCTGGAAAACGATCGCTCCCTGACTATTTATGTGATTGAGCTGTACAGAAAATTTTCTGTTCCTTTTGGCGCATTTTTCTTTGTATTTTTGGCAGTTTCTCTTGGTTTAATGGCAAAAAAAAGCGGGCAAACCCTGGGTTTTATTTTAGGAAACATTATTGCGGTTATCTACTGGTCTATGCTTTTTGTAGGGCAGACAATGGGATTACGGGCCGGAACTCCGCCTTTCCTTTCAATGTGGCTTCCCAATATTCTTTCTCTGGCTATCGGTATTGTGTTAGCCGCTATGAAGGTCCGAAGATGAAAAGCAGGGGATTGATTCTGGACAGATATTTGTTACGCCAATTTTTCCCGATTTTTATAGTTGCTGTTTCAATGTTTGCGTTTTTATTACTGTTAATAGATCTTTTTACAAACATAGTCCGTTATTTGAATAATGAAGTGCCGGTAGCGACAATGCTTAGAATAAGCCTTTTTTATATTCCAAAATGTATTTCCTATGCAATGCCAATAGCTTTGCTTTTTGCCGCCGCTTATACTCTTGGCGATCTGTATGCCAAAAATGAACTTACTACTGTTTTTTCTTCTGGAATACCGTTCTGGCGTTTCAGCCTTTCGCTTATAATAGTGGGGTTCATGGCTTCAATTTTTTTATTTTTCCTTGATGATATAATTGTAATACCTACTCTGAAAGTAAAAAATGAACTTTCAAGACGCGCCTTAAACCAGATGGTTACCGGAGGCACCTCGGATATTGTCATTAAGACAAGAAACGGGCTTGTGATTTACGCTGTTGATTTTTTTGATAATGTAAATTTGATATTAAACGGCGTCAGCATTATTGAAATGGACGAAAAAGGCAATTTCGTTTCGCAAATCCGTTCTTCTTCCGCTTCATGGACCGGCGATTACTGGGAATTCAGAAATGCGTATATTTACCAGTATGAAGGTGAAATACTGCGTATAAGGCGTTTTCCTCCGAACACATCATATAATGAACATCCTGATATGTTCAGGAGGAGTGCGGTAAATATTGAAGAGCTGCCTGTAAGACAGGTAAGGCTTTTAGTTAATGATCTTCGTTCTTCCGGGCTTCCTTTTTACAATGCGCTGGCGGATTACTATCACCGTTATTCTTTTGCAACAACATCGTTTATTGTGATGATTCTTTCAATATCTATGGGCGGCAGATTCAGAAAAAATATTCTTTTAATGAGTCTTTTTACGAGTCTTTCCATAGCGGTTGTTTACTATATTGCTGAGATGCTCAGTATGACAATGGCAGGTCTGAATTATATTCCACCTGTTGTAGGGGCATGGTTTCCTGTTATTTTATTTATTTTTATCGGGCTGTTTTTATTACGGAGTGCAAAAACATAAAAAATGCGTTTTAGTATTAACTGCCGTGATAGTTCCTGTGCCGCGAGAACTGGTATTTTACATCTTCCTCACGGTGATGTGCCTACTCCGGTTTTTATGCCGGTAGGGACAAACGGAACGGTAAAAGCATTAACTGTAAATGATATAAAAGAAATCGGGTATAACCTGATTCTTTCAAATACTTATCATCTTTATTTAAGGCCTGGAGAAGAAGTAATAAAAAGAGCCGGCGGCCTTCATAATTTTATGAATTGGGATCGTAATATACTGACAGATTCTGGCGGGTTTCAGGTTTTTTCCCTTTCTGCATTACGAAAAATTAAACAGGAAGGAGCATGGTTTCAGTCCCATATTGACGGGTCAAGGCATTTTTTAAGTCCTGAAAAAGCGGTTGAAATTCAGGTCTTGCTTGGCAGTGATATTCAGATGCAGCTTGATTATTGTTCCAGTTGGAAGGCTTCCAGGAAGGAAGCGGAGCAGGCTCTCGCGATTACAACAGAGTGGCTGGGCAGGGCAAAAAGTACATGGGAACAGGCAGTTTCATCTCAAAATTACAAAGGTTGCCTTTTCAGTATTGTTCAGGGGAATTTTTTCCCCGATCTTCGTGAAAAAAGCGTTCAATCCTGCATAGAATCCGGTACTCCGGGTATAGCTGTAGGCGGCCTTTCAGTTGGAGAGCCGGCTGAAGTTTTTTATGAAACATTAGCTCAGGTTTCGGCGCTGCTTCCTGAAGAAAAACCCCGGTATGTAATGGGAATTGGAACGCCTGAGTATATACTGAATGCAATTGAGCATGGTATAGATATGTTTGATTGTGTTTTACTTACAAGGGAAGGCCGTAACGGAAGGGTATATACCCGTAAAGGGCCTTTTGCGTTAAAAAAGGCGGAAAATACCTTTGATTTTTCGCCGATAGATAAAGAGTGCGGCTGTAAAGTGTGCAGGGAATACTCACGTGCCTATCTGCGCCATCTGTTCAAGGCAAAGGAGATTCTATGTTCGATGTTAGCCAGTTATCACAACCTGTATTTCATCAATGAACTTATAATCAATGCCCGTAAAGCCATAGAGGAAAATAAATTTATGGATTTTAAGCGCGAATTTTTACTAAACTATACAAGAGGGGATATAAATGATTAGAAATATCATGAAGTTAAATGTAATCAGGAGATTTCGCTTTATATTCTGCGTAACTTTGTGGTTTATAATTCTTTTTCCTGTTTCCGCGCAGCAGGATATGGAGACAGTGAGGCGGGATACAATTTTATTCGGCACAGAAACAGAAATCGCCGCGCTTATTCAAACGCTCAGAACAGAGAACGCAACCTATCTTGATGATGAACTTGTCACGCTGGTTGAAGGTACGCGGAATCAAAGAATTTTAAGCGGAGTTTTTACTTTTTTTGGAGATCGGGAAAAAAACGGCCTTGAAGATCGCGCGATAAGGGCGATTGTTGAACGTGACGATGAAGCGAATGAAACAGTGCTTTCTGCCATTGAATATCTTGGACGCGTTAAATCAGCGGAAGCGATACCTGTAATTACAGGACTTTTGGATACTGAAGAAAGGCGTTTTTTGAATACAGGTTTTCGCGCTCTTGGCCGGGCAAGTTCAGGTGACAGTACATTGTCCGATGAAACAGCGGATTTTCTCATTGATTTTTACGAAAACCGCAATCCGGGCGATGATAACCGCAGGGAAGTGATAGTGGCGATTGGCGCGACGGGTTCGCAAAAAGGAGTTCCACTTCTTAAGGAAATCGCTTCAAATACAGATGAACGTATCCCGCTGCGTATGGCCGCGTTAGGCGCTCTTTCCGCGATAGGAGATGAAAGCGGTCTTGACGTGATACTTAGCTGTATCAGTACAAGTGATCCCAATGTGCGTTCAGCCGCTGTTGCCGCGCTTGGCCCTTTTTCAGGCGAGGCTGTAGACAGGGCGATTTTGGACGCTTTCAGGGATTCTTTTTATCGCACGCGCATCGCGGCGGCACAGGCAAGCCGTGACAGAAGGTTTGTTGAGGCTGTCCCATATTTAAGATTTCGCGCTGAACGCGATGAAGTTCCCAATGTCAGGGATGAATCTGTCCGCGCCCTCGGAGCTATCGCGAATGAAGAGGCAATCACTGTTCTTGAAAGCCTTTTTCTGGAACGAAGAAATTCGGACCGTATCCGCATACTTGCCGCTGAAATGCTTATGAAAAGTGAAAGCGACAGGAATTTAACCAGGCTGATTATTGAACTGGACGATGCAAAGACAAAAAATCAGACAGCCCTTTATAATGGTTTATTAAAAGTTTTAGGCGAGAGTGTAGTTACAGGTGATAAAACAGATATGGAAAATATTACGCGGCGGTTTTTATTAAACGGCGGTATCATCGAAAGATTATACGGGCTTGACATGGCAGCTAACAACAGCCTTGCGATGCTTTCAGAAGAGATTAGGCCTTTGGCAAGCGACAGAAATGAAAGCCTTGCCAGAAGAGCCAGACGGACTGCGGAAACACTTGGGATTGAGCTAACAACAGAATAATGAGCAATAAATTACAGGAAATAATAGAACAATGCAGGATAGGAAGTTCCTGCGAGATTGATATCCGCTTTGATGAACCTATGAAAAATCACACTACCTTCAATGTTGGAGGGCCGGCTGATTGCTGGGTTCAGCCTCATGGAGACGGCTTTTCTCAATTTTGCTGCGATCTTTTTAGACATACCCGTTTGGCCGGAATCCCTGTTTTTATTCTTGGCGGCGGAGCCAATATTGTTGTCTCAGATAAAGGAATCCGGGGAATAGTACTGGATATGAGCGCATGGGCCGGAGAAAGCGTATGGGGATTGCTTGCAGGCGAAGAAGATCTTGTTTTGAAAAGCGGAACCGGCATTGATGAAGCTGCGGATTTTGCCGCCGCCGCAGACTTGAGCGGAATTGAGTTTCTTGCCGGAATGCCCGGTACAATCGGCGGAGCAATTTGGATGAATGCCCGCTGTTATGGCAGCGAAATTGCGGATGTTTTAAGCTGGGTGGAGATAATTTGCAGAGAACAAGGAACAGGAAATAAAGAGCAGATAATAGAAAGTGAGTATATTGTTAAGAAAATAGAAATTGAAAATGGCACCGGTTTTGGATATAAACAAAGCCCTTTTCAAAAGATGGATTGTTTGATTTTAAGCGCCGCCCTAAAATTAAAAAAGGGCAGTAAAGACAAAATTCTAACCGAAATGGAAAAAAACAGGCATGACCGCCAGGATAAGGGTCACTATCTTTTTCCCTGCGCAGGCTCTGCATTTAAGAACAATCACGATTTTGGTAAACCCACAGGCGCCATCATTGACGAACTTGGCTTGAAAGGGTTTCAAAAAGGCGGTGCGCAAATTGCTCCGTTTCATGCTAATATTGTAATTAATACAGGTAATGCCGCCGCTTCTGATATCCGCGCTCTTATGGATGAGGTAGCCGGAAAAGTAAAAATAGCGACAGGTTTTACGCTGGAGCCGGAAATTATTTTCGCGGGAGAATGGTAGTTAGTGTCTGTCTATAAATGCAGGGCATTTTAGACAGACAACCTTAAAAACGGGTTAAAGGATTGGGAATATTAACATGAAAAAGTATACATTTTTGTTAGTTTTGTTTTGCCTTATAATGACTGGCTGTACCAGCCGGCAAAGTACAAACATGGTATTAATAAACGGCGGAACATATACAAGAGGAAGCCTTGCAGATGAATACGATCGTGATTTTGATGAATTGCAGCATCAGGTAACAGTCAGTTCTTTTTACATTGGGATTTATCAGGTTACACAGAGGGAATATCAGAGAATAATGAGGGTTAACCCCAGTCATTTTAAGGGGAATAATCTGCCTGTAGAAAATATAAGCTGGTATGATGCGATTGAGTTTTGTAACAGACTCAGCCGGCGGCATGGTTTAACTCCTGCGTATATCATTGATGGAGAAAATTTATTCTGGAACCGGAATGCCAACGGATACCGTCTGCCTACAGAGGCGGAATGGGAATATGCCTGCCGCGCGGGAACAAACACGCCGTTTAATACAGGAAACAATATAACCACGGATGAGGCGAACTTTGACGGTAATTATCCCTATAAAGATGATCCCGGTGTATTTCTTGAGACAACCGTTCCTGTTGGCAGTTATCCCGCGAATTCATGGGGTCTTTATGATAAACATGGAAATGTTTTTGAATGGTGCTGGGATTGGTACGGCGATTATCCCCACGAAGCGCAGATAAATCCAACGGGAGCAGAATCTGGCTCTTTCCGCGTAATTCGCGGCGGTTCATGGATTAACAGCGGCCATGCGCTTCGCTCGGCTTACCGAGGTATCTATTTTCCCGGCACTGGTAATGAACGTATCGGTTTTCGCCTTGCGCGAAATGCTGAATAATGGACTTGTTCAATAACTGAAGTCATCGAACAGCTCTAATGAATATGAGGTATCAAAATGAAGAAAATAATTTTTGTGTTATTTATCCTGTTGGTTGCGTTCACCGGCTGCCGTGCCAGTGAGGGGAAAAATACCTCTGTGAATAGTGGAGTATTACATCCTGCTGTGGCAAATCTGGAAACGCCAAGCCTCATGCTTCATGTAAGGGGAAATAAAATATTTAACGAAAGGGGTGAAGAAGTCCGGCTTGTAGGTGTAAATATATGCAGTCTTGAATGGAACAGCAGGGGCGATAATGTTCTGGCTTCGACTTATGAAGTTTTCGCGAACTGGAATTGTAATCTGGTACGTCTGCCGTTGTCGCAGGATTATTGGTTTGGCAGAGTATCAAACTGGAGTACTCCAAATCCTCCTGACGGCGGTATGCGGTACCGTGAAACAGTAGATGAAATTATCAGGCTGGCAAATAGTTTTGGAAAGTATATTGTGCTTGATCTTCACTGGTCTAACGGAGGCGTTTGGGGAGAAAATATCGGCCAACGTTATATGCCTGATGAAAACTCACTTGAATTCTGGATTAATGCCGCAACAAGATACGCGAATCATCCTGCTGTTTTATTTAATATATATAACGAGCCTCACAGTATATCGTGGGATGTGTGGAGAAACGGCGGTACCATTACAGAAGTTCTGAATAGAGGTACTGAAAATGAAAGAAGGTTAATTTACAATACTCCGGGCCACCAGAAATTTGTTGATGAAATACGGGCGACAGGGGCAAATAATATAATAATCGCGGGCGGCATTGACTGGTCTTATGACCTTCGCGGTATTGTTACACACTTTCTTGTTGACACTCCTGACGGAAACGGTATTATGTACGCGTCTCACATATACCCGTGGAAAGAATGGGATGGAAAAAACCATGATGCGAAAGTTTTGCTTATAGCAAACGATTATCCAATAATAATTGGAGAAATCGGGATAGACCCCGACGGAGAATGGGGAGCAAGGATAAGACCAACATGGTTAAGAGATAAACTTGACTGGATAGACAATAACGAACTTCATTGGGCAGGCTGGTGTTTTCATACCGCGGCAACTCCAAATATGATATCAGACTGGCAGTATACGCCAACGGCGCACCACGGAGCGATAATGAAAGAAAGACTGTTATCTTATTACAATACCAATTCCCACTTGAAAGAACTGCCGGAAAATCCAGGGAGAAATTGAGAATTTATTCGCAAAGGAGACAAGAATGAGAAAACATCTTTTTATTCTTATTTTAATACCGGTTATAATTTCTTGCGAAGGCGGTGGTATAGTTAATTCCAACAGCAGGGGAAGCAGACTGAGGTTTGACCGTGAAACGTTTAACCAGAAACGGCAGTTATGGCTCGAACAGGATATTCAACATTATTCATTTGAACAGTTAATTGACCGTAGATACCCTGGAATTTGGATAACTGTCATTGTAAAAAACGGAAAACGCAGTTACTTTCGCAGCGATCATTTCCACAGGGATTTAGATGGCAATCAAATCGAAGAGCTTTTTTTGCCGGGAGAATTTCTTGGATACGTTCCCTTTCATCATTATGAGCTTCAAAATTCTGTTCCGGAAATATTTAATTTTATTGAATTTCTCGCAAATACATCTGATTCCGGTATAACAACAATAGATGTTCAATATGACAGCAAATTTCATTACCCGGCTTATATATATTATCTTGCTGAATATCCTGATCGTTTATCCAGATTAACGATGTATATAACTGATTTTATACTTGCTCCGAATATACCGGAGGAAACATCGTTTTCTTTTGACCGCAATGCTTTTAACATAAACCGGCAGCAATGGGGGCAGGATAATAAAAATTATTCTTTTTATTTTTCGTATTCTGGTGAATTCATTTTGCCAATAACTGCCGAACAAGAAAGGGATATTATGTGGGTGGGAATTGTCACGGTCAAAGACGGTATTTTTCATGATGTAAAGCCCGCTCATACATGGACTCGGCCTGAACCAATCAGTGCAGCACAGGCCTGGATTACCACGATAGACGGGGTTTTTGCAAAAATTGAGGAAGCAGCCGATCAATATGTCGATGGGGGATTCAGGATAGACATTGACTATGATGAAGAAGCGGGGTATCCCAGAAGGGTACGTTTTGTAAATATATCGCCGGATTCTCCTGAAGAAAATTGGGCATTTACTGTCAAGATAAGAATGATTGATGATGCGGCAAACTAGTACTTTGTAACATCTAAATGTTTATTTTTTTACCACAAACCACACGAACTTGTGATTCGATATCTTTTCTTTAACCTAAGAAATCCCTGATATTTCAGAGATTTTGGGAGATAAAATTAAGATAGCGTAGTACGGGTTCGTGATGGTTCGAGTCGTTCGTGGTAAGAAAATGTAAACTTTTTATGTTTACAGGCTACTAGGTTAATATAGTTTTATTTTATCTCGTTTTGTCAATTTTATGCTTGTCATGTTTTTGATTTTTCTATAGTATAATAACAGGGTTTTATCTTAAACAAACCCTAACCTCTTTCCCGGCGACTAATCTTGAATGCCGGGCATAAGGCCATAAGGAGGAAATATGCGCCGATATGAGTTAATGGTAGTCTTCCCAATGGAAGAAGCCGCACAGGCAGGACGGGAGCAATTATTGTCCGATCTTGCTGCCAATGGAGCCGAGATTGAAAAAACCGATGAAATCGGGGAACGGGATCTCGCCTATGAAATCAAAAAGAAAAAAAGGGGCAAATATGCCCTTTTTACAATTAAGGCTGATCCTGCCAAAATTACCGTTCTTGACCGGATTTTCAAGCTAAATGCCAATCTTCTGAAATACCTTTTTGTCCGGGCAGATGAATTGGAGAAGGCAAATGGCTGATCTGAATCATGTGGTATTAATAGGACGGCTGACAAGAGACGCGGAGTTGAAATACACTTCCTCAGGACAGGCTGTCTGTAAATTTTCCATTGCGGTGAACCGGCGTAAAAAAAACGGCGACCAATGGGAAGACGAAGCGAACTTCTTCGATATTGTAGTATGGGGAAGACAGGGAGAATCCCTCCATCCGTATCTTGTAAAAGGTAAAATGGTGGGAGTTGACGGAGAACTTCGTCAGGATCGCTGGCAGCAGGACGGCCAGAACAGATCAAAGGTAGAGATTGTCACCAATTATTTACAGCTTTTGGGCGGAGGGGGAGCGTCTTCCGGAGAAAGGCAGAATTATCCTAATTCAGCGCCTAACGAAGCTGTGCCAGAATCATCGTCTTATAATTCATCAAAAAGCGATGGTTTTGCCGATGATATTCCTTTCTAAAATTTGATAATTAAAGGAGCTTTTTATGTCAGATGATAAATATTTTGATAATGACCATCATTCCCGTCAGGATCGTGGAATGGATATGCAAATGGATGATAGAGACGGCGATGATCGTTCAGGCCGCGGCGGAAAAGGCGCCAAGGTTTTTTTCAAGAAAAAGATATGCAAATTCTGTTCTCAGAAAATGAAAATTGATTATAAAGAAGCGGATACGCTTCGCCGGTTTATAACAGAAAGGGGGAAAATTCTTCCGCGCCGCATTACGGGTACATGCGCCAAACATCAGCGCGCGCTGGCTCTTGCGATAAAGCAGGCAAGAAGTATTGCATTGCTTCCCTATGTAGCTGAATAAACCTATTCATGCTTCAGGAAAGAGAAGACGATCTTCACATGGTAGAAGATTCTCCTGTTAATATAAAAGGAAAAACGCTTATTCCCGCATTGATATGCGCGTCTTTAAGCGTTTTTTTCCTGAACGGCGGGTTTCTTTCGTTATTTTTTCTTGCGCCGTTGGGTTATGCGGCTGTAGTGTACAATTCTTTCCGGATCGTCTTTTTAATGGCAACAGTTATAAATATTGTTTTTACATCTGTTATGCGCTATGCTTCAGGCGGAATGTGGCTGGACATTTTTTACTTTGTTGTTTTGTCCCTGTGTTTTGCATGGATCATGCTTGGCAATAATGACCGTATCAGAACCTTATACCGGTTTATCGCGTCATCAGCCGCCGGCACATTGTTTTTGGTGATTTTTGTTTTTAGCCGCACGGGGCCGGATTTTAACATTATGGTAAACGCGCAGGCGGAAATTTTTTCCGTTGTTTTTCCGGCGGTAACACCTGAAGTATTGGTAGACTTGTTAAGAAATATCGCTTTACGCGGCGGCATAATGGCAAGCGCGTTTTTTCTGTTTTTTGTAAACCGCCACATGGCTTTAACAGCGGCGCGGATTATTAATAAACGTGAAAAGGAAAAACCTCTGTCAGCTTTTTTTGTACCTGGCAATACAATTTGGGTTTTTTCATTCGCACTGCTTACGGTTATTCTGACAGGGATTCTAAAGATGCAAATCCTTGACATTATCGCATGGAATGTACTTGTTGTTTGTAGTATACTTTTTCTTGTACAAGGTGCGGGGATTTTAATGTTTTTCCTTGCCCGCAAAACGCCTGGTTTCCGGCTGGCTGTGAATATACTGATTATCTTTATGATATTCAGTCCTCTTGGTACAGTCGCTATTGCAGCCCTTTTGCTGCTTGGTATCGCGGAAAATTGGTATCCGCTAAGACAGGGCGCGGTTTAATGGAATTATGGCCTCTACTCCGGGGCCGAAACAGCTGCCTTGAGGCGGCTGAATAAATTTTTTAGGATATCCCGTATAACTTTTCGGGATGTCGATATACAAGGGCTGCCCAAAAAGAATAATAAACCACCGAGGACACAGAGAAACACTGAGTTTTAATACAAAAACATCATTTTCTCCGTGTACTTTGTGTTCTCTGTGGTTAAATTCTTACTTATCGGACAGCCCAAAGTATCAAAGGAGCTAGGTATGAAAGTTATTTTGAACAAGGATCTTGTTACTCTCGGCGAAGAGGGCGATGTAAAGGATGTAGCAAAAGGTTATGCGCGCAATTATCTTTTCCCCAGGGGAATAGCTTTGCCTTATACCTCTCGTATGATAAAACTCATTGAGGGACGCAGGGCGGAAATAGACGCACGTAAAGAACAAAAACGTCTTGATGCCAGAGGGCTTAAGGAAAAACTGGACGCTTTGGAACTTTCAATTACAATGCCTGCCGGCGCGAATGGAAGGCTTTACGGCGCGGTTACAAATCAAACTATTGCCGATGAACTTATGAAAAACGGATTCCAGATTGAACGCAAACGTATTGAGCTTGCCGGAAGCAGTTTTAAGAGTGTTGGAAAATATAAAGCGGTAGTTAAACTTTATGAAAACCAGTCAGCTGAAATTTCGATTCAAATTATTGCCCAAGAAATAAAAACTGAAACACCTGCGGCAAAACCTGCGCCCCGCCGCGGCAAAAGATGGCAGGACAAAGAGGAATCTGTTCAGGAGGCTGCCGCTGAGGAAAAGCCGGCGGAAGAAGCAACTGCTCAAACAGTGTAAGCCATCTTAATAAATATGGCTGAGAGAATTAGGGATAAAACACCTCCTCACGATGAAGAACTGGAACAGGCTACCCTTGGCAGTCTGTTGGCGGATATGGATGCGGTGACTGCCGCAATTCAGCTTCACCTGCGTCCTTTGGATTTTTATTCCCGCGCCAACATGAGAATATATGAAGCTGTTTTAAGCCTTGACGCCAAAGGTCTTCGAGCGGATATCCAGACTGTTGTTCAGGAATTAAAACAGATGGGTAAGCTTGATGAAGCCGGAGGCGCTTCATATATTTCAAGCCTGACAACTGTAATACCTTCAAGCGCGAATATCGACTATTACGCGCAAATGGTAAAAAATTATTCACTAAAACGTTCTCTTATAAAAGTAGCTTCCAAAATAGGAGTAAGCGCGTACGATGAATCAAAAGAAGCAAGAGAAGTATTGGAAGAAGTTCAGCAAAGTATTTTTGAACTAAGTGATGATAGGCAGGTTTTTTCGTCCCGTAAAATCCGGGAAGTATTAAAAGAAACGATTGAACTTATTGACAATGTCATGAAATCGAAGAATCCGATAACGGGAATTTCTTCCGGTTTTGACAGACTGGATCAGATGACATCCGGCTTTCAGCGTGATGAGTTCATAATTATCGGAGCGCGGCCTTCTGTCGGGAAAACTGCCCTTGCCCTGAATATGGCTTCCCATATTGCTTTTCATCAGAAAATTCCTACGGCGTTTTTTTCACTGGAAATGTCAGACATCGCGCTGGTGCAGCGCCTTATAAGCAGCGAGGCAATGGTTCAGGCTCAGAATATCAGAAGCGGCTTTTTAAGTACGGGGGATTACAAAAAAATAGTCGATGTAATGAGCGTAATTTATGAAGCGCCCTTTCATATTGTGGATATGCCAAATATGAAACTTTTGGATCTTCGCGCTCAGGCAAGAAAGATGAGGGCTCAGCAGCAGGTAGAGATTGTTTTTATCGATTACTTGGGTCTTATCGGGCACGAAAACGGCGGACTGCCGCGTTACGAACAGATTTCTGAAATTTCCCGGTCTCTAAAAAGCCTTGCTCGTGAATTGCATATTCCTGTAGTGGTTCTTTGCCAGCTTAACCGTGATGCCCAGTGGGAAGTGCCTACTTTGGCAAATCTGCGTGATTCAGGATCGATTGAACAGGACGCGGATTTGGTACTGTTTCTTAACCGTGAACAGCCGAAAAAAACCGCCAAAGACAAGGAAGAAAAGCCCCCGCCTTCAACTGACATAATTCCCACAGATCTCATTGTCGCGAAACAGAGAAACGGCCCTACAGGGTTTATAAAACTGGATCTGGTAACAAAATTTGCCAAATTTACGCAAATGATGAAAGAACATCAATCGCCGGATCACCCGGTTTCTTAAGCGCCAGAGGGAAAAAAGAAACTTGAAAAAAATATATTTTTT
>Ga0123353_10009559_pt1 | contig 13404 bp, 14 predicted proteins | sample TergutLab28metaG_3_FD_92763 | JGI IMG/M metagenome (GOLD analysis project Ga0123353, IMG submission 92763) | Labiotermes labralis P3 segment gut microbial communities from Petit-Saut dam, French Guiana - Lab288 P3 | ecosystem: Host-associated > Arthropoda: Insects > Digestive system > Gut ... | reverse complement strand
GAAGTACGCGAGCTGGTCGGCGGCTGCTTCCGCGTTGAGGTTCGCCGGGGGAACTAGGTCGCGCACCGGGGTGAGGTCTTCGGGCGCCGGCTCCACAAAGCCGGCATCAACATAGGGCGGTATCACGGGCGGGCGTGCCGGCTCCTGCCTGTTGCCGAAGATATTGCCGAAGAAGCCGCCGATAGCGGAAAAGAAGAACATTATCACTGAAATGAACCACGAGATAAGCTTGATGATCATTTTTATGCTCCTTTGTTTTTATTACGGCTGATGAGCAAGCGCGTCCGGCGAAATCCTCTCAAGCCTCCTTTCCCTGAGCCGCTCAGCGTTTGCCATCAACAATATGTTAATAATTATATCAGCATTGACCATAAATTTCAATACGCCCTATTCATGAGCTACTTCTCCAGGAAGTACAGGCTCGCCGCGATGGTGAACTGCCCGCCGTAATAGAGGATGTAGTTGAGCCAGAACATGATTGGCTTGGGCTTTTTGCCGGAGGTGCCGAAGTAAATGTTGGACAGCACCAAGTCCGACAGCAGGAACGAAACCATGCCCGCGCCGAATACAGCCGGGAATTTGCGCAGCGTCAGGCCGCCTATTTCAAACATGCCGCTCCGGTTCATGGAATCGGCTATATCGTTAAAGGCCAGCTCCGTGACTGAGGGCAGCGCCAGCAGCACCGGCAGGGCTAGGGCCGCCATGATAACGAAGGAATACAGCAGCGTGATGAAGCGGTACCTGCCGTAATCGAGCTTCATGGGCTTTTCGGTCAGGGCAATGAAAAGCACCAGGAAAACCCCGCAGGCGGCGGCTATCGGCAGCATTTTCCAGTCAAAGCTGAAGGCGGCGCAGAAGCCCCCCATGTAAAACAGATGGCCAATCAGGAAGGAGCTGAAGCCGCTGAACATGTAATAGGGCTGGGACTTCAGGTGTATGTCCTTGAGGTCGAGCCAGACGTCGCCCAGCAGGCCGCAGACCATGCCAGCGACGGTGAACAGCCCCATAGCCAGCGCGCTGAAGTTGACGGTCGCCGGGGCTCCGCCTGTCCCGCCTATATTCGGCAGGCGAAGGACAGCATAGAGGGCGTAGAGGATGAACAGTACGCTGAGTGAGGTTTTGAGCAGCAGGGCGGCGCGCATTTTGCCCTTGACCCGCATGGGGACATAGGCGCACATAAGCGCGACGGGCAGCGCGATGACGGGAATGAGCCATGGCATGATGGTTTCTCTCCTTTATTATGGTTTGTCTTACAAAGTATAGCAAATTTTCGCGCGCAGTGCAAGTATCCGCGCGATTTGATTATTCACGCGAAATGTGTTAAAATATACTTCACGCGCCGCATCCCCTAAGGGAGCGACAGCTAGGGAGGAATTTATTATGTCCGCAAGCTCAACGCCCGCCAATCCGCGGGAAGCCGCCCGCAAGCGCACTGTCTTTCTTGTGCAGTTTGCCGTCCTGCTGGCCCTGGAGGCCATCGTGTGCTTCGTGCCGATTTTAGGCTCGATCCCCTTTACCCCCGTCGTCGTGGCGACGCTTTCCCACATCCCGGTCATCCTGACAGCCGTATTGCTCGGCCCGGCGGCCGGAGCCGGTATGGGCTTTTTCTTCGGCCTGTTCAGCTTTTTGGTTCACAGCTTTCAGCTGCCCGGTGTTGTTTCGTTCATCTTTACGCCGCTTATGCCCGTGCCCGGCTCCGACGCGGGAAATCCCCTGAGCCTGCTCGTCTGCTTTGTTCCGCGCATACTCATCGGCGTAACGGCGGGGTATCTCTATAAGCTGCTTGAGAAAACCCCGAAGCCCCTGAGCATGTCCGCGGCGGCCATCGTCGGTTCGCTGACAAACACCCTGTTTGTGACACTGGGGGTCTATCTGTTTTTCCTGAAGGATGTGGCGGCGGTGTTCCCGGTGCTCAATGACGCGAAGGGCTTTATCGCGTTTCTCGTCGCCTTTGTGGGAGTGAACGGCCTGATGGAGGTAGCCGTGGCCGTCGTTCTCACCGCGCCGGTGTGCGTGGAGGTCAACCGGGCATCGCCCGGAGGAAGGTCATAAACGTTAAATGAATGTTAAACGCACGATTCATCCTGCTTTACGCAAGGCAACGCAATGTCAACCGGGCATCGCCCGGAGGAAGGTCATAAACGTTAAATGAATGTTAAACGCACGATTCATCCTGCTTTACGCAAGGCAACGCAATGACACCCGGGCATCGCCCGGAGGAAGGCCATAAACGTTTGATTAACGTTGCAGGCAAAATTAATCTTGCTATAACAGCATAAATTGACACCTGAAAGGGGCGGAACATGCCCATAAAAATCGACAACGCCCTGCCGGCCAAGGCCGCGCTGGAGGCCGAGAACGTCTTCGTTATGACACAGGACAGGGCCGCGTCCCAGGACATCCGCCCCCTGCGCATACTCATTTTGAACCTGATGCCCACGAAAATCGTCACCGAAACGCAGCTTCTGCGCCTTTTGAGCAACAGCCCCCTCCAGGTGGACATCACCCTCATGCAGATGGCCAGCCACCAGAGCAAAAACACCAGCGAGGAGCATATGCTCCAGTTTTACGTGACCCATGAGGACATAAAAGGCCAGCGCTTCGACGGCATGATACTCACCGGCGCGCCTGTGGAGCTCCTTGACTTCGCGCAGGTGGACTACTGGGAGGAGCTGTGCCGTGTGCTTGACTGGGCCCGGACGAACGTCTACTCCCTCTTCGCCATATGCTGGGGGGCTCAGGCGGCGCTGTATCATTACTACGGCGTGCCGAAGCACGAATTGCCGCACAAGCAATTTGGAATCTTTAAGCACAAAACCCTTGTGCCACTGCACCCCCTGCTGCGCGGCATGGACGAGGAATTCTGGGCGCCCCACTCCCGCCATACGGAGGTGCGCCGGGAGGACATGGAACGGGTCAAGCGGCCCAATGGCAAGCCCTTTTTGCAGGCTCTGGCCGAGAGCGACGAGGCCGGTATCTTCCTCGCCGCCGACTGGGACTGCCGCCACTTCTTCGCCTTCGGCCACGCGGAATACGACCGGGACACCCTGAAAGGCGAGTACCTGCGCGACATCGGGCGCGGACTGGATATAGCCCTCCCCGAAAACTATTTCCCCGGCGGCGACCCGGACGCGGAGCCCGTAATCAGCTGGCGGGGCGCGGGGAACATCATCTTCACAAACTGGCTCAATTACTTCGTCTATCAGCAGACGCCGTTTGATTTGAACTTAATGAATAATGAATAATTGGTCAAATTAAAAGGCTTTGTGATTTACAGACAGAGAAAGAGCGGCAGCGATAACATCAAATCATTATTAATTATTCATTATTCATTATTCATTATCAATTACAGGGGGATACATAATGACCAACCAAATCCTGACCGAAGCTATCCGAAACCTGGAGCCCCGCTCCCTGGAGTGGGAATTCCTGCTCTACAACTCCGCCAAAACCAAGGACGGCGCGTCCTTCATGTTCGGCAAGTGCGACATGGCCAATATCGGCACCTGGGTGGAGACCGTGCTGGACCACATCCTGGAGAGCAATCTGCGCAAGCAGACCGTGGCGGAGTATTCGTCCTTCCTGCCCAGGGAGGAGATAGGCGCAATCCCGGCTGACGCGCCGCTTATGTCCGAGCCCCTGACGGAGGCCCTGGGTGCGGTAAAGTCCGCGCTGCCCTATAACCCGGAGGACTTTCTGACCGGCATGTTCCCAAAGGTCAGCGGCCACGCCTTCCATGCCCTTGACGCGGACGGCAGGGACATTTTACTCATGCGGCGTTCCAATCCCTTCCTAGGCGGCAAAAAGGTGCTGCTGTGCGACTGCGGCGAGGACGACGGAATTGTGAAGGAAACCGTTTCGCCATTGCTCAAGTTCACTGCCGGGGCGGATTTCCTCCTGCTGGACGGCGTGTGTTATTTCATCTCCGCCGCCGCGCAGAAGGACTTCGCCCTTGAGGACAGGGCCGCCGCCCTGTGCGCCCGGGCCACGGCGCTTATCGGCGAATGCGACCTGGTGGGGGATTTCGTCCGCTTCGAGGAGCTTGCGAAAAAGCAGGCCCGCAAGTTCGAGGACTTCAGCGAGGAATTGGTCATGTCCGTCAGCCGCATGGGTATCCAGGCCCGTGACGAGTTCGTCTCAACCTACGGCGTTTCCGTCGGCGCCGACGGCAGGATAGAAACCAACAGCGACGAGCAGTGCCTGCTGCTCATTGACTTCCTGTGTAGCCGCAGCTGTTTGGATATTTACGGGCGGCTGGCCGTGGGGAATAAGATTACGCCCAGGGAATGAGCATTTTTAATCAACTTTAAAATCATCTATGCTTTGCGTCAGAATCCCCCCTGTCGCTGTGCGACATCCCCCCTTTGGCAAGGGGGGAACGAGCCTTAATCCCCCTGCTCCCAATCATGCATAAGCTTTTACTGCAACGCCACAGCCTGAGAATCCCATCGACACATTGATAGTTTCAGATTGTTAAGTGTGTCCCCCCCTTGTTAAAGGGGGGATGTCCCGCAGGGACAGGGGGGATTCCGGCAAAAAGCAAATTTCAAGTTAATCAACTATATATCCTAATTCCATACGCTTTAATCAATACTTCGAATTGGGGGGAGTTAGTAAAACCATGAACCAAGGCAAACTCATAGTGCTCGAGGGGCTGGACGGCAGCGGCAAGTCCACCCAGCTGGAGCTTTTGCGCCAGCGCGCCTGCCGTGAGGGGCTGGACGCGCTGCACATCAAGCTGCCCGATTACGCAAGCCCCGCCTGCGCCCCGGTCAAGATGTACCTGGGCGGCGATTTGGGGAACAATCCCGCTGACGTGAACGCCTTCGCGGCCTCGTCCTTTTACGCCGTGGACAGATATGTCAGCTTCAAAACCAAGTGGCAGGGGGACTACGAAAAGGGCGCGCTCCTGCTGGCCGACCGCTACAGCTCCTCCAACGCCTACCACCAGATGGTCAAGCTGCCACGGCGTGATTGGGACGCTTTCCTCGCCTGGCTGGAGGATTACGAGCACGAAAAGCTGGCCCTCCCCCGGGCCGACCTGGTCATATATCTGGACATGCCCATCGCGGTTTCCCAGGCGCTTCTGCGTGAGCGCAAGCTGCTGGACATCCACGAAAAGGACGTTGACTACCTGATAAAATGCCGCGAGGCCGCGAAATACACCGCGAAAAAGTGGGACTGGCGGGTCATAGCCTGCGGAAAGCAGGAGCGCCCCCTGCCGGTGGAGGTTATCCAGGAGGAGATTTGGGCGGCGGCGCAAGAGGTGATCTCATGCTGAATTTTCGCGCAATGACTTTGGAGGACTACGCCTGGATGAAGGAAATGCAGGAGGCCAGCGGGCAAAGCTCCTGCCATCACCTGCCGGGGAATATTTTCCTTTGGGGGCCGGACTATAATACCAAAATCTGCCGTCTGAACGGTGATTTTTTCACCACGTACTCTGAAATGAAGCACAGCTATTGCTTCCCCGTTGGCCGGGGCGACTGCCGCGCCGCCCTGGAAACGCTGATGCTCGACGCCGGGGAGCGTGGCGTCCCCTTCCGGCTGTTCGGCATCATGGAGCACAACCGCGAGGCCCTTGAGCAGTGGTATCCGGGCCGGTTTTCCTTTCGAGAAACGCGGGATTTCGAGGACTATGTTTACAATACCGATGATTTGACAGCACTGCCGGGGAAGAAATATCACCAAAAGCGCAACCACATCGCGGCCTTCCTCAGGTCGTATGACTGGAGCTATGAGCCGCTGGGCGAGGGCAATATAGCGGCCTGCGTGGATTTCCAGCACCGCTGGTTCAGCGCCAACGAGGCCAAAAATCCGGCGGATCTGGCGACGGAGAACACCGTTGTGCTCTCGGCCCTGAAGAATTTTTCCGCGCTGGGCTTCGTTGGCGGCGTGCTTTACGCCGGGGGCGAAATGGCGGGCTTCACCCTGGGCGAGCGCATAAACGACGAGATTTTCTGCACCCACATCGAAAAGGCGGACGGCTCCCTGCGCGGTGCCTATCCCATGCTCAATCAGCAATTCGCGCAAAACGCGCTGGGCGCTTACCGCTTTGTCAACCGGGAGGAGGACATGGGTGACCCGGGCCTACGTCAGGCTAAGCTGTCATATCATCCGGCGGAGCTTTTGAAGGCATACGCGGTCAGCTGCCGCCGGGAGTGACGAGCCGGGAGACTGATTTCTATGTATAAAATATACTCACTTGCTTAACCGACAGCTTAACGTACAGCTTAACGTTAAGCTTACAGCTGTATGCTATAGTCCGCAAGCCCGCACCTCCTGCCGCCTCCCTCCTGATCCCCTGATTACTGAATCGCCCCCGCCCGTCATGTAAGACAGGCGGGGGCGAACTACAGCAGTCCCCGTGATTGCATGGCAAATTCCTCCTGTTATCTTGCTTCCTGCAACGTCAGCGTAAAGGTCATTTCCTCGCCTTCGCGCAAAACGGTGATTTTCAGCCTGTCGCCCGGCACTTTGCCCGCCAGAGCCGCGCTGAAACCGGCCTCCGTCGCTATATCCGCACCGTCAACTGAAGCTATCATGTCCCCGCGCTTGAATTGGTCGTCCGCGCTCTGGGAGATATAAAGCCCCGGCTCGCTCACACGGTACTGCATCGCCGCGATATAATCGCCGACCTCCACAAGGGCGAAGGGCTCCTCCACGCGGCCGCTTACATAGCCGTGCTCGGTCAGATCAGTGATGACGGGCCTCGCCGTGTCTATGGGGATAGCGAAGCCCAGGCCCTCTATGCCCGTGCCGGAGGATTTGGCGTTCACTATGCCGATAAGCTCGCCCCGGGAGCTGAACAGGCCGCCGCCGCTGTTTCCCGGGTTGATGGCCGCGCTGGTCTGGAGCAGTGTCATGGTCTGCCCGTCGATGGTGACCTCCCGGTCAAGGGCGGAGATTATGCCCTCGGTGACGGTGCCGCCCAGTTCCCCAAGGGGGTTGCCGATGGCCACGGCGGGCTCTCCCACGGACAGTCCGCCGGAGCTGCCCATGACGGCGGGGCTCAGTCCCTCCGCCTCGATTTTCAGCATGGCAAGGTCAGTCTTTTCGTCCGCGCCTATCAACTCGGCGCTGTGCTCGCTGCCGTTTTGCAGCCGCACCGTGATTTTACGCGCGCCGTCTATCACGTGGCAGTTCGTCACGATATAGCCGTCGGCGCTCAGGATGACACCGCTGCCCGCGCCCTTGGTGACCATCTGGGCGAAGCGCCCGTTGCCCGTGACGGCCTCGGTGCTGATTGCCACGACGGTGTCCAGTGTGCCCGCGGCGACGGCGGCGATGTCTAAGCCCGTCGAGCCGGCCGCTGTCTGGGTGGTCTTGGCGTCGCCCTGGGGCACGCTCTGATAGAATACCGCGCCGTCGGGGCTTGTGACGGCCTTCGGCGCGAAGTAAAGGCTGCCCACATAGGCCCCGCCCAGCCCGAACACCGCCGACAGCGCCACGGACGCCAGCAGCACAGCCGCCGCGAAGGCTCCCCTCCGGGATTTTTTGCGTCTTGCGGGCCGGGCCCCGGGTATACTTGGCCGGGGCTGTTCCGCACGGGGCGGGGCGGGGGGCGCGGGCGTGTTGTAATATGTGGGGATAAACGCCCGCTCCGGCCGGTCAAGGCTTTGGGCGGAGGGCGTGCCGCCGGGTGCTTGCGTCTGCGGCAGGGGGAAGTCGCCGCCGGCAATTTCAGCCGCTTCGCCGTAAAGGTTCTCGTTCATGTTCAGCGCTCCTTTATTCAGGATAAGAGTAGTTTACCCCGCGTGAGTGTGGAGCGCTTGCGGGCTTGGTGAAGAATCCGGGAAATGTTCGCGAATACAGCCGTTATGATTTATCGTTTGTCAAAAAAAGCTCGGTATAATTGCGCCTGCCGTAGATTACACGGTGGATGATAACACGCTGTTCGGCGCTGTCGATAACATAGAAAACCAGAGGCTTTTCTATAGGGAGCACGTGAAAGCCCTGCTTCGCAAAAAATATTTCAGCTTAACGTTAAGCTGTACGTTAAGCTGTATGCTATATTATATAATACAAAAAGAGCGGTGAGCCCGCTCCTCAGCCCGCCGCCAGCTCCCCGCCGCTCATATGGAAAATCGCCGCGCCGGTGCCCGCGAAAACAGCCGGGAGCTCGCAGCAGGTGACGAAGGCCTGCCAGGGGCGCAGATATTCCAGCAGCGCCGCCTGACGCCCCCCGTCCAGCTCGCTCATAACGTCGTCAAGAATGACTATGGGTGCCTCCTCCAGGCAGTCGCGCAGCAAGGTCGCCTCGGCGATTTTCAGCGACAGGGCGCAGCAGCGTATCTGCCCCCGGGAGCCGTAGGTTCTGGCCTCGCGGCCCTCCAGCCGCAGGACGAAATCCTCCTTGTGCACCCCCGTTGTGGTATATTGCCAGCGGGAATCCTGCTCGGCGGTGCGGCGCAAAAGCGCTAAGATGCCCTCCGCGATGTCAGAATCACCCGTCACGCAGGGCGCGTATTCCAGCGTCAGCTTCTCCGCGCCGCCGCTCAGCTTCGCGTATATTTCGGCGCAGAGGACGCTCAGCTTTTCCGCATACGCCCCGCGCTCCCTCACAAGCCTCGCGCCGTGACGCGCCAGCTGAAAATCCCAGGGCTCAAGGGTATCCGCCCCGGCGCGGGCCGTGCGCAGGAGGGCGTTGCGCTGGGCCAGCGCCTTGCAGTATTTCGACAGCGCGGCGGCGTAGGCGGGCCTTTGCAGGCTGATGGCGATGTCCAGAAAGCGCCGCCTGTGCTGAGCCCCCTCCCGCACGAGGGCCAGGGTGTCCGGCGAAAAAAGCACTGCCGGGAAGGAGCCCAGCAGGGCGTGGGGAGATGGCAGCGCCACGCCGTTCAATTGTGCCTGCCGCTTTGAGTCAATCTCCACGCGTATTGTCTGTTCACGCTCAGCGGCGAAAATCCGTGCGTCTATCCTGGCAACGCCAGACGAAGCACGCGCACTTAAATTGATTTCCTCAGAGTGCTCGCGCCCTCGCTCAGAAGAAGCCGCAATTCCTGCACTTTGGGAGAGCATTTCCTTTAGGCGCTTCGTGCGGAAGCTCTGGCAGCCGGTCAGCAGCCAGAGGCTCTCGGCAAGGTTGGTCTTGCCCTCCCCGTTCCGGCCGCAAATCAGGTTCACTCCCTCAGCGGGGGCAAACTCCAGCTCCCGCAGGTTGCGAAAGCCCCGCACGGAGTGTGTCAGCACCCTCATGCGCCCGTCACCTGCCAATAGCCGCCGCCAAGGGATACCTTATCCCCCGGCACGAGGTTTTTTCCGCGCTGCGTACACACTGTGCCGTTGACCCGTACCAGGCCGTCCAGGATCAGCATTTTGGCCTGCCCGCCGGTGGATACCGCGCCGCAGAGCTTCAGAAACGCGTCGAGCTTTATGTCCGGCGTGGTGATTTTTACCGGCGCGGCGGGCTTTATTTTCGCGGTGACTTGCATTGAACGCTCCAATAGGTTAGAATATAGATTAATCATATTATTTTACCACATTTCGCAAAGGAGCACAAGCTTGAAAGAGATGAAAGGTAAGACGGGTGACAGCGGCTGTGAAATTATATTAAACGTCAGCGCACGATCTTCCGCGCGCGAGGCGCGGCCGGAGCTGTTTTTTGAAATACACCCCGGCGCGGATACGAAAGCCCTGTCCGTCCTCGGGTATGAGCTGCTTATTAAGCTTGCCGGGGAGCGATACGGGCAGGATAAATCAAGGCTGCGGATAGCGCGGGGAGAGCACGGCAAGCCCTTTTTCCCGGAGGTGCCGGGGCTGCATTTCAGCCTGTCACACAGCGGGGAGGCCCTGGCGCTGGCCATACACGACTCACCCGTGGGCGTGGACACAGAACGACTGCGTGAGCCCGACATGAAAATCGCCCGGCGGTTCTTTGCCCCCGGCGAGCGGGAATATATAATGTACAATGTACAGTGTACAGTGTACAATGAAGCGGCGAGATTTTTTGAGGTCTGGACGAAAAAGGAGGCCTATCTGAAATATACCGGCGAGGGGCTCAGCAGGCCCCTTAGCTCCTTCAGCGTGTTGGAGCTTGACGATGTTGTATTTGAAACGCAAGTCCGGGAGGGGTATATTATAAGCTTGTGTTTCACTTGATAAGGCTGAACCTGTCGCCCTTTATCATCACAACGCTTTTGGAGATGTCCATGAGCCATTTGTCGTTGTAGGAGTCGGTGAAAAGGATGTCTATCTGCTCGTCCGGGTATTTTTCCCGGAAATACTTGACCTTGTTCTCCCGGAAGTTGACGTGGGTCAGCTTGCGGGTCTCCTCGTCGATGACGGTGCCCAGATAGTTCTTTATGCCCAGCCGCCCGCAGATTTCCCGGAGCTCAATCTCGGGACTGGCGGATATAACCAGGTCGTCCTCCTGAAAAAGAGTCAGGAATACCGGCTTGACCTTGTGCTCGTGCCTGTCCCAGAAATCGCGCAGGTCGGCCTCCGGGTCCTCCAGCCGCAGGAGAAAATCCTCGATGATCGGGATATAGCTGTCCAGAGCCTCCTGGAGCGAAATTTTGTGTCGCTTGTAGCGCACTAAGCCGGCCAGCACCTTCGGCGCGAGCTTCAGCAGATCGGGATAGCGCACGATGTAATACTTGAACAAATCCATGCCGCTCTCGCCGTCGTAGATTGTGTTGTCGAAATCATAAACGTTCACGCTGCCTCCATAACGCTGGTTTTATTTGTAGGGGCGGCATCCTGCCGCCTGCTGTGATTAATATTAGCGTGTTTTTCAGCGGGCGAGCATTGCTCGCCCCTACACACGGCTTCAAACGCTCAGCAAGCCCGCATCCAACACAAACTGCGACCCGGTGACATACCGCGCCCTGTCAGATGCCAGATACAGTACCATCTGCGCCACGTCATCACATTCCACCCAGGGGACGGGCAGCAGGTTGCCCGCGCTGGCCTCGGCGATCTCCATGGGGGTCTTGCCCTCCATCTCCGCCAGGCCGTCGTTCATGGGGGTGTTGACCCCCGTGGGGTGTATGCTCACCACGCGGATGCCGTGGGGGGCAAGCTCGATGGCCCATGCTTTAGTCAGCCCCGTCAGCCCCCATTTTGATGCCACATAATGCGACAGCCGGTTGCCGCCCCGCAGCCCCATGACGCTGGAGTTGTTGATTATCACGCCGGCACCCTGTTTTTTCATGTGGGGCACCACCCGCCGGGCGACGTTGAAGGGCCCCTTCAGGTTGATTCCTATCATCGCGTCCCATTCGGCGTCGGTCATCTCGTCGACACTGGCGTAGGCGCAGATGCCCGCGTTGTTAAAGAGTATGTCAATCCTGCCGAAGGCGTTTATCGCGCCCTCAACCGCCGCCGTGACTGCCGAGTCGTCCCGCACGTCCGCCGCGAATACGGCGCACTTGCCGCCTATGGCCTCTATCTCCGCCTTCAGGCTCTCAAGCTCCGCGCCGGTCTCCCGGGCATATGCCGGGTACTCAAGCTTCTTGCCCACGTCCAAAGCGACCACCGACGCTCCATTTTCGGCGAAAGTTAAAGCGACATTCCTGCCCTGACCATGGGCTGCGCCGGTGATAAAGGCAACCTTGCCCGTAAATTCTGCCATTGTGTATCCCTTAGTTTATAAATATGTAATAGTATACCACAAAAGGAAAGCATATGGCAACATGGTTATTTGTGGAAAATCGATGGCGACAATTCCAGCTCAAGCTTGAGCTGGTAGCTATATTATATGCTTTTCGCATGTATCTACACTTGATTTACAGCAAAAACTCCTCTATCCACCTCGCAACGCCGTCGTTGTCGTTGGTGCCGCAGATGTAATCCGCAACAGCCTTCACCTCCTCAAGGGCGTTAGAAACGGCAATACCGATTCCGCTGTACGCAAGCATGTCAGAGTCTATTAAATCGTCCCCGAAGGAAGCTATCTCCTTTCGGCCTATTCTCCAAAGCTCCGCAAGCCTCTTTATTGCCTCAGTCTTTGTCGCTTCCCTGCGCATAATTATTCCATGGCCGTCGCGCCCAACTATTAAATGCAAATCATCGGCAAGAGCTTCCTCCACGAATTTTATCTCGTCCCGGTCAGATACGAAAACGCTAATCTTTTCCGCGTCTATGTTATAAGATAATAAATCAACAACCTTATAGTTGACGGCGTTTGTCCAACCGTTAGTTACGAGACCATAAGTTGCTTCCGACCCGTAGTACTGCTTATTATCTTCAGCCATAGTTTTCAACCCGCGCTCATCAAATGCAATTAACAGCGAACGGGCTTTTTCGCAAGGAATAGTAAATTTCGATAAAATATCATCGCCGACAGCGATCACCGCGCCGGATTGCGTGATTTTCCCGTCAAAATATTCACAGGGAGCTACGCTCTTTGCGCTCCTTTCGCCGCGCCCTGTGGCGTAAATCACTTTTATCCCCGCTTCACGGCAGCGCTTTAATACATTTAACGAATATTCGGAAATTGTTTCGTCAGTGTGTAAGAGAGTCCCGTCAAGGTCCGTGACTATCATTTTTATTGGCATTAATCGCTCCTTTTGGTTTTTCTCCCCCCGTCTGCTGCGCAGACACCCCCCTCCCGGAGGGGGGCAAGCTCCACTTTATCTTTTATCCACTAATTGTGGGCTGTGATGTGCTTTTATTCCGTAGTAAAGGGAGGTTAAGGGTTAAGTGTGCCTTGTCCCCCTCTAAGAGGGGGATGTCGCGTAGCGACAGGGGGAGGGAAGGAAAGCGCCCTATCCGCCAGCGCGGCATACCTCTCCCGCTTATTGCGTATGGGCGTATCCAGCGGCGGCAGCAGCCCGAAATTCGCCCCCATGGGCTGGAAATTCCCCACGCTTTCGTCGCTGACATAACGCGCCAGCGCCCCCAGCATGGTCTCTCGCGGAGGGACAAAGCACTCCTCGCCGTGCAAACTCCGGGCCGCGTTCAGCCCCGCCAGGATGCCGCTCCCTGCGGATTCCATGTAGCCCTCCACGCCGGTTATCTGCCCGGCGAAGTATAAATCGGACCGGGCGCGGAAGCTGTAGTCCGCGTTCAGCAGGCGGGGGGAGTCGATGTAGCTGTTGCGGTGCATCACGCCAAAGCGGACGTACTGCGCGCCGCGCAGGGCGGGTATCATGCCGAAAACGCGCCGCTGCTCGCCGAATTTCAGGTTGGTCTGGAAGCCCACCAGATTGTACAGCGAGCCCTCGGCGTTTTCCTTGCGAAGCTGGAGCACAGCCCAAGGCCGCCTGCCGCTGCGGGGGTCGCGCAGTCCCACGGGCTTCATGGGGCCGAAGCGTATGGCATCCGCCCCACGGGAGGCCAGCACCTCGATGGGCATACAGCCCTCGTATACGTCGAAGCCATGCGTGTGCGCGCGTTCCGCCGTGCGCAGCGCCGCCTCGAAGGCCTCGTATTCCTCGCGGTTCATCGGGCAGTTGAGGT
>Ga0123353_10009558_pt1 | contig 13404 bp, 10 predicted proteins | sample TergutLab28metaG_3_FD_92763 | JGI IMG/M metagenome (GOLD analysis project Ga0123353, IMG submission 92763) | Labiotermes labralis P3 segment gut microbial communities from Petit-Saut dam, French Guiana - Lab288 P3 | ecosystem: Host-associated > Arthropoda: Insects > Digestive system > Gut ... | reverse complement strand
GTGACGCCGCGGTTATCGCGCAAATCGCGGACGACCCTGATGATGCTCTCCCTGCCGCGCGGGTCGAGCATCGCGGTTGGCTCGTCAAAAACAATGCACTCCGGCTCCATCGCCAGCACCCCGGCTATCGCCACGCGCTGCTTCTGGCCGCCGGACAGCAGGTGCGGAGCATGTTCGCGAAAATCGTACATGCCAACTATATTGAGAGCCTCGTCGACACGCCGCCGAATCTCATCGGGCGGATACCCAAGGTTTTCAGGCGCGAATGCGACGTCCTCTTCAACGACGGTCGCAACGATCTGATTATCAGGGTTCTGAAAAACCATGCCCACCCTTCGACGGATTTCAATCATCATATTTACATCGGACGTATCGGCGCCGCCAACAAGGACACGCCCGCCCATAGGCAGCAAAATAGCGTTAAAATGCTTAGCCAGCGTAGACTTGCCGGAACCGTTATGCCCGATTATAGCAACAAAAGTGCCCTTCTCTATCTCAAGGTCAAACCCATGCAAAACCAGCCGAGGCGCCAAATCATCCGCCGAAGCATAAGAAAATTCAAGTTTTTCAGTTTTAATAATACTACTCAAAATACCACCAAAATTTCGCACATCCAGCCTTAACCAGACTGGGAACCAACACCCAACGCACAGCAAGGCTCCCACCTGCACGCGGCGCCGCAAGGCAGCGCTAAACCGCTTGACGTCACCGGCAGCCCGAGCTCGTCGCTTTGCGCGTACCCGCCAAGGAGCGACCGGGCAATATACGCAAGCGTCGAGGGGGACAGCCCCGCAGTATACGAGTTTATCAGCACAAACAACGGGTCGTCGCTCAAAACACCTGCACACAGCTTCACAAAATCGTACAACCCGTCCTCAAGCTTCCAAACCTCGCCGGACGGCCCTCTGCCGTAAGACGGCGGATCCATGATCAGCGCGTCATATTTGCGCCCCCGCCGTATCTCGCGCTCTACGAATTTTGCGCAATCATCAACAATCCAGCGAACAGGCTTTTCATCCAGCTCTGAGGACTTCGCGTTGTCCTTCGCCCGCAAAACCATACCGCGCGCCGCGTCCACATGGCACACTTCTGCCCCGGCGGAAGCGGCAGCCAGCGTTGCTCCGCCCGTATAAGCAAAAAGGTTGAGCACACTTATCTCGCGCTCCGAAGAGCGGATTTTTCCGGAGATATAATCCCAATTCACGGCCTGCTCCGGGAAAAGCCCGGTGTGCTTGAAATTCATAAGGCTGACATTAAACGAAAATTCGCCATACCCGACCCGCCAGCTAGCGTGCAGATTGCCCTTGTGCCAATTCCCGCCGCCGGACTGCGACCGCTCATAGCGCGCGTCGTGGGCCTGCCAGCCGGGATGCTCCCGAGGCGTCCGCCATATAGCCTGCGGGTCCGGCCGCACAAGGGTATAATCACCCCACCGCTCCAGCTTCTCGCCGCCGGAACAGTCAAGCAGTTCATAATCAACCCACTTTTCGGCCAGCCACATACAAAACGCCCCCAGGAAACAACGTTAAAATCAAGCAATTATAACAAGACGAAAAGCTAAAGTCAAATTTAGCTGGAAGAGGGGGACGGTTCTCCGAACACAGGGGGACGGTTCTCTTGTGTTCCACTTGGAACACAAGAGAACCGTCCCCCTGTGTTCGGAGAACCGTCCCCCTGTGTTCGGAGATTCAACAACAATTTTGCTACGGCTCTTGCAATTCCGTATGTTCTATAGCATAATAATCTCAGCCTTTGTGTTTATTGAGGATACATATTCGTTAAAATATAACAAATGAGGAGAATAATTATGTTCTGTACAAATTGTGGTAATAATATCGGCGAGGGAGCGTTATTTTGCAGTTTTTGCGGGAAACCTATGGCGCCGCAACCGCCGTTGCAGCCGCCTTCGCCGCCGCCGGAGGCTGTTTACCAACCGTTTATACCGGCTCAGGGGTATGAAGAACAACCGGAACAGTGGCAAGAACAGGCTACGCAATATGTGCCTGTGCCTCCGCAGCCTGTGTATCCGGCTCCGCAACCTATTTCGCAGGCGCCGCAGCCTATGTACCAGGCGCCGCAGCCTATTCACCAAGCTCCGCCGCCTGCTCCGTCGGCAGCGCCGCCGCCTGCTTCTCAAGTATATAAGCCCCAAACCGTTATTTCGTATAATCCCGCTCAACAGCCGCCGCCACAGATGGCTGCTCCGGCACAGAAGGCTGTCCCGGCTAAAAAGAAGACATCTAAGCTTACACTTATCCTTGCAATAGCCGCTGTTGTGTTTGCGCTTGTTGCTATTGCGCTCTATTTGATTTACGGGACCGGCAATAATAACGGGACAGATAAGGGTAGTACAGGGATTTTTTCAGGCAACAATGAGGGCGACCAGGCACGTGACGGCGACGGCTTGTCTGCGTTGTCACGCAAGCTTATCGGCTCCTGGTCATTGAAAAGCTGTGCATTCAGCTATGAAGACACCGGAGTCGGCGGTTTTGACGGTAGTTTCTCTATTGATGAAGAAGGGCTGCATAAGAGTTCAAATATACTGATATTTAACGCTTCAGGCGATTTTGACTCAGGGTATAAACTGGTGGACCCCAATATTTTTGCCGGCGAATCTCTTGATTTAACCCAGTATAACAGATGGGATTTTATTGAGGACGATACCCCCGCGCGCGGAAGCGTCCTCAGCGGAAGGCTGGAGCTCAAACCGGGGGTCGAGGGGTTTGGGTATTCGGTGATGCTGTCAGATGATAACATTTTGACATTGATCATAACGGAATTATTCATAGCGGAAAGCATGACGACCCCGCAAGGGTATATAACAAAAGGCGGCGAAGTCCCGATGACTTATACGCTTACACTGGTCCCGACCCCTGGTTCATCATCCGGACAAGCATCCGAACAATCGCCCGAACAACCGCCGGGCCAGTCGCCAGGACAGGCGCCTCCGCCTGCTCAGGCGCAAAAAATAAGCGTGATCGCATGCGATCTAACTGCGGTCAGCGTCGGCAGCAGAACGTTTAACCCGATTGACAGCAATGTCCTTTTTATACTCAACGGCGTGCTTCAGGGGACAGGGCAGATCGTTGTGGCGACTGATGCAAACCTATTTATATCCTTCGCCTTTAAGTCCGACGAAGATTTTTCGCCGGATATAAAGCTGATTCTAACCGATACAGGCGGCAATGCCATTGAGTGGTCGCAAACGCTCAACATCGATTCAGGGGAGCAGAGCCTTGAAGCGTACATAAACGCGGGCGGGCCGGCGGACGCTTCATATTCGGTCGAACTATATGTAGACGGCGCTTTGGCTTTTTCGGAAATGAAGGATATTAGCTGACACGGGAGAGCGGGTTAGATGATTGTTGTGACATACGGCGCCGATATCGTTAAAAACACCTGCGATACCCTAGCTGCGTCAGATATCGCGCTGTACCTGGACGCGGGCATGGATGTTTCGATAAAACCGAACCTTGTCGTGCCCTGTCCGGCCGGTGACGGCGCTACCACGCATCCTGAAGTCGTGGAGGGGATCATACTTTTTCTGAACGATTTCGGCGTGAAAAATATAAAAATCATCGAGAGTTCCTGGGTCGGTGACAGCACGAAGCGCGCGTTTAAGTATTGCGGTTATGAGGATTTGTCCCGCAGATACAACGTACCGCTTGTCGACCTCAAGGGCGACGGCTCTACCGCTTACAGTTACGGCGGATATAATATCGCGATATGCGACGAGGCGATGAAAACCGATTTTTTGATCAACGCGCCGGTGCTCAAAGCCCATTGCCAGACGCGGTTTACTTGTTGCATGAAAAACCTGAAAGGCTGCATTCCGGACGCCGAAAAGAGGCGGTTCCACACCCTGGGGATCCATAAGCCCGTCGCGGTCCTCAATAAGCTCATAAAAACGGGCTATTGCGTCATAGATGGCATTTGCGGCGACCTGACTATGGAGGAGGGCGGCAACCCCGTGCCGTCAAACCGGATCATAGCGGGAAAGGACCCGCTACTACTGGATTCTTATTGCGTGGAGCTTATCGGTTACCGCCCCGATGAAATAGAATATATTTCATACGGCAGGGCGATAGGCGTCGGCGAATATTTTTCACGGGAGACAAAACTCGTGGAGCTAAATTCCCAGAACAAGCCCGCCCTTGACGTGAAAAGGAACCGCATTTCAGATAAATATCAGCGGCTTATTGATGAGGACGCCGCTTGTTCCGCCTGTTATTCTTCGCTTGTATATGCACTGCACAGGCTAAAAGGAAATCCCCGCACGGGTGGAAAAATCCACATCGGGCAGGGTTTCACAGGTAAAAGCGGCGATGGTTTTGGGGTTGGCAACTGTACGCGCGGGTTTAAAAGGTGCGTTCCGGGCTGCCCGCCCAAAGCGACGGACATTTTAACGGCATTAACGCCCCATTAGCAGGCACATAATCGCTTTTTGAACGTGCAGGCGGTTTTCGGCTTCGTCGAAGATCTCCTGCGCGTGTTCTTCGAAGACTTTTTCGGTTATCTCCTCGCCCTTGTGCGCGGGCAGGCAGTGCTGTATCATGCAACCGGGGTTCGCGAGCCCCATTATCGCGTCGTTGACCTGATAGCCTTTGAAGGCTTCCCGGCGCTTCTCCGCTTCGCCTTCCATGCCCATCGACGCCCAGACGTCGGTGAATATGACGTCTGCACCGACGGCTGCTATTTCCGGTTTGTCCGTAATCTCAAACCTTCGGCCCGCAACGCCGGCTGCGAAATCCAGGACTTGTTTGTCGGGCCTGTACCCTTCGGGGCAAGCGATGGATACGTCCATGCCACATTTCAGGCACCCGACGATCATTGAGTTCGCTACGTTGTTCCCGTCCCCAATAAAGCATGCTTTGAGCCCTTCGAGCCGCCCTTTGTACTCCCGTATCGTCATAATGTCGGCAAGCACCTGGCACGGGTGGGCGAAGTCGGTCAGCCCGTTTATCACCGGGACGGTCGAATACCTGGCGAGTTCTTCTACTTCTTCCTGGTCGAACGTTCGTATCATGATGCAGTCGCAGTACCTGCTGAGGACGCGGGCGGTGTCCTTGATCGGTTCGCCCCGCCCCAACTGGCTTTCGGCGCTCGACAGGAAGATGCCGTGCCCGCCTAGCTGGAATATGCCCGCTTCAAACGAGACGCGCGTACGCGTGGAGTTTTTTGCAAATATCATCGCAAGCGTTTTCCCCGGCGGGAAATCGTGTTTTTTGCCAGCTTTACGTTCCGCTTTCAGTTCGTCGGCTTTATCGAGTATCAAAGCGATGTCGCTGCCGTCGAGATCCAGTAATTTTAGTAAATCCTTATTCATGTTCGGCACCTTCCAGCACTTTTTTTAATATTGCCAGGCCCATGTCCAGTTCCTCGTATGTGATGGTCAGCGGCGGCAGCATCCTAAGGGCGTCGGCGCCTGCCGTCAGTATTAGCAACCCGTTTTCTACGCAGGCTTGCGCTACTGCTTTTGGCGCCGCCCCGCTTAGCGATATCCCAATCATCAGGCCCAAGCCGCGAATCTCCCCGATAAAAGGCATGTCCCAGCTTTTTATTGTGTCGCTTATGTACCTGCCTTTCTTCGTTACCTCGAGCAGCGCCGCGTCGTCGAGCTGGCGCAGCACCTCGCACGCCCCGGCGGCCGCTACGGGGTTCCCGCCGAATGTGGTGGCGTGGGTGCCGGGCGTCAGTACGGCGGAGCATTTTTCGCTCGCCATTATCCCGCCCATCGGCAGCCCGCCGGCAATGCCTTTGGCAAAGCTCACTACGTCCGGCTTGATGCCGTATTGCTGGAACGCGAACAGAGTCCCCGTCCTGCCGACGCCGGTTTGCACTTCGTCTACGAGCAGCAGCAAGTCATGGTCCGCGCATAGCTGCGCGGCTGCTTTTACGTAGTCAGGGTCGAGGGGCAGCACGCCGCCTTCGCCCTGTATCAGTTCGATAAGTATGGCGCACACGCCGTCTGTCTGCGGCAGCATTTTTGCAGCCGGCGAGCCGTGGACGCCCGCCGCATCCGCCGCCGCAGCGTTTAGAATGTCTTTAAGCGTTTTTATGTCGTTTGCCGGTATGTGCATGAACCCTTCGGTAAAGGGGAAGAAGTAGTTGTGAAACGCTTCCTGCCCGGTCGCGGCGAGGGTCGTTATCGTCCTGCCGTGAAAGCTCTGGACAAGGCTGATTATTGTGCTCCTGCCTTTGCCGTATTTGTCAAACGAGTATTTGCGCGCGAGTTTTATCATGCCTTCGTTGGCTTCGCCCCCGGCGTTTGAGAAAAATACGTTTTTCATGCCCGTGCGCTCCGTGAGTTTTTGGGCAAGCTCAGCGTAAGGCTGCGAGTAATAGAGGTTTGAAACGTGCTGCAGCTTAAGGGCCTGCACGTATATCGTGTCCGCCCATTTTTTGTTGCCGTACCCTATTGAATTCACGCCGATGCCGCTGGTGAAGTCGATATATTCCTTGCCTTCCGGGCTGTAAAGCTTTGCGCCTTCGCCGCGTTCGATCGCTGCGTCGAACCGCCCATAAGTCTGCATGACAGTATTTGCGTCAAGTTTTTTTATTTCATTGCTGGTCATAGTCTCATCTCCTAAAAAATCATTGTTCCTGCGCCTTCGTCGGTCAGTACTTCTATTAGTATCGAATGCGGGATCCTTCCGTCCAGGATGTGCGTGCGACGTACGCCGCCCGCTATCGCGTCTACGCAGCATTCGACTTTTGGCACCATGCCGCCCGTGACTATGCCCTGTGCCTTCAGCTTATCGACTTGTGCTGATTTTATCTGCTCTATCAGCGTGTCTTCATCGTCTTTTGTCCGCAGAACGCCGCGCTTGTTGGTGAGCAGTATCAGCTTTTCAGCGTCGAGGGCGATCGCGAGCCGCGCCGCCGCCGTATCTGCGTTTACGTTATATGCCGTGTCGATGTCGATGCCGAACGCCACGGTCGCGACGACCGGGATGTGGCCGTCGTTTATCGCCTGCAGTACGATGCCGGGGTTGACGCCGGTGATGTCGCCGACGTAGCCGTAGTCCTCGCCGTCGCCCTTGTTCATTCGTCGGGCTTCGAAGAGTTTGCCGTCAAGCCCGCACAAGCCAATGGCGCTGCCGCCCTTCCTGACGATCGTCGCGACGAGGTCTTTGTTGACTTTTCCGCACAGGACGCTTTGTACGACCTCCATCGTTTCTTCGTCGGTGTACCTAAGCCCGTTGACAAAGCGCGATTCCATACCGAGCCGCTCGATCATGTCGCTTATTTCCGGGCCGCCCCCATGGACGAGGACGGCATGGATTCCGACGAGCTGCAACAATATTATGTCCTCTATGACGGCGTCGAACAGTTCCGGGCTGATCATCGCGTTGCCGCCGTATTTTATCACGATGACTTTTCCGGTGAATTTTTGTATGTACGGCAGCGCTTCCACAAGCGTCTGCGCGCGTTCGAAATTTCTGTTGATCATACTCTTACCTCCGCTATGTCCTGTAGTCTCCGTTTATTTTTACGTAGTCATACGTGATGTCGCAGCCCCAGCATGTGCATTCGGCTGCGCCTTCGCCCATCCAAATGTCTATTGTCACATCGTGCTGCGTCAATATCTTTTTTGCCAGTTCTTCGTCAAACACGAGCCCGCGCCCGTTTTCGCAGACAATTACCCTCCCTGCGCCCGACTCGAACGCCACTCCGACGCTGTCCGGATCGAAATCGGCGCCGGAATAGCCCATCGCGCACAATACGCGGCCCCAATTAGCGTCCGCCCCGAATATTGCGGCTTTTGTAATCGTCGACGAAATGACTGTTTTTGACAGCAGTTCCGCCTCCGCTTCGCTCTTCGCGCCCCGGACGCGGCAGGTTATCAGGTGCGTCGCCCCCTCGCCGTCGGCGGCTATCTTTATCGCAAGCCCTATGCATACTGCGCTTAGCGCTTCTGTAAACGCATCATAATCATCGCCCGGGCCTGTTATCTCCGCGTTGCCCGCCATCCCGCTCGCCATCAGGGAGAGCATGTCGTTGGTCGACGTGTCCCCGTCTACCGAGACGCGGTTGAAGCTGACCTTTGCGGCGTCTACAAGTGCTTTGGTTATCATTTCCGGGCTTATCGCGCAGTCGGTAGTTAAAAACGCGAGCATCGTCCCCATATTGGGGTGTATCATGCCGCTGCCTTTTGCGATGCCGCCGAGCCTGGCCGTCTTGCCGCCCGTCGTGAATTCCACGGCGAGTTCTTTTATTTCGAGGTCTGTCGTCATGATAGCCGCCGCCGCGTCTTGTGAGCCGTTGTACGATAATTTCGATACAAGCTCGGCGGCGCCGTTTTCTATGACTCCGATCGGCAGTTTTTGGCCTATAACGCCCGTCGAGGCAACGATTGCAGCGCTTTCTTCGAGGTTTAGCTCCGATGCGGCGGCGCGGCACATGCGGCGCGCGTTCTCCTCGCCCTGCGGTGTGCAGGCGTTGGCGTTCCCGCTGTTTGCGATGACTATGCGGGCGCGGCAGTTTTTCAAGTGCTCTTTAGTTACGAGCAGCGGCGCGGCTTTGACCACGTTTTTCGTATAGACCGCGGCAGCCTGGCAGTCGCAGTCGGCGGCGATCAGCGCGAGATCTTTTTTTTCGGTATTGTTAGTCTTGACGCCGACGTGTATCCCCGATGCCCTGAACCCTTTCGCGGCGCACACGCCGCCTTCGATGAATTGCATTTTTATGACCTGCCCTTTCTCTTTTTCTTGTTTTTCGGATGGGGTACTAATCCAAACCCTTTTTTTCGTCCATTCCAAGCATAATGTTCATATTCTGCACCGCCGCGCCCGATGCGCCTTTGCCAAGGTTGTCAAAACGTGCAGTCACGGTTGTCAGCGTGTCGTCCCCGCTTACGGTGATCTCCATCATGTTCGTGTCCACGCCCCAGTTGCTCTCGAGCGTCCCGTTTCCGAGTTCCGGCGCTACTTTTACAAACCGCTCGTTTGAATAGTATTCCTCGAGCTTATTTAGGATATCCCAAGCCGTGGGCTTTCCGGTAAGCATATCGTTATGCAGCATTATCGTTGCGGCTATACCATTATAATAATCGGCTACGACCGGGCAAAAAACCGGCGGGCGCACCAGCCCCGTTATATTGATTATCTCGGGCAGATGCTTATGCCGCAAGTTGAGCCCATACATCCTCGGCGCGTACATATCGGGCGTTTTGCCCTCTTCATAATCACGGATCATCGACTTACCGCCGCCGGAATATCCGGTTATCGACATGCAAGTCAGCGGGTAATCGCAGGGCATAATGCCGAGCGTTATGAGCGGGTACGCCGCCGCGATGATGCCGGTCGCGTGGCAGCCGGGGTTCGCGACCTTTTGCGCCTTCGCGATTTTCCCACGCTGCGCGCTTGATAGCTCCGGGAAGCCGTACACCCAGCTGGGGTCAGTCCTGTGCGCGGTGGATGCGTCGATGACGCGGGTCCTGTCGTTTTCGATCAGCGCTACGGACTCCCGCGCCGCGCCGTCCGGCAGGCACAGGAACACTAAGTCGGCTTCGCTTATTAGCTTTCTGCGCTCATCAATGTCTTTGCGCTTCGCCCCGCCTATCGCCAGCAGCTCGATATCGTCCCTGCCGCTGAGCCGCTGCATTATTTGCAACCCGGTCGTGCCCTCCCGGCCATCGATAAAAACTTTCGGTTTCATGTCGCCGCGCCCTCCGGAGCCGGGGAGCCTGATATCACTTCCCCTGTTGTAGGCCCCTTTTAAGATAAGATAAAGGGAATTATAACAGATAACGGATTATTATGCAATACTTCTCGGAAAGGAAATGAATAATTATGCAATTTGGCCAATAGTTCTTATGGCTGAACAGCAAATCAGATGAAATACTGCAGGCGTTATTGCCGTATTATATACGTTTTATTATTGTATAAAATTCATTTTTCGTGCTTTCTTAAAAAAATACGGGTTATTGGGTGGTTATGTGAGGAGAATTATGCTAAAATGCCCCTATTACTTGCATGTGATGCATACTGGGGGTAGCGCATTTGAAACTTATGACAATTGATGGCAACAGCATCATTAACCGCGCGTATTACGGTATCCGGCAGCTTAGCGCAAGCGACGGGACACCGACGAACGCGGTGTTCGGTTTCCTCACCACACTGACAAAGCTGATCGATGAAGAGTCCCCCGATGCGCTGTGCGTGACGTTCGACTTGTCGGCGCCTACGTTCCGGCATGAGCGTTATGATGCCTATAAAGCACAGCGCAAGGGCATGCCGGACGAGCTCGCCGTACAGATGCCGATAATGAAGGAAGTCCTCGACGCCATGAATATCCCGCGCTATGAACTGGCGGGATGGGAGGCCGACGACCTGCTCGGCGCGCTGTCGAAGAAATGCGAGGCGGAGGGCTGGGAATGCGTCATCGTCACCGGCGACAAGGATTCCCTGCAACTCGTCACGGAGCTCACGCGCGTAAAACATATCAAAACGCGCATGGGGCAGACGGAGACGAAAGAATATACCGTCGCCGCTTTCACTGAGGAATATGGCTTTGAACCCAAGATGATAATCGACCTCAAAGCCCTAATGGGCGACTCTTCGGACAATATCCCGGGTGTAGCCGGTGTGGGCGAAAAGACGGCACTGGAGCTATTACGCCGGTTCGGCGGGGTCGATGAGATTTATGCCGGGCTCGACGGACTGGATATAAAAGATAGCGTCCGCAACAAACTAGCAGCCGGGCGGGAGAGCGCGGAGATGTCATATGAACTGGCGACGATACGCACCGACGCGCCGCTTGAACTGGAACTGCGTGACAACCTGCGGCGCGAGTTTGACAACGACAGGTTGTATGGGATATTCAAGCGCCTCGGCTTTACGCGGCTGACCGAGAAGTTCGGTTTGAAGCCGCCGGGCGTAGCCGGGGCTGGGTCTGCGGCTGCTGCGGTTGTGATAGCTGGGCCGGAGGTCGTTCATGTTGCGTCGGCTGCGGAGTGCGCCAAGCTGCTCGAAGCGGCTAAAGCCGCGCATTGCGTCGCATTGCGGCTGGATACTGAATTTTTCGACAGCGCGGCTGTTTGGTTAAAGACAACGGACAGCTTTAGTGCAGGAGATGGCCATGAGACAGAGGTCGGCTTTAAGGGTGTGGTCGGCCTTAAGGGTGGGGATGGCCTTAAGCCTGGCGGCGCTTCTTTGCCTTGTCCGCAAAACGGGGCGCCTCCAGCTGCCTTGACCGTCTACTTGCTCCGGCGCGGTTTTACCGAGGGGTTTGACGACACGCTGGCGGTGCTTTTAAGCGGCAGCGTTAAAAAAGCAGGGCACGATGTGAAGGATATCATACGGGTGTGCCTGAAGCGCGGGCTTAACAGCGGCGGCTGGGTGTTTGATACGGCGTTGGCGGCGTATCTGGTCGCGCCTACCGACAGCAACTATTCAATCGCCCGGCTATCGGAACGCTACTGCGGATTTACCCCCGGCGCCGGTTCTGAGGAAGACGGCCAGATGACCATGCTCGCGGATACGGGTAAATCGCTGGCGGAAGAAGCATATGCGATAGGTCTGCTCAGGGATGCGCTAAGCGGCAAGTTAGAGGAAATGGAACTGCAAAAGGCGGGGGCTGTGATTTTAGTACCGAAAATCGGCGCGGCGCGCCCGTACGCGGGGCTGTATTATGACGTCGAACTCCCGCTCTGCGGCGTCCTTGCGGAGATGGAACACGAAGGTTTTCTCGTGGACAAAGAGGCGCTGGCGCGTTTTGGGGAAACCCTCGCCGTCAGTATCGCTTCGATTGAAAAGCAGGTCCATGCCCATGCGGGCGAGGAATTCAATATAAACTCACCGAAACAACTCGGCGTGGTATTGTTCGAAAAGCTGATGCTACCCGCGCCAAAAAAGACAAAGACCGGCTATTCTACGAATATCGAAGTCCTGGACAGTTTGACCGGCAAGCACCCGATAATCAGCCTTATCAAGGATTATAGGGAGCTTGCTAAGCTGAAATCCACCTATGCCGACGGCTTGCTGAAGGTCATCGGGCCGGACGGGCGCATCCACACTCATTTTCAAATGACGGTCACGGCGACAGGACGCCTGTCTTCGACCGAGCCAAACCTGCAAAATATCCCGGTCAGGAAGGAAATGGGCGGCGAATTGCGCAAGATGTTCGTCACAGGGGAAGGCAGCGTCCTGGTCGACGCCGATTATTCGCAGATAGAGCTGCGATTGCTCGCGCACATAGCGGGCGACCCCGTTATGACTGCGGCGTTCGAGCAGGGCGAAGATATCCATGCGGTGACGGCGTCGCAGGTGTTTGGCGTGCCACTCGGCGAGGTCACGTCGGTACAGCGTTTTCGGGCAAAGGCGGTCAATTTCGGCATCGTCTACGGGATATCCGCGTTTTCGCTGGCAAACGACATAGGAGTAGCGCCGAAAGTCGCGAAGGATTATATTAACAGCTATCTTGAAAAATATTCCGGAGTCCGCAAATACATGACGGAAATCGTTGAAAGCGCAAGGCAGCTCGGCTATGTCTCGACACTGTTCGGCCGTCGCCGGTACCTGCCGGAGCTTAAGTCGCCGAATTTCAACACGCGCTCGTTCGGGGAACGTGTAGCGCTGAACATGCCGATACAAGGCACGGCGGCTGATATCATTAAGATTGCGATGATAAACGTGTCCTCAAGGCTAAAGGCAGAAGGGTTGTCGGCAAAACTGATTTTACAGGTACACGACGAACTCATTGTGGAGTGCCCGGAAGGTGAGGCGGGCGCCGCCGGCCTGATTTTGCAGGAGGAAATGGAAAACGCAGCAAGCCTCTCCGTACCGCTGGTAGCGGAGACGCGAGCAGGAAAAAGCTGGTTCGAGACAAAATGATAAAGATATTTATGGCTGCGGAAGAGCATATCCCCAGTGTTTTGGAGATTGAGCGGGCGGCGATTGCACCGCCCTGGACACACGGGTCGCTGCTAAGCGAGATTTATAGGGAAGACTCGCTTTTTGCGGTTGCGGTAGAGAGTCCGGCTGCGACTGTTCTCGGCTTTGTTATTCTGCGGAAAGTGGCGGACGAAGGCGAACTGCTGCAGATCGCTGTAGATGAGGCGGCGCGGCGCGGCGGCGTCGCCGACCTGCTGATGGGCGACATGCTGCGGTATGCGAAGTCCAGCGGTTTGAAGGCGATTTTTCTTGAGGTGCGCAAGAGTAACGAAGCTGCGATTGCGCTATACAAAAAGCACGGTTTTGAATTTGTGCGCTTCAGGCGAGGTTACTATAGCGACCCTGTCGAGGACGCTGCCGTTATGTCGGTTTTAATATAAGGAGCTGTTGATAAATAACTTGCGCATCTTGCCTTGTCTTTTTGCCGCCATGTGGCGTGGTAAAACCTTGAAAGGCAGCAAGCATTCCTGCGGTTTTCCCGCGCCACCTGACGACAAAAATCCGGCGG
>Ga0123353_10009556_pt1 | contig 13407 bp, 14 predicted proteins | sample TergutLab28metaG_3_FD_92763 | JGI IMG/M metagenome (GOLD analysis project Ga0123353, IMG submission 92763) | Labiotermes labralis P3 segment gut microbial communities from Petit-Saut dam, French Guiana - Lab288 P3 | ecosystem: Host-associated > Arthropoda: Insects > Digestive system > Gut ... | reverse complement strand
TTCAGGGAGGCGGTGTTGTCAAAATCGGTTAACGCAACCAGTCTGAGCAAGCGCTGGGTGGAGACACGCCAGGAGGCATCATCTTCCCTGGTAATAATTACAGGGTCTTCAGTTGTAGTGGAAGCAGGGGTGGTAGATACAGGTTGGGGGTAAAAAGAGAGAGGATTGGGTAAAGGCAGCGTGCTGAGCTGAGCTGCCATAGCTTGTAACAAGGGGGTTAACCCTTCGCGGGTCATAGCCGAAATAGGGAAAACCTGATACCCCTGGGAATTAAGCCATCTCTGTAGCTCCGTCAAATAGATATTGCTCTGGGGTAAGTCGATTTTATTCAGGGCTACCAGCTGAGGTCGGGTAGCCAACTCCGGATTATAGAGAGCCAGCTCCTGGTTTAAGGTAAGAAAATCTTCCTGAGGGGTGCGACCATCGGTCGCGGCAGTATCGAGGAGATGAACCAAGAGGCGAGTTCGCTCGATATGACGTAAAAAGTCGAAACCTAAACCTATGCCACGACTAGCCCCTTCCACTAAACCAGGTATATCGGCAACCACAAAGCTGCTGTCATCTAAGGCGACTACCCCCAGTTGAGGCTCCAAAGTGGTAAAAGGGTATGATGCTATTTTGGGGGTAGCAGCGGAGATTACCGACAGCAAGGTAGATTTCCCGGCGTTGGGGAGACCCACTAAGCCTACATCAGCAATGAGACGGAGCTCTAAGCGAATAGCGCGCTCCACCCCGGGAACTCCCTTTTCGGCTAACTCCGGTGAGCGGTTGGTAGCAGTGGCAAAGCGAGCATTGCCACGTCCGCCACGTCCTCCGGGAGCTAAAATAGCTTGATCACCTTCGTTAACCAAATCGGCAACTAGTTCACCGGTAGTATCATCGAAAATGGCAGTACCTAAGGGGACAGGGATGTAGAGGTCGCTACCTTGCGCTCCCGAACGGTTCTTGTTGGTGCCTGGGCTACCTGGATCGCCGGTATAATGGCGCTTATAGCGAAAGTCTAGTAGGGTGTTGCGGTTGTGGTCAGCAACGGCGATGACGGAAGCGCCTCGCCCCCCGTCACCACCGGAAGGTCCTCCCTGAGGGACATACTTCTCGCGACGAAAAGCTACACAACCGTTGCCGCCAGCTCCCGATTTTACCGTAATCTGGGCACGATCAAGGAACATGGTTACCCTTAGCTGTTATCTACAGCAACAGGGATAATATTGATAAACTTTTTGCCACCCAAACGGGTGACAAACTCCACATAGCCGGTAGCGGTAGCAAAGAGAGTATCGTCCCTGCCAATGCCCACATTAACTCCCGGGTGAAATTTGGTACCCCGTTGCCGTACTAAAACATTGCCTGCCTTAACCAATTGACCGCCAAAACGCTTGACCCCAAGACGCTGGGACGCGCTGTCGCGGCCGTTACGAGAAGAACCCACTCCCTTTTTGTGGGCAAACAACTGCAAATTAAACAGAAGCATATATACGCACCTCCTTAGGCAAATGCATACTTTTTAAAACTTGTGTAAATATTCCCGTAGAGCCTGAGCAGGCTGAGGAGCCTGGAAGAGAGCTTTCCAGTTGGGAATATCGCTCACGGATAGAGTAACAAACTTAGGATAGGCAAAAGCAATATTCATAAGGGCGAGCATGGTATGGTTCAGGATTAGCTGCACTTCACCCAGATAAGAAGAGGGTTGCAGCCGTTCAAGGGGCGCAAGTTCCCAACTTAAGTTGGCTTCCTTAATATCGTAGGTGGCGAGAGGGGGATACAGGATTTCTAGGGAAAAAAGAGCTCCCTGGAGCAGAGCAGAAACGGAAGCACAGACAATATCTTCACCGGCGGGAGCATAGCCACTATGACCGGTGGCGGAAAAAGCGGTAATCTTGCCATCACTACTGCGGGTAAAATGGATGTGGGTCACTCTTGGATAGAAATAGTTACTTTGGTAAAGGGTTGGCGATGTCCGCTTCGCCGCCGGTAGTTAGACTTGGATTTGTACTTGAAGATATGGATCTTCTTGTGCTTGCCTTGCTCCTCGACAGTTCCGGTAACAGTTATTTCGTTGAGATAAGGATTACCCAGCATAATTTCACCTTGCCGGTTGTAAAGCAGGACATGGGGGAAGGTGACGGTATCTCCTTCGGCAGCATTTAGCTTTTCGACTTGGATAACTGAGCCGTCACTAACGCGAAACTGCTTGCCACCGGATTCGATGATGGCATACGTCATATTAGCACCTCCTTTGGCTGTGAATCATGTCTCGCCGTGTAAGGTAAATGATACAGACATTTTTTATGAACCTTACCACGGGCGGTATGCGCAAAGAAGGCGCAAACCTAACGAGTAGTATAGCAGGAGAAAGGGCAGTTGTCAATCGGACATTTTACCGCAAAATATAGCCTTGACTAAAGGGTTAATTACGCGATTGCTGCTGGACTTCAATGAGGAGAGCTTCTAAAAACTTTTTCACATTTATTTTTCCATGATAGGGAGATTCATGGCGTAGAAAGCGCATTTCGTTGCGGACTTCGGAAAAGTCGAAGAGTTTGTTAGCGTAGGTATTAAAAAGCTGGTGGGTGTAGTCCTCTACCCCCAAAGAAGCGACATTGTGCAAAGCGGCACCCACTGCCCGACGCACTCTTTGCTCGATAGCTTTTTCGTCGAAGGAAGGTCCCTTCTCCTGGGAGCGCTGATAATATTCCCGCATGGCTTTGTAAACTGATTGCAGGTGATGGAGCTGGATAAGGCTTTCACTGGGTTCATAAATGCTAAGCAGATACATGATAATGGAGTTAATATCTCGGCACCCTGCCTCTCCCAGAATCCCTAAATCGGAAAGGATGCGCAGCAGCACCTTACGGGCGCGTTCTAAATCGACCTGCTTAGGAGGGAGGGGGGAACCATCGGAGCTGGTAGCTACTTCGGGAGTGGTGGGAGCCGGATAAGCCAGAGCTTCCCGCACCGCCTCCAACATTTTGTGTAGCTGCATTTTTTCAATGACAGACTTAATTATCGCCACTATTTCGGTTTTGTTGAGTGGCTTGCGAATAAAAAATTCGATACCGGAGTTGTATGCTTGCCCAATTAAGATCTGTTCAGTGACACGAGAGATCATGATGGTGCGACCGGCAAAGCCACGCTCTTTCAAGCGGCGCATGGTCATAACTCCGTCTTGTTGAGGGAGCAGTAGCTCCAGCAAAAGGATATCTGGCTTCAGAGCTAAAACGTCCCTTTCAGCTGACTCTCCATCCCCTGCCTCGCCGGTGACTGTCCCTAAATCCTCTCCCTCGATGATAACCGTGAGCATACGACGAATGCTCGGATCATCATCAATAAGGAAGAAGGTAGGTCTGTTCATTGAGCATCATCCTTTCGTGCAGTTGAGGAGTAGGTGCTGTTGAACTTAGGTTAGCTCACAAATATGATTAATCTTATGATTAATTTAAGGTTAGTGGAAGAAAAAGTAAAGAGCTGCCATGAGAGGAGGAAGGGGGATAAAGATAGGCGCCAGTTCTTTATATGAGCTGGATATTTCCACCTTAAAATAACCGTTGGTTAAAACAGTGCAGAGGTGCAAGGGGGAGAAGAAGTACCCCAGGTAACCGCTGATATACATCAACATAGCTAGAGGGAGCTTGGCGCCGGTAAAACCGGGAGATATTAGGATAGGCCAACAGATGCCAATGGCTGAGGCGATTTGCCCGGTACTGGAACCCATCAGGAAGGGAAATACTACTGCCAGTAAAGAGAGGGGGATGCCAGCTGCTAACATTGAGCCTATATAGGGAGTTAGCACATTGGTGGAAATAATCATGCCGCGAAAGATCATGATTGAAGTAGCGGCAAAAAGAAGCTTACGCTGCTCATACAACCCCATGACCAGGTCTATAACCTGCAGAGGAGGTAATTCCTGGGCCACCTTCTGCTGGCGCCACCAGATAAGAGCCACTGCCAAGGCGATACCCAGAGCTAAAGCCAGGGTAAACTTCATCCCTAAAACAATAGAGAGAAGCAAAGGGAGGAGAATAGGGGAGGCATTCAAGAGGAAGCCGGCTAAATCGGCAAGAGCGTGTTGGCGCCGCGAAGCAGCGTCCTCCCGTGGGGGTTCGGTAGTAATATCTCTGAGCAGGAAAAAATAGCCTCCCAGGAGGAGAACCAGGGTAACTGGGGACATAAGAGCTGCCAGCGAGGTTGCTGGGAACCCTCCCAACTGCGAAGCCATAATGATACCCGGAACAAAAGGGAACATAAAATGTCCCGCATGACGATAAAGGAGGTTGATGGCTGCCCGGCGGTGAGGCTCCAGCTGCAGACGGTTTCCTAGCTGATCGACCATGGGAGCAGAGATGATAGCTCCTCCGGCTACGGTAAGTAAGCCGATAAGCATAGGCACTAGCATGATGGTGAGTTTAGTGGTAGGCAAGAGGCGGTCGAGATCCTCCACGGCTCGTTTCAGGAGCTGGAAACGCTGGAGCAAATAGCTGCTAATACAGATAAGAGCAATAACAGAGATGAGCTCCAGCGTAGCTGGGTCGCGTAACCCTTGCCATGCCACTGCCAGGACGGCGACCGGGGTAAGACCGCAAGACAAACCGACTAGCACCGTGCCACTGATAACGGCAAGATGCAGAGGTGTTTTGCGGCTTGCCATACCGATAATCAAAAGAAAGGAAAACAGGGTGCCGATAAGGGGAATAGGCAAGGTTAAAACTTCCTTCTGCAGGATAATCCTCCGGTTACCCAGAGATATCAGAGCCTGTAATAATACCGCACGTTGGCGATGTAAAGAGGGTGGACGCCAGCTTTATGGTTACGGCAAAAAAAAGTGGGGCAAGGAGCCTGCTCTAGGATTCTGCCTAAGGTTGTTATTTTCCTTCTTTCCTGGTAGAATCTTGTCGGAAACTCCAGGCAGGACAGTAGAATTATCTTACCGAATTTAATGAAAGTAAAATAAAATCGGTGTGTGGCATGACCTGGCGGGAGTCAAACCTTACGTGAGTTTTAGGTTGCCAACCCTAGCTAGGGAAAGTTGGCGGTTTAGTTTTAGAGCTTAAAAAAATTTTAGCCGTTACTAAGGGGGGTTACTTTGCTGCGTTTAATCATTGCCGAAAAACCTAGTATGGCTGCCGATATAGCCAAAGCATTAGGAGGTTTTCAACGCCGGCAAGGTTACTATAGCCGTGACGATTATTGGCTTACCTGGGCGGTGGGACATTTGCTGCAGTTGGCGCCTCCCGAAGCTTACCGTCCGGAATGGAAGAGTTGGCGTGCCGTTTATTTGCCTATGGCGCCGGGAGAATTTAAGCTAGTACCTATCTCTAAGGCTAAACCACAACTGCATACTATCGGTAAGCTCCTGCAGAGCTCCCAAGTGAGTGAATGTATCAATGCTTGTGATGCAGGACGGGAAGGGGAGCTCATCTTTCGCTATATATTAGATTTTTGGCAGTGTGTCAAACCCCAACGTCGCTTGTGGGTCTCCTCCCTTACCGCCAGTGCTATTCGGCAAGGCTTTGCTGTTCTGGAGCAGCAACCTGTTAACCAGGAACGGTACGAGCTTCTTTTTCAGGCAGCTCGCTGTCGTTCCCAGGCGGATTGGCTGGTAGGTATTAATGCGACTCGAGCACTTACGGTACGCCAACGACAAATGGGTGGGCGGGAGCTCTACTCCTTAGGGAGGGTTCAGACTCCTACCTTGGCACTCCTGGTGGAACGAGAGCTGGAAATTGCTGCTTTTGAGCCTCGTCCTTTCTGGCAACTGGTGGCTATCTTTGCTGCCATAGAAGAGGAGTATGAGGGGCACTGGTTTCGAGGAGAGGAAGATCGTCTCTGGAGTGCCGCAGAACTACAGGAGTTGGTGGATAAGCTGCAGGGGGGAGGCTTGCCGGTGGTCGCTAAGGTGGAGAGCTATACCGCTAAGGAGCGGCGCGAGTCTCCCCCTCTGCTCTACGACCTAACTTCCCTGCAAAGAGATGCTAATCGCCGCTTTGGTTTTAATGCTTCTCGTACTTTACGAGCAGCTCAAAAGTTATACGAAGAGCGCAAGCTCATTAGCTACCCTCGCAGCGATGCCCGCTATCTTACTCCCGATTTAATACCCAGCCTGCCTCGTCGCTTGCAGGCAGGAGTGGAGGGTAGCCCCTATGCTCTTTATGCTCAAGAGCTGCTGGCGCTACCCCAGCTACCGGTAAGTGGTCGACTGGTTAACCCGAGTAAGGTGAGAGATCACCATGCAATTATCCCTACGGAAACCAAAGTCCCCTGGGCAGGGATAAGCGGTGATGAAAGACGTATTCTGGAGCTAGTGCAGCAATCTTTTGTAGCTGCTTTTATGGCACCAGCTTTATGGCTGGATCAGGAAATTATTACCAGTTGTCGGGAGGAACTCTTTCGCAGCAAAGCCTCCCGCTTACTGGAGCCAGGTTGGCGCCGTACCCGACAGCGCACGGCTTTTGAAGAGAGCTCTGGAGAAGAGGGAGGAGAGCAGAGCTTACCTCTCCTCCAAGTTGGTGATGAGGTTTGGTTAACTGCTTTAAAGGGTAAAGAAGGGGTGACCAAAGCTCCTCCCCGCTTTAGTGAAGGGAGTCTTCTTACCGCCATGGAGCGCGCCGGGGCTAATTTGGACGACGAAGCTCTACAGGAAGCGCTAAAAGATAGCGGCCTAGGAACTGCTGCTACAAGGGCAGCTATCATCGACCGTCTTAAAGAGGTAATGTACATCAGTGAGGAAGGTCGGGCGTTGGTACCTACCCCCAAGGGAATTGCTCTTATTCGAGATTTACCGGTAGCGGCTCTGCGTTCGGCCGAACTAACCGGTAATTGGGAAGCTAAGCTGGCCAAGGTGGAACGGGGAGAGTTAACTGCTTTGAGCTTTATGGAGGAGTTGCTCATCTTCCTGGGGGAGGTTACCGCTTCTTGCCTGGAGGGGAAGCTTCTGGATACTCAACAGGCGACTGCGATTTATAACCAGGCAAGGCAAACTCTCTCAGGAGGAACAGAGGCCAGTCCCTTGCCGGCTAAAGCAGCTCCCAGGCGGCAGCGGGGGAGTGGGGGACAAAGCTCCCGACGCCGTGCTGGGAAATCGGCCTCCCAAGCGGCTACCAGTATTCTTAACGGAAGCACCGCGAGTATTTTCCCAAATAATGATTCAAAAGAAGAGGCGCAGCTTAACTGCCCATTATGTGGGCAGCCGCTGCGCCAAAATAGTAAGTCCTTTTATTGTAGTCGTTGGAACAGTTCGCCGCCTTGCTCTTTTACAGTATGGAAAGTTGTAGCCGGGAAAACTCTTACCGCCAAGCAGATTGCTACTTTAGTGAGCAAGGGGAAAACTAGGACTTTAAAAGGGTTTCGTAGTCAGCAAGGCAAACCTTTTGCTGCGGCGTTGGTTATTAAAGAAGGAAAGGTAAGCCTGGAGTTTGCTAACAGCCGTTAGTTTTAGGCAAAATCGAAGAGAAAAGCCTGTTCTTCTTCGTTCCACCAACCGATGACGCGTTGTCCCTGTAGATTATAATCTTTAGCCCAGTTCCATAGGAAAGCCGAACAGACCTGACCACTGTTGGCGCTGGTAACAAAGCGGAAGGTATTTTCGGGGTTAGTATCTGGTTTAATATAGATAGTTTTTTTGTCCGGATCGAAGCCTACGAGTAAATACTTTGCTCCCATTTCAACTATGCGTCGGGTCATCACCGCGTTCGTTCTGACCCCCTTAGGCTTGTTGGTGAAAGTTATCTGGCAAGGTGAGGCATCTGAGCTTTCTCTCCCGACTCGGGTGGGACTGAACCAATTAACTGACATAAATCAATCCTCCTAAATTATTAGCGTAGTGCACAAAATTCAGGTTTTTATGCAAGAGCCATTGGGGGAAACTTTAGTTCCATGATAAACTATTCTTTACAATAAAGCAAGAGGTAATAATTAAAATTATCTGTTAAAAGAGATAATAATTTCTATTATCTGGCAACGAGTGCCTAAGCGAAAAGGCGGACCCCAATAACCAATGCCGCTGGTGACAATGAAAGAGCTGTTTTCCAGGGTGAGCAGTCCAATACTGTGTTCGTACATACCTTTTGCCAAGTAAGTAATAGGCCACACCTGGCCTCCGTGGGTATGCCCTGCCAGGTGTAGATCAATGCCTAAAGCAGCTGCCTCTTGTAGCCTTCGCGGCTGGTGGTCTAGGACAACTACGACTTGTTCTTGGTTAACTTCAGTCAGCAGTTCCTCTAACGATTTACGGAAGTTGACGACACGTCGTCTCATACCGCCGTAGTCGTTCATGCCTATGAGCCAAAGGCTATCGGCAATCAAGACGACTTCGTCTCGTAAGACGGTAATACCATTTGCGGTGAAGGCAGCAACTAAATCTTCGAGGTGTCCATCGTAGGTATCGTGGTTGCCCACTACGGCATAGGTGCCATAGCTACTGGTCATACTACCCAGGAGGGAGGCGACCTTATCGTCGAGGAATTTTTGGGTATCCAAAGTGACATAGTCACCCAACAGGAGGATAAGGTCGGGTTGACGAGAAGTTATCAGCTTGGTTACTCGGGAGACAATTTCTTTATCGTAGAGAGTATCCCAGTGGACATCGGAGATTGCCAGGAGCTTGATGGAGGTAGCGGTAGGATCATGGGGGAGGGTGGCAGCTTTGGGAACCTCCAGACGATAGGTTACCAGCTGGGGGTAGGAAGCGTTGAACCATCCTAAACCTGTCAAGGTTAAGGCAAGCACCGTAGCGACTACAAAGCGAATTTGCCAGTTAAGGCGTGCTACCGGCGACCAACCTACCCGGTACAGCAGAGCGGTTAAGGCGTTAAGACTAAGAGCGACGAAGCCGTAGAAGATAACTAATAAAATAGCCGAGAGCAAGGGGATAGCAGAGTCCGAGATACGCGGCATAGAAAACCTCCTGGCTAAATAGTGAGCACCGTGTGCTTGCTGAGCAACCCGTAAATTTCATACATATTGCTAACTCGACCTACCGCTAGAGGTAGGTCTATATGATAATAATTGGTACAAATACCACAAGCAAGAATCTCCACTCCCAGGGAGGCAAGGGTCTGCAAAGAGGGAAGGAGAGGTGAAACGGCAGTCAAAAGAGTCACTCCTGAGTTTAAGAGGACAAGATAAGCAGGTAGGTCTGTCGGTTCCTGGATAATTGTGTAAAGTAAACTTTTAAGGAGAGCTTGACTGAGTTCCGGAGGACCTTGCGCCCAACCGGTTCCTGTGATTAGGATTAAGCGTCTGGTGGCTACGACGAGATTTTGATCGTCGGTTGTGGCGTGGGGGAAAAGCTCTGGCTCTGAAGGTAAGGTCAAAGTAGCGTTTACACTCTTGCTGATGGTGACAGCAAATAGATCGGGATCTTCTCTGACGCTGTAGGAGTACCCCAGGGAGGTTGCCAGACGTATCAGGTTCTCTTTGGCTGGAAGGTTGTCCACCAAAGAGGTTAGCTCTTCTTGCTCTAAGACTGCTAAAGCCTTTTGGGTATTGATGACCGGTTGTGGACAGGGGAGCCCACGGTTATCTATAATAATGCTTGCCATATTACCCTTTCCTTTCGCAAACTTTTTTATATCTGAAGTTATTATAGCCTAAAGCGGCTTAGGCTAGCAAGTCTCCCACGCAGGATTTCCCCCCCTTATCGGCGAAAAATATAACTACCGGAAGCTAGTACTATCATTCACGGGGAGGGCAACCTTTTTCGTGGTTATGTGGTAGGCACTTTAGTTGAGGAAGCTGTCACCGCTGATAGTTAAAGAGCAAGGGTTCTTTGATAGCAAGGAGGAAAAGAGGATGAATCCCTATAATTTGGCTCACGATTTAGCACGGGAAGTTGCCAAGTCTTCAGAGTATCTGGCTGTTTTGGCCGCCAAAGAAGCAGTGCTCAAAGATGCCGGAGCAACCAGAATGATGAATGATTACGAAGGTAAGCAAAACAGCTTATACCAGCTTTATCAATCGGGAGTTTCTCCCAGTATGGAGCAGCTGGAAGAAGCCCGTGCTTTACTGGAAGTTATGCGGCAAAATAATACTCTGGAAGGCTATTTTTTAGCCGATGCTCGTTTGGGGCGTCTTATTAGCGACATACAAAAGATATTGCTCGATGCTATTGGACCTGCTCGCTGGGAGAATAATCCTTTATCGTGATCGCCAAGAAGACACCTATAGTTTAGTTATCTTATAAAGGGAGGGTATCCCGTGGCAGGACATTCAAAATGGGCGAATATTAAGCATACCAAAGGCAAGGCAGATGCAGCTCGAGCTAAAGCATTTGCTCGCCTCGCCAAAGAAATAATGGTGGTAGTGCGTAACGGTGGCGCCAATCCGGAAGCCAATTTGCAGCTTAAAGCCCTCATTACCAAAGCCAGAGAACAGAATATGCCAGGCGATAATATCCAACGTGCCATTCTACGCGGTTCAGGGCAGTTGGAGGGGGTTAACTACGAAGAGTTAGTCTACGAGGGGTATGGTCCCTGCGGAGTAGCGATTATGCTTAGTGTTCTTACCGATAACCGCAACCGTACTGCCGGAGAGATCCGCCATCTTTTTGACAAATACGGTGGGAATATGGGCGAGAGCGGTTCGGTTTCTTGGGTTTTCCAGCGTAAAGGGCTTTTGGTTATCGATCGTCTAGAGACCACCAAAAGTGAAGATGATATCTTGGAGCTAGCTCTGGAAGCTGGGGCGGAAGACTTCCGCATCACCGAGGAGGCTTACGAAATAGTTACCGCTCCCGACGATTTTGAGGCAGTGGACGCGGCTCTGCGGGAGGCTGGTTTGACCTTTATTATCCACGAAATTACCCAATTGGCGAATAATACTATAAAAATTGCTGATCCTGCCGATGTTGCCCGGGTAGAAAAGTTGCTGGAGATGCTGGACAACTGCGAAGATGTGCAAAATATTTACGATAACATGGAGATAGAGGAAGGCGAGAGCAACACCGCTAAATAACCAGCTTTATTTGCTTTAATAAAAAAGGTGGGATTTATGAGGCGTATAATTGGTGTAGACCCGGGTATTGCTCTGGCAGGGTATGGTATAATTCAAGGGGATGCTCATCGGATGCAGGTAGTAGCCAGTGGGGTGCTGGTAACTCACAAGGAACTCAGCTTACCTCAGAGGTTACTTGCTTTGTATGAGGGGTTATCTGAGATCATCAGCGAGTATAACCCTACGGAGATAGCTGTGGAAGAACTCTTTTTTCGGCGTAATGTTACTACTGCTTTTGCCGTAGGGCAGGCCCGGGGGGTATTTCTTTTGGCAGCGGAGCAGCAAGGGTTAAGCTACTTTGAGTATACGCCACCTCAAGTGAAGCAAGGGGTGAGCGGTTATGGCAAAGCCGATAAAAAGCAGATGCAACAAATGGTTAAGCTGCTTTTAGGTTTAAGTACTATTCCTAAACCAGATGATGTGGCCGATGCTTTGGCTGTGGCCATTTGCCATATGCAGTTTTCCGGATGGCACCAAGCGATATCCAAGTAGAAGCCCATGAACTGCGTTCACCCATGACATTATAGATGTGGGCTTCTACTCCGCCACGGGAACCGTGGCTCTGGAACGTAGTTCCAGTAAGCGCAGGCAGGCTTTGCCTGCCGTAGCGACCGGGGTTTGGGGGCGGGTAGCCCCCATCTAGCAGAGTAGAAGCTTATAAAGCAAGGTTTCACCCATATATAAGGGGGTGCCGCATGATCGCGTATATGGAAGGTAAGCTGGTAGGTAGTGGTTTAGGCTATGTCATTTTGGATATCATGGGGGTAGGGTGGCGCCTGCTAACCCCTAACAGCATGGTGGGGCACCTCCCCTCTCTGGGAGAGCCCCTGCGTCTTTTTACATATTTAGTTTGGCGCGAAGACGGTCCTACTTTATATGGCTTTGGGCAAACTGCGGAGGTAGAGCTTTTTCAACGTCTACTGTCGGTTAGCGGCATTGGTCCTAAAGTCGCTTTAGCCATCTTAGGATATGCTCCACCAGAGCGGTTGCTTACCTGGCTGATTTATGAAGATCATAATCAACTGCGCAAAATTCCTGGGGTGGGGTTAAAGACCGCACAACGGTTGGTCCTCGAGCTTAAAGAAAAGGTGCGAGCTTTAGCCAAGGAGGAACTGACAGGAGTTCCAGTTTTTACCGGAGCTCTCGACACACCTATGTTGCAAGCGCTAGAAGCCTTGGTCTCATTGGGGTTTGATCATGCCGAAGCAGCCGAAGTTATACAGCAAGCTCAGGAGCAAAACCCCCTAGCGACTCTGGAGCAGCTCATAGCAGAGGGTCTGCGCCGCTTAGCTCGGTAGTAGGGGCGAAGGAGAGTTGATATTAGTATGGATCGGATCATCAGCGGTAGCAGGCTCTCGGAAGATGAAAATAGCGAGTTGTCTTTACGCCCGAAGTGGTTACGGGAGTACATTGGACAAGAGCGGATTAAGGATTCCTTAGGGATCTTTATCGAAGCGGCTCGTCAGCGCCATGAAGCTTTAGACCACGTTCTTTTGTATGGTCCTCCCGGTTTGGGGAAAACCACCCTGGCTTCCGTTCTGGCAAACGAGTTGGGGGTGAACCTAAGAGTCACCTCTGGTCCAGCTATTGAGAAACCTGGGGATTTAGCAGCTCTGCTGACTAACCTTTCTCCCCTGGATGTCTTTTTTATCGATGAGATTCACCGTCTTAGCCGCACAGTGGAAGAAATTCTTTATGCAGCTATGGAAGATTTTGCCTTAGATATCATTATCGGCAAAGGTCCTGGGGCGCGTTCTATCCGTATTGACCTACCACCTTTTACCCTGGTAGGAGCTACCACCAGGGCTGGCTTACTCTCAGCTCCTTTACGTGACCGTTTTGGCGTGATCAACCGTATGGAGTATTATACCCATGCAGAGCTCTCCACCATTGCCACCCGTTCTGCCAGTATCATGCAAATTGCCATAACCCCAGAGGGAGCCGAAGAGATCGCCCGCCGCTCCCGAGGAACTCCCCGGATAACCAACCGTTTATTACGTCGGGTGCGAGATTTCGCCCAAATTCGTGCTGCCGGTATTATCGATAAGGAGACAGCGGTGATGGGGCTAGATATGCTGCAGGTAGACCCCCTTGGTCTTGACCACCTGGATCGTTTACTTTTACAAATTATGCATGAGAAGTTCGGCGGTGGTCCTGTAGGGCTGGAAACCTTGGCAGCGGCTCTCAGCGAAGATACTGCTACTTTGGAAGATATGGTGGAACCTTTTCTCATGCAGTTAGGCTTTATCCAACGCACGCCACGAGGGCGCATCTTCACCGCTAGTGCCAAAGCTTATTTTGGTCTCCCCTTGGCCTCTTCCCAACTGGAGCTACCAAGGTAATGCTACTACACGTGTGTTGTGCCCCCTGTTCTCTGGGGACAGTGGCTTATTGGCGGCAACAGGGCGTGGAGCCTATTTT
>Ga0123353_10009555_pt1 | contig 13407 bp, 7 predicted proteins | sample TergutLab28metaG_3_FD_92763 | JGI IMG/M metagenome (GOLD analysis project Ga0123353, IMG submission 92763) | Labiotermes labralis P3 segment gut microbial communities from Petit-Saut dam, French Guiana - Lab288 P3 | ecosystem: Host-associated > Arthropoda: Insects > Digestive system > Gut ... | reverse complement strand
GTAATGTACGAATATAATGCGAATTATAGCTGATATTCAAGAAAAACACACAAATTATTAGAAAAAATCGTACACTACTGGCAATATGTGTATTAATTCAGGTGTTTTTTTGGAAATTGTTTAATTCCGGGGGTGGAATCATCAAATATGCTCCGAAATAGTACCAACTTCTGACGTTTTTGCGGTGAGGACAAAGGGATATGTTGGTGGGGTGAGGCGCCGGGGTGTGCGGCACTGTCAATGGCGTCTGTTGCACAGACGGCATCGTATGCTGCTGTGGCGGTGATGAAAGACGGGGGCGTTTGGTTCCTGCTCGCTCAGGCGCGGACAACTGCGGTGGTGATGGCAAGCCTCTACTCTGCCTGCTGCCGCCCTTCATGAACGTCCAGCGCGGGGAAGGACGTTCACTCCGGTTGCCATTCATAAGCTTGTTTTTGTTAAAGAGAGACATTCTTAACTAAGGTTACATGATGTCAAGGGGATGTCAAGGGGGTGTCAAGGGGTGAGGAAATTGCGAAAGTCGGCACTTTTAACCACCCCGCCGTCTTCGGACGGCACCCCTCCAACGGAGGGGAATTACGAAGGGAAAGCCAAATTCCCCTCCACAGGAGGGAATTTAGTTACAGAGCTGAGTGGCAATACGGGATTCGTTGAAAATCCTATATCGCCACTCATTTGGTCGGAGTGGTGGGACTCGAACCCACGGCCTCATGCTCCCAAAGCACGCACGCTACCAACTGCGCCACACCCCGATGTATGGCTGACGACTATAAGCGCCAGCCGCTTTTTTATTCAAATATTTATTTCCCCAGGAATTCCGTTGGCAGGTTGCTCCTGAAAGACCTCTTTATGAGCGTCTTGTAAAACGAACGGTCGATCTGGTCGAGCGCGCCGTCGTTGATCCGGAACCGCCAGTTGCCTTCGGGCGTGCCGGGGGTGTTCGTGCGGGTGTCCCCGCCATAACCGAGCATATCCTGTACCGGTACGATAGCGAGCGACGCTCCGCTCATAAACAAAGCTCGTATCCACGCCTTGCTTATCGCGCAGTTCGGGCCGCCCTGGGTCCAGTCGCCGTCAAAGCCGATATAATCAAGCGCCAGTTCGCGGATCTCGGGATCCATCTCAAACATCCACCCGAGAAGGGTCGTGTTATCATGCGTGCCGGTATATGCCACGTCGAACTGTGTGAAATTATGCGGCAGGTGGTAATCGTCGCCCAGGAAGGAAAATTGCAATACGCGCATGCCCCTGTAGTCGGTCTCTTTCAGCAGCCTTTCGACCTTGTAGTCGATTTCCCCAAGGTCTTCGGCTATGAGCGGCAGGTCGCCCAAAGCAGACTTCATCGCCCTGAACAACGCCGCTCCGGGGCCTTTTACCCATTTGCCTTCACGCGCGGTGGGGGAGTCGGCAGGGATCCGCCAATAGCTCTCGAAACCCCGGAAATGGTCGAGCCGGAGCAGGTCATAACGTTCGATCGTAGATTTTATCCGCTGTATCCACCAGGCATAACCTTCTTTTTTGAGCAGTTTCCAGTTGTATACCGGATTTCCCCAGCGCTGGCCGTCGGCATTGAAATAGTCCGGCGGCACGCCTCCAACGGCTTCGAAGTTACCGTCTTCGTCGGCGTCGAAAAGATCGCGCCTGCTCCAGACTTCGGCGCTGTCTTCCGAGACATATATCGGCATATCGCCGATTATCGATATTTCGCGTTCTGCTGCATATTTCTTAAGTTTGCCCCACTGCAAGTCGAACAGCCACTGGACAAACCTGTAAAAGTCGATATCGCCGCTGAGCTGGACTTTCGCTTTTTTTATAGCGGCAGGCTGGTGGCAGCGCAGGTCCTTGTCGGGCCACTCAAACCAGGGCAGATCGTCAAAATTATACTTGATCGCCATGTATAATGTATAGTTTTCCAGCCAGGACGGGTTATATTTGGAGTAAGGTTTGCCGTCGAGCCTCAGAAACGCCGCTTTCAGGAGCGGCCACTGTTTCTGGCGGACCAGTTCATAGTTCACATATCCGTCGTTCATTCCTTCGGTGCGTTCATCCAGTTCTTCCTGCGTGATAAGCCCCATCTCAAGCAGCATCCTCGGGTCTATCAGCATTGCTTCTCCCGCGAACGCCGAGATGCATTTATACGGTGAAAAACATACGCCGGTGATTTCCAGGGGCAGGACCTGCCAGGCGTGGAAACCCGCGTCATGGAGAAAGTCTATGAACTCAAACGCTTCCGCGCCGAACACTCCTATTCCGAAAGGGCCGTGCAGCATTGTCACCGGCAGCAGTACGCCGGATGAACGGGAATATTTTTTTGTCGATTGCATATATGCTCCTTAACCTGCGCTAAAGCGCCGGTTTTTTCGATTAAGCGCCGGTTTTTTCGATTAACCGCCGATATTCCAGATTTCGCCGGCATATTTCTTGATAGTCTCGTCGCTGGCAAATATTCCGGAATGCGCTATGTTCATCGCCGACATATGCGACCAGTTGTCCGGGTTCTTATACAGGTCGTTGGCATGCGCTTGCGCTTTTAGATAAGCGTCAAAGTCCTTCATCACGAAGAACTGGTCGTTGTGCGCTGTCAGTGAGTCGTAAATATTCGGGAATTCAGCGTGTCCGGCTTCATCCGGGTTTGAATTTATGAAGGTGCGGATGATACGCTGCAGGCGCGGATGCGCGCCCAGGAACTCGCGGCTGTTGTATGTGTGGTTTCTGCGCAGTTCCAGCACTTCGGGTACTGTGAGCCCGAACGGGATGAAGTTGCCCTCGCCGACCGCGTCGAAGATTTCGATGTTTGCGCCGTCGTGCGTGCCGATGGTCACAGCGCCGTTCATCATGAATTTCATATTTCCGGTGCCGGAAGCTTCCATGCTCGCCGTCGAGATCTGCTCGCTCAGGTCGGACGCCGGGAAGATGCGTTCCGCCAGCGATACGCGGTAGTTTTCCAGGAACACGACCTTTATAAGGTCCCTGACGCGCGGGTCGCTGTTCACCCTTTCGGACACGACGCCGGCAAGCTTTATCACTTCTTTCGCGAAATGATAGCTCGGCGCCGCTTTTCCGGCTGTGATAAATGTCCTCGGGATTATCACGAGATTTGGATCGTCGATGAGCGAGAAGTACAGGTCGATTATGTACAGCAACAAGAGCAGTTGCCGCTTGTATGCGTGTATCCTTTTGACCTGGACGTCAAAAATGGAGTCCGGGTTGACATCGACGCCGTTGCTTTCCTTGATGATTTTTGCCAGACTTAGCTTGTTCTCGCGTTTGATCACCATGAGTTCATGCAGAAATGTTTTGTCTTTTACCGCGCCCATTTCATCGAGAAGGCTCAGCTTCAGCGGTTCTTTTATCCAGTCCACCTTGATGGTATCGGTGATAAGCTGGCTGAGGCGGCGGTTGGCTTTGTGCGTCCACCTTCTGTGGGTTATGCCGTTTGTTTTGTTGCTGAAGCGTTCCGGGAAAATCTCGAAAAATCCGGGGAACAGTTCGTGTTTTATCAAATCGCTGTGCACAGCTGCAACGCCGTTTATCGCGTGGCTGCCGATAACAGCCAGGTAGGCCATAGATATGTCGCCGTGAGACAAAATTGCCATGCTTTGTATTTTGTCCCTGTTTGTATGGTTCTTGCGCAGCATATCGCAAAAACGCCTGTCTATTTCATGCACTATCATATATATCCTCGGCAGCAGTTCCGAGAAAGAATCGATAGGCCATCTCTCGAGCGCTTCGGGCAGGATAGTGTGGTTTGTGTAAGATATGGTCCTGACGGTTATATCCCACGCTTCGTCCCAGCTAAGGCCTTCTTCGTCGAGCAGTATGCGCATGAGCTCGGGCACTGCGAGCGCGGGGTGCGTGTCGTTTATATGTATCGCGATAAAATCAGGAAGCTGCCTGATATCGGCGTAATGCCTCTTGTAGTGAGTTATAATGCTCTGTATGCCGGCCGATACGAAAAAGTATTGCTGTTTGAGGCGGAGCATCCTGTTTTGGTAGTTCGAGTCGTCGGGATACAGGACTTCCGATATCGCTTCGGCGGAGTATTTGCGGGCGACGGCGTTCAGATAATCACCGCTCGAAAATGAGCCGTAGTCAAACTGCTGCAGCGATTCCGCGCTCCAAAGGCGGAGCGTGTTGACGAGGCCGTTTTCGTGTCCGAGTATCGGCACGTCATATGGCATGGCGATCACGGATTCATAGTTGTCGTGGTAAAACCAAAGCCTGTCGTCGTGTTCCTCCTCGCGGATGTTGCCGTAAAACTTGACGAGTACTGCTTTGTGCGGTTTTTTTATCTCCCAGACGGCTTCGTTCCGGAGCCAGTTGTCGGGCAGCTCCACCTGGTATCCGTCGATGATCTTTTGCTCGAACAATCCGTATTTATACCGGATGCTGCACCCGTTTCCGGGCAGATCCAGATATGCCAGCGAGTCCATAAAACAAGCGGCCAGCCTGCCGAGGCCCCCGTTACCGAGTCCGGGGTCGAGCTCGACGTCATATACATCCTGGGGGTCGAATCCCAGTCCGGTGAGCGACTCCGCGCAAACGTCCTGAAGCCCCAGAGCGAACAGGTTCCGCTCCAGCATCCTGCCAAGAAGGAATTCAAGAGAGAAGTAATACATCTGCTTTTTCTTGTCTTTCTTGTAGGTACGCGTCGCCGATTGCGCCCACTGCTTCATTATCTGATCTCTTATGAGATAGGAAAGAGCAAAGTAGCAGTCGTCGGCCGAAGCCTCTTCGAGCGGTATGCCCCTCACAGCCTCCAGTTTGTCGACCAATAGCTCGGTAAAAACTTTTTTATCAAGTAGATTCATTTGATCGGATTATCTCCTTTCATCGTGAATACGCCCGGCTCGCCGGCCCTAACCACTAAAACATCTGTGTGTTCGTCCCTGAGAAGATCAAAGTTGAACCCGTCCGGCCACAGGAATCTGTCTTTGTCAGAAACATTGACCGCCACAAGCACCCGGTCGGCGCCCGAACCCCGGGTAAATGCAAACAGCCCGGCCCGCGCTTCGATGAGCTCATATTTGCCTTCTTTGAAACAGGGATGCGCTTTGCGCAGGCTGGATAATTTAGTATACCATGATATAAGATCGCGATTCTCAAATCCCCACGGGTAACACCGCCTGTTGAACGGATCGGCGCCGCCGCCCATTCCCGCTTCGTCCCCGTAATAGAGGCACGGCACGCCGGGCAGCGTGAACTGCAGCGTGGAAGCAAGTTTCAGGCGCCTGAGCGCAAGTTCGGTCTGCTCGTTTGTCAGGCAAAACTGTGACATCGCGAGCTTTCCTTCGGGAAAAACAGCGTCGCTGAGAGCTGTCAATACTCTCATTGTGTCGTGCGTGCCCAGGATGTTCATCAAAGAGTTGAGCACGTTCGCGGGATAGTTCCTGTAAAGAGACGCCATGGTGTCGGCGAGCTGTAAAATGTTGCCCTCTTTTACGCAGGCGATGATCGAGTTTTTAAGCGGATAGTTTGTCACGCTGTCCAGCTGACCGCCCAAAAAGTATCGGCGGCGGACGTCATAGGCGATTTTGTTGGAGGCGTCTTCCCAGACCTCGCCTACGATATATGCTTCTTTGTTTTCCTTTTTCATAGCCGCGCAGAGCGGATCCAGAAAAGCATCGGGTAGCTCGTCGACGACGTCGAGCCGCCAGCCTGAGACTCCTTTTCTCATCCAGCGGGATATGACCCCGTGCTCGCCGCATACGAAATCCCTGTAGCTTTCCGCGTCTTCATTGATCGCGGGTAGGAGCTCGATGCTCCACCATGCCTCATATGTGCCGTCGTCCTTGAATGTAAACCATGAGTAATATGGCGATTGTTCGCTCTGGTAGGCGCCCAGATCGTCGTATTTACCATATCTGTTGAAATATCTGCTGCCGCTGCCGACATGGTTGAACACGCCGTCGAGTATCACTTTCATACCCCGGCTGCCGGCTTCGGTACATAATTTTTCGAGCGCCTCGTCGCCGCCGAATGACGGGTCGACTTTCATAAAATCGCCGGTGTCGTACTTGTGGTTTGACTCCGCTTCAAAAACCGGGCTCAGGTATATGCAGGTCACGCCCAGTTCCTGCAGGTACGGCAGTTTTTCGATCACGCCGTATAAGGTGCCGCCGAAGAAATCGTTATTATACACGATGCCTTTTTCGTCGGGCAGAAAAGTCGGACAGCCGCCCCAGTCAGGCCTGAACATGGCGCCGTCTTTCAGTATGTAAGGGCTGCCGGGAGCTGCGCCCGACCCGCCCTGATAGAATCTGTCGACGAAGATATGATAGATCAGGCCGCCTTTTATCCATTCGGGGGTTTTTGCAGCAATGTCGAATGCTGTGATCTGAAATCCGCCGCCCTCATGTTCGGGTACGGTGCAAACAACCTTGTCGTCCGAGTAGATAATGAAATTATACCAGAAGAGACCGGGCTTATCAATGGTCAGAACTGACATATATACATCGAAAATACCGGCAGCTCCTGTATAGTCCATTACTGTTTCCCGGTTTTCGCCTCCGTCCGGACGCAGGCAGATGCTCGCGTATGTTGATTCACCGCGCGGTACTTTTATCTTCAAGGTCAGAGTACCCGGCGCCGCGGTCGGTCCGGCGGGCGACCGGTAATACTCATCACTCTCATCGAATATGTACGTCGTCACTGATATACCTGTCCCTTTGATTTAGTCGTCTGCGAGTTTCCTGTATAGGTCTGCATATGCCTGGGCGGAGAGATCCCAGCTAAAGTCGCATTTCATCGCCGCGCGTATCAGGTTTTTCCAGTCTTCCTCGTGGTATGTATACAGATCGTGCGCGTGCCGTATCGTATCAAGCAGCGCTCCCGCGTTATAATCTTCAAACAGGAAACCGTTGCCGTCGCCCAGGCGGCAGTCGAGGATCGTATCGCCGAGCCCGCCGGTTTTTCGCACTATCGGTATCGTGCCATAGCAGCAGGCGATCATCTGCGAAAGCCCGCACGGTTCGGAGCGCGACGGCATAAGCAGGACGTCAGCGCCGGCATAGATCTTGCCCGCTATCTCCGGGTTAAATGCGATGCTTACCGCGACTTTGTCCGGATTGCGGACCGCTTTTTCCTCAAAGAAAAGCTCGTACTCGTGTTCGCCCGTGCCAAGCAGCAGGAACTGGACGTCCATGTCGATCAGGTCATCCATGAGGAATGTGACGAGGTCTATGCCTTTGTGCGACACAAGGCGCGAGATGATGCAGATAAGCATTTTGCGCGGGGCGTTCGGAAGCTTGAATAATGCTTGCAGTTTCTTTTTGTTGTAGGCTTTGTCTTCCAGCGAGTCGGCAGTATAGTTCCTGTCCAGCAGGGGGTCTGTCGCAGGATCGTACAGGCAGGTGTCTATGCCGTTTATGATGCCGCTGAGCTTATAGGCATTTTCCTGGATGATCGCTTCGAGACCGTAACCGCCTCCGTTTTGGATATCGATCGCATATGACGGGCTGACAGTCGTGATCGCGTCGGCGCAAACGATGGCGCCTTTCATGAGATTGATGCACCAGTCATATTCGACAATGCCCATGTCGTCGTCCCATAAGCCAAAAACGTCGTTAAGCAGGTCTTTTGAGTATTTGCCCTGGTATTCCATGTTGTGGATCGTGAAAACAGTTCTGATATTGCCGTATGCCTCTGCTTGACGCGTCTTCAGGTAAATGGGTACAAGCGCCGTTTGCCAGTCGTGCGCGTGGATCACATCAGGTACGAATGTGGACAACTCTATGGCTTTGAACACGGCTTTGCAGAAAAACGCGAACCGTTCGCCGTCGTCCAGATAACCGTACGCCCTTTCGCGGTCGAAGTAGTGCCTGTTGTCGACGAAATAGAATGTCAGATTGTCGTATGTGAGTTCGAATATGCCGCAATATACCGTGCGCCAGGCAAGCTGGATCTCAGCCTCGCCCAGAAACTTCAGATGCTGTTCGTACTTTTCGCGGAATCCCGCGTATAACGGCGCTACGACACGTACGTCCAGACCTGGATCGTTCTTGGCAAGCGCTTTTGACAGCGCGCCGGCCACTTGGCCCATGCCGCCCGTGGCAAGAAAGGGAACTACCTCTGATACAGCGTGTAGCAACTTGAGTTTTTTCTTGCTCTTTCCCATACTGGTTTAACCTCCCGTCAGTCAGTTAATGTAGATGTTATATCACTCTTGCGCGTTCTATGTAAACCGGGTAGGAATGGTAACCCACCATTCCGCGGTTTTCCGATATCACGACCATGCGGTCGGCAATGACACAATCCAAAGTCGCGTTTCTCTCGACGGTAGTATCGTCTTGCAAAATGCAATTTTTGACTACCGCCCCGGTCCCTATCTTTACGTTCCTGCTTATTATGCTGTTTATAACCGTGCCTTCGATCTTGCAACCGTCCGAGATGATCGAGTTTTTGATCTCGGCATATTTTCCATATTTTGTCGGCAGCGAGTCCCTGCGGTTCGTCGATATCTGCCTGCCTTCAAAACCGAAAAGGGCTTTTCTTTTGTCCGTGTCCAGCATCTCCATGTTGTAATGGAAATATGTCTCGATCGAACATACTTGCGCCGTATATCCGCGAAACTCATAAGCTGCGACCTTGAGGCGGTTCAACGCGTCGGAGATGAGCACCCGTGAAAAACGCAGCATGCCGCAGTTTTTTTCCGCCGCCGTCAGCTGGATAAAATACTTCTTGCGCATGATATACGCTCCGAGTGACACGTTGAGCGGTTCATTTGAATGAGGAGCTTTTTCAACGCCTTTTACGCGCCCGTTATCCGCGATGTCGAAAATCACCGCGTAATCGCGCTCGGCCGGAGTGATTTTCTTTCTCGTATATATCGCCGTTATATCGGCGCCGCTTTTCCTGTGCGCTTCGGCTGCCATCCTGTAGTCCATGTTGTAGACTACGCTGCTGTCGGCGAGAATGATATATTCGTTTTTTGACTCGAGCATAAACTCGGCGGCTCTTTGCAGCGGGCCGTCAAGCTCGCTGTTCACGGTCTGACGCTCGTCGGCCAGGTAGGGCGGGAAAAAAGTCACGCCGCCGGATTTCCTGGCGAGGTCCCATTCCTTTCCCATGCCTATGTGGCTGATCAGCGACTGATAATGGCTGTTCAGGATCATGCCGATCGTGAATATGCCGGAGTTTACCATATTTGAAAGCATAAAGTCCACAAGGCGGTACCGTCCCGCGAATCGCGCGGCAGAAAGAGTCCTTATCGGGCTGCCGTCACCTACGCGGTCGGGATGCGGATCGGGCAGACACAATCCAGTATACATAACAGCTCACCCCCCCTAAATAATGCTTCCGCGTGAGAATACAGACAGCTTTCCGCCCTCTTTGAGCGGGTGGCCGGCTGCCGAACCCTCTTTTACGACCGTTTCCTCATCCAGTATCGCATAGTCGACGGTCGCGTTTTTGCATATACGGACATTTTCCATGATAACGCTGTCCCTGACGAATGCGCCTTCTTCGACGACCACGCCGACAGATAAGATGCTGTTTTCGACGCTGCCGTAGATCTCGCAGCCTTCGGTGATCAGCGTGTTTTTGATGCTGCCGGTCTGCGCGATATAATGCGGCGGCAGGCCTGCGGTTTTCGAGAAAATGTTCCAGTTCTCAAAGCCCAGATGCAGGTCGTCGAGCAGGTCCATATTCGCCGACCAGAGGCTTTCCTCTGTGCCGACGTCTTTCCAGTAGCCGTCAAAACGGTAGGCGAACATCCGTTTCCCATTATTCAGCATGCTCGGGATGACGTCCTTTCCAAAATCGTGAGACGATTCGGAGTTTTTTTCGTCCTCGTACAGGTATTCACGCAATACGCGCCAGTCGAATATGTAAATACCCATCGACGCAAGGTTGCTTTTCGGATTTTCCGGTTTTTCTTCAAACTCGGTGATACTGTCGTCCGGGGCCGTGTTCATGATGCCAAACCTGCTGGCGTCTTTCAGCGATACCTCGATGACCGCGATCGTGCAGTCGGCGTTGACTTTTTTGTGATAGTCCAGCATGGCCGCGTAATCCATTTTATACACGTGGTCGCCCGCCAAAACGATGACATAGTCCGGAGAATATGTCTCGATGAAGTTCTGGTTCTGGTAGACCGCGTTGGCCGTGCCGCTGTACCAGGCTGTGCTGCCGGGTTTACTGTGCGGCGGAAGTATAGAGACCCCGCCATGCAGCATGTCCAGGTCCCAGTGCTGCCCCTTGCCGATGTAGTCGTTCAGCAGCAACGGCTGATACTGGGTCATCACGCCGACAGTGTCGATACCGGACCGCACGCAGTTTGTCAGCGGAAAGTCGATTATCTTGAATTTCCCGCCGAAAGTGACAGCCGGTTTTGCCACCTGCTCAGTGAGTGATTTGAGCCGCGAGCCTCTCCCGCCCGCGAGCAGCATGGCGATGCATTCTTTATGTGTCGATATTCCCATATTTAGCAACACTCCTACCTAAAGCAATTTCAGGCATACGACCGCAAGCGACGGCACAGTCAGGCACAGGCTCTGGTCGAAACCATGTATAGCTATGCTGTCTGTGTGAAGGTTCCCGTTTGTATTGCCCCATCCGCCATATTCCGTAAGGTCGGAGTTGAAAACCTCTGCGTATTCTCCGTCCTCGGGAACCCCGATACGGTATTCATGCCTTGTAACCGGTGCAAAATTTATCAGGACGACGATTTTTTCGCCCTTTTTGTCAGTGCGGTAAAAGGATACGATATTCTGGTCGCGGTCGCTCTCGCAGATCCATTTATACCCTTCCCATGAATAATCGATCTCCCATAATGCGGGCGTGGCCAGGTAAAAAGCGCCGAGTTCCCGGGCATAGTGCCTGAGATTATTGTGCATCGGATAGTCCAGCAATAGCCAGTCCAGCCCGGAATCCGTGTCCCACTCTCGGAACTGGCCGAACTCCGCGCCCATGAATGTGAGTTTTTTGCCCGGGTGCGTCATCATATATCCGAGAAAAACACGCAAGCCGGCAAATTTTACTTCATATTCTCCCGGCATTTTATTCAGCAGCGATTTTTTGCCGTGCACGACCTCGTCGTGCGACAGGGGCAGGATGAAATTTTCGCTGAATGCGTACAGGAAAGAGAACGTGATTTTTTCGTGCACGCCCCTTCTATATACCGGATCGAGGCTGACATACTCGAGCATGTCGTTCATCCAGCCCATATTCCATTTGAAGTTGAAGCCAAGCCCGCCGTCCTCTATGGGTTTTGTGACCAGCGGCCATGCGGTCGATTCTTCGGCTATCATCAAGGCGTTCGGGAAAGCCTCGAACACAGCCGTGTTGAGCTTTCTGATAAACGCTATGGCGTCGAGGTTTTCGTTGCCGCCGCTTGTGTTCGGCGTCCATTGGCCGGGTTTTCTGCCGTAATCGAGGTATAACATCGAACTGACTGCGTCGACCCTCAGGCCGTCGGCATGGTATATGCCCAGCCAGAACAGGGCGTTTGATACAAGGAAAGACTGCACTTCTGTGCGCCCGTAGTCGAAGCAGCGCGTGCCCCAGTCGCGGTTTTCCATCCTGTCTTCACCGTGGCATTCAAAGAGGAAACCGCCGTCAAAATCTATGAGGCCGTGCTGATCCTTGGGAAAATGCGACGGCACCCAGTCGAGTATGACGCCCAGACCGGCTTGGTGACACAGGTCTATGAACCGCATAAAGTCATGCGGCGAGCCATATCGCGATGTAGGCGAATAGAAACCTGTGATCTGGTATCCCCAGGAACCGCCGAAAGGATGTTCCATTATCGGGAGCAGCTCGAGGTGGGTGTAGTTCATCTCAAGGGCATAGGGGATGAGCTGTTCCGCTATCTCTGTGTAGCTGAGCGCGCGCCCGTCTTCGCCCCTTCGCCATGAACCGAGATGAACCTCATATATGTTCATAGGACAATCATAAGTGTTCTTTTGGCTGAGAGCCTTGCGCCACTTGTTGTCCCCCCACTTATATCCGTTGAGGTCAAAAATGATCGACGCCGTGTTACCTTCGGTTTCGGAGTAAAACGCAAAGGGGTCGGCTTTCAGCACGCGTTCGTTTTTGGCCGAAGTGATAACATACTTGTATCTCTGCTCCGGCCAGACGCCTTCTAGTTTGGCTTCCCAAACCCCGCCGTCTGATATTCGCGCGAGTGGGGTCGAGTAGTTGTTCCAGTCGTTGAAGTCGCCGACAAGATGGACAGCCTTTGCCGACGGCGCCCAGACCCGAAAGATAGCCATGCCGGTTTCAGAGTCGAACCTGCAGCCGAGAAACTCGTAGGAGCGGTAGTTCGTACCCTGATGAAATAGGTATACCGGCAGATCCTGCGATATTTGAGCGTTTGACATATAGCACCCCTATTAAATGTAGTCAATACCCATTATACCTGTTTTCAACATAATATTATACACTATTTTAACCAAAATAACACTATCCTTACAATTTTTCAACAAATATTCGCATTTAAATGTAGTATTTTTTGGTTTTGTTGACAACGGAGCGTTATAATGAGTAAAATAAAGTATTAATATATGAGGAATAGGCAACATGAAAAAGGACACATTGCGTTTACCGATCATTTTAATGTTCCTTGTTATCGGCATCCTGCTGGTGCTGATGGCGTTGCCGTTCGGCCAGACCCAGGTAGACGCCGTGGGCGGGATCACGGATTTGCGCGGGTGGGATTTGAGCCGCGCCATATACCGCCTGGGCGGCGAGTGGCAGATAATGCCGCGTCAGCTCGTTTTGCCGGAAGATTTCCCCGATGATGCTTTGACAAGGGTCATCCCCGAAAAATGGGCTCGCACATTTGATGAGCTAAACACATTTGCGACATACCGGCTCACGATTCAAACGGACGACACGAGGCAGCTTATTTTGACCGTGCCTGAAATATACATGGCATACCGCATGTGGATAAACGGCGAGTTTGTCCGGGGCGCGGGGGTAGTCGCCGATAACCACACGGACAGCGTGCCTGAGTTTGAAAGCGTTATCGTGCCTGTTTGGGCAAAAGACGGCAAGATAGAGATCGTGCTTCAGATAAGTAACTACCACTATATGCGCCCGATGATGGGCAGCGTTATAATGCTCGGCGAAAGGGACTCGGCATATACATGGTTTTTCCGCACCCGCTCGTTATATATCATAACGCTTGGGATTTGCGTCTATGGCGCGTTTTACCATATCGCGCTGTATGTCTTGCGCCGCAAAGATAAGATCTATCTTTTGTTTTCGATTTTGTGCTTTATAAGTTTCTGGCAATTCGCTATCGATACTAACGGGCTGAGCAACCTGACGGGATGGTTTTCCGCGGGAATTGGCGGGCTTCTCGACATGAAGACCTTCATGGTGCTGTTTTTCCTGCACGGCACTGCTATAGCCGCCTACGGCGTGTACGTGTTCGACAGGCAGTGGATTACAAAGTGCTACAAG
>Ga0123353_10009554_pt1 | contig 13407 bp, 11 predicted proteins | sample TergutLab28metaG_3_FD_92763 | JGI IMG/M metagenome (GOLD analysis project Ga0123353, IMG submission 92763) | Labiotermes labralis P3 segment gut microbial communities from Petit-Saut dam, French Guiana - Lab288 P3 | ecosystem: Host-associated > Arthropoda: Insects > Digestive system > Gut ... | reverse complement strand
GGAATTCGTCCGGGCGGATGCCCCGCAAATCAATACAATCCTCCTCGCAGCCCGGCAGGAGCCCCTCCTCCAGCAACGCGGCGGATTCGCAGCACAGATGGTACTTCCCGTTCAGGTAGGGCGCGGACAGCTGCTCGACGCAAACGCTGAACCGTTGCCGTGCCAGTCCGTCCTGCAGTTGGCCCAGGCGGCCCAGGTCGCGCCAGAATGTACTGCTCTCGTGCGTGTAGCGCACGCCGTTCTCCCGCAAGGCCTGCTTCAGCCTCTCAACGTCAGGCTGCAGCGTTTCGGGATACCTGCTGATTTTTACGGTCACGCCCGCTTCCCTGAGCGCCGCGAGCGTCTTTGCGCCCGGGACCACGGTGCCGTTGCTCTGTACGCTGATGTCGCGGGCTTTTCCCGGATCCGCGCAGGCGCGTATGACTTCATCCAGGTGCGGGTGCAAAAACGCCTCGCCGCCGGAAAGGACAATATTGTAGATCGAATCGGCGCAGGCGAACAGGGCCTGGATATCAGCAACCAAATCGCCTACGGGGATGTCCCCACGGCTTTTCAGGTCGGGAATACGCCCGATGCATTTGTCACAGTTGAGCGTGCAGCGCGTTGTGACGGGGATTGTGACGCGGGACAGCACGACACGGCGCCCCCACTGGTTGCGCGCATGAAGGAGAACCGCACCCGGCGCCTGCGCCGCCAGATGGAACAATGTTTTTATCCAAAGCCTGGGCGAATTCCCGGCGCTCAGGCTGAAATTGCATACGACGCCGTACATCGGCGGGCAGGCGCGCAGCACACCGATCTGCGTCTTCCAAAACAGGCGCTTCAGCGGGTCAGCCGCCGTTTGGAGAAATGTGCCCTTCAACTTGCAAAGGCCCTCCTTCCCATGTGCATTCTGCAAACTTAATTATACCACATCCCCCGGGGGAATGCAAGCAAATTCTGAGCGGTGGAGCCTCGGGCAGCCCTTCCGGCTACATCACCTGAATATTCTTGTGCATCCCCGTCAGCGAAAAGATCACCCATTCGGCGACATTGGCGGCGTGGTCGCCGATGCGCTCGAAGTATTTGGCGATCATGATCAGGTCGATGGCCTGGTCGCTGTGGTCGGCGTTCTGGCGGATCAGCTCCAGCAGGACCTTTTTCACCTTCTTGAACAGGCCGTTGACCGTTTCGTCGTAGGCGATGACGCTGCGGGCCAGCTCCAAGTCCTTCTTCACGAACGCTTCAATGGTTTCGGCGACCATCTTCGCGGTGGCGGCGGCCAGCTGCGGGAAATAGTCCCGCAGCTCGACCACAGGCTGGCCGCTGAGCCGCAGCGTGATCTCGGAGATGTCGGCCGCGTGGTCGCCGATGCGCTCCAGGTCGGTGGTGATCTTCAGCACAGAGGACACCAGCCGCAGGTCGCCGGCCACCGGCTGCTGCTGCATGATGATCTTCAGGCACTGGCTCTCGATCTCCTTCTCCTGGTCGTCGATGTCGTCGTCCATGACGATGGCGCTTTGCGCCAGAACCGCGTTGCGCTCGATCAACGCGCGGTTGGCGTCGGCGATGGCCCGCTGCACCATGGCGCCCATCTCGATCAGGGAATTGTTGAGCTGCGCCAGTTGCTCGTCGAACTTTGCTCTCATATTAACCAAACCTCCCGGTAATGTAGTCGCTGGTACGCTGGTCACGCGGGTTGGCGAAGACCATGTCGCAGGGGCCCTCCTCGATGAGATGCCCGGAAAGCATGAAGGCCACCCTGTCGGAGATGCGGCTGGCCTGCTGCACGTTGTGCGGCGCGATGACGATGGTATACCGCTGCTTGAGCCGGGTCAGGGAGTCCTCGATCTTGGCGGTGGAGATCGGATCCAGGCCGGAGCACGGCCGGTCGAGAAGGATCACCTCCGGCTCGAGAGCCAGCATCCGCGCGACGCACAGGCGCTGCTGCTGCCCGCCGGAAAGGCTCATGGCCGGCGTATGCAGGCGGTCCTTCACCTCGTCCCACAGCGTGGCCTGCGTCAGGGATTGTTCCACGATTCCGGACAGGGCCCGCCTGCTCTTTTTGCCGCGCAGGCGCGGGCCGTAGGCGATGTTGTCGAAGATTGACATCGGCAGCGGCGTGGGCACGTCGAAGACCATGCCCACCCTGCGGCGTAACTCGGTGACGCTGACGTCTTCGTCGTGGATGCTCTTGCCGTCGAGCAGGATCTCGCCCTCGGCGCGGGCCTGCGGGGTGAGCTCATACAGACGGTTGAGCGAACGCAGCGTCGTCGTGATGCCGCTGTTGGCGGGGCCGAACACCGATAGGATCCCGTTGAGGGGAATCTCCAGGCACAGGTCAAACAGCGCCTGCTTTTTATTATAATAGAAATTCAGGTGGTTGATCACCATTTTGGGCTGCAAATTCATCCCTCCTTATTTTCCGCCCTTGGCCACGAAGCGGTTCACCAGCGCGTTGGCGACCACGTTGATTAAGAAGATCAGCAGGATCAGCAGCGCGGCCGTGCCGTAAGCGTTTGGCATGGAGATGCCCTCGGTCGCCAGCATGTAGAAATGCACCGCCATGGTCCGCGTAGGGGAAAACAGCGACGAGGGCATGCGCAGGGCCGAGCCTGCCGTGAGCACCACCGCCGCAGTCTCCGCGATGCAACGGCCCACGCTGAGGATGATCCCGTTGGCGATCCCCCGCAGCGCCGAAGGGAACACGGCCCTGGCGATGGTCTGCCACTTGGTGCCGCCCAGCGAGAAGCTCACCTCGCGGTAGCTCTGCGGCACGGTGCGTATGGCCTCCTCGGAGGTGCGGATGAGCGTGGGCAGGATCATGAAGGCGAGGGTCAGCCCGCCCGAGAGGATCGACCAGCCCATGTTCAGCGTGATGACGAAAAAGATGAAGCCGAACAGGCCGTAGACGATCGACGGGATGCCTGCCAGGGATTCCGCGGAAAAGCGGATGATGCGCGTCACGGCGCTCTCCCGGGTGTACTCCGCCAGGTAGAAGGCCGTGCCGATGCCGAAGGGGATGGCGATGGCCACGGCCACCACTGTGATCAGCAGCGTGCCCACAATCGTGGAGGCGATGCCGCCCGCGCGCCCCATGTCGCGGGTGGGCTGGGTCAGGAACTCCCAGTTGATCATCGGCAGGCCCTTGATCAGGATGTGCGCGATGATGAACAGCAGCACCCCCATCACCACCAGGGCCGCGGCCCAGATGACCGCGCGGGCTGCCTTTTCGCCGGTGCGCGCTTTCTTCATTTGTTTTTGCTCCTCGTAATATATTGCGCGGTAGAATTGAGCAGCATGATGATCAGGAACAGCACGATGCCCGTGGCAAACAGCGCCTGCTGGTGCTCACCGGCGGCGTAGCCCATCTCGATGCCGATATTGGTCGTCAGTGTGCGCACGGGGTCCAGGATCGAGCGCGGGAGGGCCACGGCGTTGCCCAGCACCATGATGACCGCCATTGTCTCGCCGATGGCCCGGCCCAGCCCCAGGATCACCGCCGCGACGATTCCCGACTTGGAGGCCGGCAGCAGCACGGACTTGATGGTCTGCCAGTGGGTCATCCCCAGGGCTAGCGCACCCTCCTTGTACTGCCGGGGCAGCGCCAGCAGCGACACCTCGGAGATGCTGATGATCGTGGGCAGGATCATGATGCCGAGGATCACGGAGCCCGCCAGGATGCTCAGGCCCGGCCCGCCCAGGTAATTGCGGATGAGCGGCACGATGAACAGCAGGCCCCAGAAGCCGTATACCACCGACGGGATGCCCGCCAGCAGTTGTATAGCCGGCCGGAAGACGTTGCGCAGGGGCGCGGGGGCGAACTCCGCCAGGAAGATGGCGCAGCAGATGCCCACCGGCACGCCCACTAAGCCCGCCCCCAGCGTCACCGCTACCGAACCGACGATCATGGGAAAGATGCCAAACTCGCCCTGGCCTGGCGCCCACTTCATGCCGAAGATGAACTTGAACAGGCCGACGCTCTTGATAATCGGCAGGCCCTTGACCAGGATAAACACGGTGATGAGCGCCAGGGCCGCGATCGATGAGATCGCCAGGGCGAAAAAGATGCGCCCGGAGAGCTTTTCGCGGAATTTTTTCATTGGGCAGCCCCCCTCTCCGTCACCAGCCCCTCGGCCTCAAGTATTCTTCTGCCCTCCGGCGAAAGGATGAAATGGATGAAGTCCATGGCCAGGCCCTCCGGCTCCTGTTGGGCCACGAAGAGAAATGGCCGGAACAGCGCGTAGCTGCCATTGACGACGTTCTCTCGGGTGGCCGCCACGCCCTGCAGCCGCAACGCCTTGACGGGCTTCTCGCCCTCCTCCACCAGCCCCAGGGAGATGAAGCCGATGGCGTTGGGGTCGTCTGACACCAGCTGCCGCACCGCGCCGTTGGAGGCCTGCACGATGGCCCTGGGGCTGATCTCATGCTTGTCCATTACCAAATCCTCGAAGGCGCTGCGGCTGCCGGAGCCCTCCTCCCGGGTGATGATATGGATATTGGCGTCCCGCCCGCCCAACTGGCTCCAGTTGGCGACGCTCTGCGCGTAGACAGCGCGGATTTCCTCCAGGGTCAGGTCGGCCACGGGGTTGGACGGATGCACGATGACGGCCAGGCCGTCCTTGGCGATCTCCACGGACCAGAGCGCCGCCTCGCTCTCCTTCAGGGCCCGGGAGGACATGCCGATGTCGGCGGTGCCGGACTGCGCCGCCGTGATGCCCGCCGAGGAGCCGCCGCCCTGCACGTCGATCTCGCCGTCATGTGTGCGCGAAAAAGCCTCCTCCAGGATCTCGGCATAGGGCTGCACCGAGGTGGAGCCCGCGACAATCACCGAATGCCCCGTCCGCGCGCCGCAGGCCGATAACGACGTCATAACCAGCGCGGCAATCACAGCCAGGGGAAAGACTTTCCTGACAATCTGTTTCTTCATAGATCACCCAAATCTCCCCGTAATATAGTCCTCTGTGCGTTTGTCCTGGGGTTTGGAGAACATCTGGAGGGTGGGGGCGTATTCCACCAGGGTGCCCACCCTGTCCTCCCCGATCATCATGAACGCCGCCATGTCCGAGACGCGCAGCGCCTGCTCCATGTTGTGGGTAACGATGAGGATCGTGTATTTGTGCGCCAGCTCCGTCATGAGCTCCTCGATTTTCATCGTGGACTCCGGGTCCAGGGCGCTGCAGGATTCGTCCATCAGGATGACCTCGGGCTCCACCGCCAGGGCCCGCGCGATGCACAGGCGCTGCTGCTGTCCCGGCTGGAGCTCCTGCGCCGGCCTGGACAGGCTATCCTTGAGCTCGTCCCACAGCGCCACGGCGGAAAGGCTGCGCCGGGCGAGCTCGTCCAGTTCGGCGCGGCGCGTCACCCCATGGCTACGCGGACCCATGACAAGGTTGTCATAGATGCTCAAGGGGAAGACGTTGGGCTTCTGGAACACCATGCCTACCCGTTTACGCAGCGCGACGACGTCCATGGCCCTGTCGTAGATGGACGCGCCGTCGAGCAGGAGCTGCCCCTGCGCCCGCGCGCCGGGGATCAGGTCGTTCATGCGGTTGAACATCCGCAGCAGCGAGGATTTCCCGCAGCCGGACGGTCCGATGATGGAGGTGATCGCGCAGGCCGGGATGTCCATGGTGACATCCCGCAGGGCATGGAATGAACCGTAATAAAGGTTGGCCGCGATGGTTTTCAGCTTCACTTGCTGTTCTTCCGGCATGGGGCCCTCCGTCTTACTGTTGTATTGTAACGAGAAAATTGTAGCACGATCTTCGGCGTTTGTCAAGAATGCAAGGCAATCCCTTCAAAGGCCTTCAACAGACCCTGCGCCGCCGCCGTGCTGGAGGCGTTGAGCTCCTCGTTGACAAACTCCACGAATGGGTGGACATCGTTGGGCAGCAGGATATAGCCCGGGCGGTCGTTCATGATGCCGAACACCAACAGCTCGCGGCTGCCCCGCGCCATATCCTTCATGGGCGTGAAGGCAAATTCCTCGCCGGCGCAGGCCTCCGCCGCGCTTAAGCCCCCGCCGAAGGCCAAGGCCGGTTCCACTTCTCCGGGCGCGAAAGCCACCGCGAGCCTGTCGCCCAGCTCCATATAGCCTGTCTCGGTGATCAGGTCCATGGCCGCGCCGAGGCGATGCCGCCTGACGCTCTCGAAGCGCACCATACCGGTGCGGCACAGCAGCAGGTGCAGGGGGTTGTCCAGGGGGATGCGGAACTCCGCATGGCGCACGTTGAGCAGGGCGGGCAGCTCGGCGTCACCGGCGCCGATGCCGGCGAGCAACCGCCCCAGGGCGTGCCCGTAGTCCCGCGTGATGTTGTAGGCGCTCTTGCCCGCGGCGGACACGGGGGTGCCGTCATAGCCGACGGCGAGCTGCGCGCCCTGGATCATCTGGAAATTGGCGCCCGCCGCGTTGACGGCCTCCTCCATGAAGTAGGGGTAATCCCCGCTGATAATTCGATCGTTCGCCCCCAACGTAGTGCAGTGGGCGGAATAGTTCACCAGCCAGGTCTCCCGGCCGCCCGGGGCGTCCGGCACGAAGCGCAGGCGGTGCAGATTTTGATCGAGCACCTCGGGCGGGCGCTTGTCGCGCATAAAGGCCGAGGCGTCCGCCGTGCCGTAGCAGAGCCTGCCCGCCTCCAGGTTCCCCACCGCCTCCTTGATGGCATTCGAGACCGTTGCGTATAGGTGCTCCATGTAGGCCTCGTTTTTCCCGCTGTAGGGCTTGAACAGGCCTGTCAGATTCGCCAGGGGGTTCAGAAACAGACCGTTCAGCATCGGGCCGTTCAGGCCAAAGGTGTCGATGGCGCTGTGCTGGTGCAGCACGCCGATGTTGATGCTCACCAGGTTATTGTCCGTGGCGAACTGCCGCAGCGCCGCGCGGATCCCGCGCACGTCATAAGAGGTCAGGGCATAGCTGTCGATACTGGCGAGGACCACCGTGCCACGGCCCCTATGGCCTTTTGGGCCGCTGCCGTCGTTCAAGGCCGTGACGCGCACGCACAGATCGTCGAGCAGGCGCAGGGGCGTCTTGCGGTCGATCAGGGGCGTCTGGTCCTTACCGAAGGGGCCGCCGCCCACATAGACGTCGTTGCCGCCGATGTACTCCCCCGTCGCCGGGTCGAACAGCCCGGGGGGGATCAGCGAGGCCCGGGCGTAACCCAGGTGCCAGCTGCCGTCCCCGGGCGGTTCGTCGAGGAACGCCTCCATGCCCGGGTAGAAATCCGGGCTCTGCGTGTAGCTGGCCGGGATGTGCCTTCCCGGCATCAGCGCGCACAGCGTGTTGACAAAGCCGCGCAGCACGAAGTCGCCCGCCTTATAGAGCATCCGGTTGAACGCGGAGGGCTGTGCGGCTTCATCCGCCGCCGCGGCCGGAACCGCCGCAATACCGCACAGCACCACGGCGCAGAGGGACAGCGCCAGAATTCGCCTATACCGCTTCATTGGATGACCTCCCGTTTTGATTGCCGGTCACTCTTCGTATTATCCTGTTATGGATTCTGATGGCCAGCATTTCAATCGCTATGATGAAGATGGTTAAAAGGACGATGGCAAGGGCCACGCCGAGCCGGGGAGAAAGGTTCAGGCTGGCGTAGGTCTCCCAGGCGGGGTCGAAGAACGGATAGGGGTACCAGTTGACCACGCCGCCCCGCACCAGCGTGACCAATAAATACGCAACGGGATAGACCGTCCAGAGCGCCAGGTCTTTTCCGCCGAGCTTTGTCTGGCCGGCAGGGTGAAAAAACAGAAATATCATGAAGCCAGGCGCAACCACGTGGTGCCAGAGCGTGACGAAATTCCCCCACCACAGGCTCCATGAATACGGCGTATCGAACCAGAACATCGTGGAGCAGTACAGGACGCCAACGACGAAAATCATGGCCGTCAGGAAGCCCTGCACGGAGGCCTTCGCCAAAAATAGTGTCACTGGATTCTTGTCGCGCCCGAGAAATATGGCCAGGGCGATCAGGACCAGCCAGAAGTCGACCAGGATATTCGTCGTGTACGTGAAAAAGCCGAAGTAGTTCCCCTTGTGGATGAGCGCGGGGAATTCCCGCGCCAAATAGCCGTCATAGGTGAATATCGCGGCGAGCTTCACCGCGAACCCCATGAGCCCCATGGGGAGCGCGATGGCCGCGAATCGCCTGCTCAACAGAAAGTTGGGGTCATTTATGCGTTTCATATGTCACCTTCTATCTCAGAAATTTGCCTCCAGAGTCCTTCCTCGCCGCCATAAAGCCGAACAGATAGACCCAGATCGTCACGGCAAAATAGACGCTGTGCCAGATCATGAAGCCAATGCCGCCCCAGGCGTTGAAATCCCTTGCCACAGTGAAATTGAATATAGCGGCGCGCAGGGCATCGGGCGGGATGGCCCTTCCCACGTCGCTTGCGATCTCCATGATATACATGAATGGCAGTGCGTAGCAGATCTGGAAGGCCAGGTAGCCCGCGCACCAGATCGCCATCACCCAGAAAAACACCTTCTGGTTGGCCTGGACGATTTGCCCCGCATTAATCTGCCGCAGCCCCAGGAACGTCGATGGGACAAAGCCCAAAAACGCGAGCGTCCACAGGAACTCCTCGACGGCGAACAGAGTCTGGTATTGCGTGAGCAGCCCGCCGAAGGCGAAAAACTGCGCGGCGAAAATGCAGGCGATGGAGGCATAGGGCGCGCGTGAAAATTTCCCGCCGAGGCCGTATTGCCTGTTCAGCTTCAGCAGGGCCACGGCCGAGATGGTGACGGCGCTCATTTCGGCGCAGGCCGCCAGGCACCGGATGAGGAAGGGGCTGTTCAGGAGCGAATCGAACCAGACCAGCCGGTCCGGATAACTCGAGACGAAGATGGAGCGGTACGCCGCGACCGCCGCGAATACCACGACACAGACGCGCAAAAGCGCAAAGGACCGCGCGCTTTCCGGCTCAATTTTGCTCCATCGCAGCGACCTGCATACGATGTAACCCGCCGCCAGAAAATTGGCCATGCCAACCCCGACCATGATTGCCCACCAAATTGACATAAATTCATCTCCTCTATTAAATATGATTCACGCCTCGTAGATGCGCCGCATATCCTCCAGCATGCGCTGATGGATGGGGTATTTGAGCATAAAAAGCAGCCCGCCGGCGATGCACAGCACGGCGGGGATCACCGCGTTGGAAACCGCGAGCCCCGCGAAGCTGTAGCCGCCCGCGGCCGTCCTTGTCAGCCCTAGGATGTACAGCGGCAGCGCGCCGCCCAGGCCGTTGGAGACCTTGGTGATCATGGAGGCCGTGGCCGAAACCGCGCCCTCCGAGCGTTTTTGCATAGTATAATCGACGTAGTCGGTGTTGTCCGCCTGCACGCCATAAAACAGCACCATGCAGAAGGCCAGCCCCAGGCCGTACAGCGCGCAGGAGGCGACCACGACCGGCAGGCTGGACGGTGAAATCAGGCGCACAAGCAGCCCGGCCCCCGCCAGCACCATGCCGCCGCCGTATACCAGCTTTTTGCCGAAACGCCTGGTCAGCGGCGGGGCGAGGAACACCACGGGGACCATCCCGGCGGCCATGGACAGGGTAAACCAGGTCAGCCGGTCCATGCTGCCCAGCACATGCTGCGCGTAATAGGGGTTCGTGGTGGTGGCGAACGCGCAGCCGGTCCCATAGACCAGCGCCGCGCCGAAGGTGACCAGCAGCGGCTTTTGCGCCAGGATGCGCAGCAGATCCTTCACCTTGTAATTCCCGCGGTCCTCGAAGGTCAGGCGCTGCCGCACGCCCAACGCGCCGCCCACGGAAAACAGCAGGACGATGCCGACAAATATGCCGATCACGATCTCGTAGGCCCACACGCCGCCGCCGAAAGCGGAGATCAGCGCGGGCGCGCCCACGCCGCAGGCCAGGGCCCCCACGCCGTAGCCCGCCACCTTCACGGCGGAGAGCTTGTTGCGCTCGTCGAGGTCCGAGGTGAGCACGGGCAGCATGCTGTTCAGGGCGATATCCATGATGGAAAAGGTGACTCCCAGCAGCATGTAGGACACATAGGCCACCGCCATCTGCAGCGCGCCCGCATAGGCCGGGCCGATCCACAGCGCCAGATAGTTCAGCGAGCACAGCGCCACGCCCACCAGCAGCACCTTGCGGAATTTCCCGAATTTGCTGTCGCGCAGGCGGTCGATCACAAAACCGGTGAGGGGGTCGTCGATGCCGTCGAACACCCGCGCGGCCAGGAACAGGGTGCCCACCGCAATCGGGTTCATCCCCAGTACCTCCGTGTAGTAGAACGAAAGCAGGGAATTGGCCAGGGTCATGATGGGGATGTTGCCGATGTTGACGCAGAGGTAGGCGAATTTTTCCCGGAACGGCAATTTTCCGCTCATGCTTGCACCTCGCACCTGAATTCATACTCCCCGCTGCCGACTTCATGCTTTGTACCATCCGGCAGGACAATGGACGCCGTCGTATTGGCCGGAACCGTGCAGCGCAGCTTGAAATCGGAGCCATTCATGTCCCAGCGCACGGCGATCGGCCCGTAGGGGCTCTCATGACGCGCCTCTGCAAATGTGAAGCGCCGGTCCGGCTGCGGCGCGACGACGAAATGCCGATAGCCGGGCTGCACGGCCTCCAGGCCGCAGATGCGCCGGTAGAACCAGTCCCCCACCGCCCCGTAGGCGTAGTGGTTGAAGCTGACCATGTTGGCGATGCCGATATCTCGGCGCAGCAGGCCGTTCTCGTCCAGGGCGTCCCAGCGCTCCCAGACGGTGGTGCCCCCGGCTTTGACAGTGTAGAGCCAGCCGGGGCAGGCCTCGTTGAGGAGCAGATCATAGGCCTCTTTTGCGTGGCCGTGGTCGCCCAGCGCGAAGGTGATGTACGGCGTGCCCAGAAAGCCGGTGGCAAGGCAGCCGTTATTTTCTTTGACGAGCCCGGCCAGGCGGTCGGCGGCCGCTTTGCGGGCATCCTCCGGCAGCAGGCCGAAATACAGCGCGCACACATAGGCGCTCTGGAAGTCGCCGGTGAGAATGCCGTCCTCCTTCAGGTAGGCCCGGCAGAAGGCCTGCTCGATCTTGGCCCGTATGGCGGCGTAGCGGGCCTCGTCCTCCTTTTTCCCAAGCGCCCCGGCGGCCCGCCGCATGATTTCGGCGCTGTTGGCGTAATAGGCCGTGGCCAGCCAGCGCTTCTTGGCGGCCCACTGCAGGTAATTCTCCCCCGGCGCGCACCAGTCGCCGAACTGGAAGCCCCGCTCCCACAGGACTCTGCGCCAGCCGAAGCTGAACCTTGCCGCCGCGCGGCGCTCGGTCTCGAAGAATGCCGCCATGCTGCCGTAGCACTCCTCCAGGGCGTGTAAATCGCCGTAGGCGAGGTAGGCCACCCAGGGCACCATCACGGCCGCGTCGCCCCAGCCGGCGGTGGTGACGGCCCAGGGGAAAAAGGCCTTTGAATCCGGGATAGTGAAGGGGATACGCCCGCGCCGCTGTGCAAAGCGCAGGTCCGTCAGCCATTTGCGCAGAAAGCGCGAGACGTCCGCGTTGTACGCGGCGGTAGAGGAAAACACGGCGATGTCGCCGGTCCAGCCCAGGCGTTCGTTGCGCTGGGGGCAGTCGGTGGGGATTTCGATGAAATTCGAGCGCTGCCCCCACAAAATATTTTGCTGCAACCGGTTCACCAGTTCATCCGAGCAGCAGAACGCGCCGATCTCCGACATCTCTGAGCTCAGGGCTAGGGCTATGATTTCAAGAATGTCCTCCCGGGCGATGCCGGTGATTTCGGCGTATCGAAAACCCATGAAGGTGAATTGCGGCAGGTATGCCCGCTCGCCCTGCCCGGTATGTATGCGCAGCTCGGCCCTGGCCAAGCGCAGATTTTCGGTGTAGAGCATGCCCCTGTCGTCCAGCAGCTCCGCATGGCGCACGGTCACCCACTGGCCCCGGCCCCGCAATCGCAGCCGCAAAACACCCGCCATGTTCTGCCCAAAATCGACAATCAGGCCCTCGCCTTTGGGTGTGACGCGCACCGGCGGGATCTCGCGCCAAACCGTCACCGGCGGGCCGATCTGCGCCGCCAACTTCGGCGCCTTCCCCCGGAAGGGCTGCGCCGCCTGCCAGTGCCATTGCGCTTCATCGGAGCAGGCCATGTCCGTGACCTGCCCGTTGTAGAAATCGGCGTAGCGGATCGGGCCGTCACCGGTCCATTGCCAGTCCGGGCCGCTGCATATCGTCTCTATCTGCCCATTGATATACTCAAGCCGAAGCTCGACGATCAGCGCTCTAAGATCGCCGTAGCGATTGTTTTTCTTGCTGATGGAGCCCAGATACCAGCCATTCGCCAAGGTGAAGCGCAGCTGGTTTTCCCCGGGCCGGAACAGCGCGGTCAGGTCATAGGCCTGGAACTGCACATGGCTGCCGTACTCGGTGTATCCCGGCGCGAAAAAATCGCCGCTGACCGGTTCGCCGTTCAGGCTGGCCGTGTAGATGCCCAGGGCGCTGGCATACAGCACGGCGCGGCGCAGCTCCCCTGCAGGGGTGACGGCGGCCTGGAATATCTCGGCGGGGAGGCTGTTCTCTTTGTCGTTCACATTGCCTGCGGTGATCCACTGCCCCCGCCAGGGCTCGCCGCCCTTGCCCGTGAAGAATTCCGTGGAGGCCTCGGCGCTCTGTCCATGGCTGTCCGTCACCCGCACTTGGGCGGTGCAAAGCGTGTGCGCCGGCAGGGCCGCGCCGCAGGGCACATGGATGCTCTGCCCGCTTGCCACCACACCGCTGTCCCAAGAAAAGGCGCCGCCCGCCCGCAGTTGCAGGCGATAGCTTGCCTGAAGGCAGTTGGGGCTGTCGGATTCCAGCTTCCACCCAAACGAGGGCGCCTGTCCGCCGTCGCAGGTCATTTGGCTGATGCGCAGCATATTATCATCACTCCCCGGTATTATCATAGCACGGCTTACTCTAAATTGCAAGTAAAATCCAACATCGCGTAAAAACGCACGGCGCTCAGATCATGCTTGCATTTCCTATCCGGCCATAGTATAATACGAATTATGCGGCCTCTATCATCACAGGAGACAGGAGGGCTTTCCACCGTTGACAGTGACAGAACAGGCGAAACGCGTCCTGGCCGATGTGCGGACGCACTGGCTCACCCCGCCCGCAGGGTATTCCGTGCCCTATAAGGAGATCGCGGGGCTCTCCGTGGGCAAGTTCGGCTATTACATGGCCATGGCCCTGGGCCAGCAAATCTTCTTGAGCGGCTCGAACATCATCATCTCTCAGGCGCTGCATGTGGACCCCATCCATATCACCGTCATGAACATCGTGAGCACCGCCGCGTGCTTCTGGTTCACCCTGGTGCGCAGCCACTGGGTGGACAACGCCCACAGCCGGGAGGGGCGCTTCCGGCCTTTCATGAAGGCCTACGGCATCCCCTCCCTTGCCTTTGCGGGGGCCATCGTCTGGTTCCCGT
>Ga0123353_10009552_pt1 | contig 13409 bp, 7 predicted proteins | sample TergutLab28metaG_3_FD_92763 | JGI IMG/M metagenome (GOLD analysis project Ga0123353, IMG submission 92763) | Labiotermes labralis P3 segment gut microbial communities from Petit-Saut dam, French Guiana - Lab288 P3 | ecosystem: Host-associated > Arthropoda: Insects > Digestive system > Gut ... | reverse complement strand
TATTTTGGGAGGTGATAATATCGATCGTTGTGAGAAAAAATAATCCTCTGAATATGTGTCTAATAACGAATGATTATCGACATAGTGCTCTCAAAATCTACAGGCACAAAAGAATTTTGAATGGTGCCCGCCACCTGTCCTTATTCTGAGCCAGCTGGATCCTCTTCTGATAAGAACACGAGAAAGAGAATTTATCGCTAATTGTATTTTAATATTAATTTAATATTTAAATGATAGATTTTTTTACAGTTCAAAATAAACGTTCGACAGTTCCATCGCCTGCCTCACTGCACTTTGCAACTCGTGTGCGAAGATCGCGTGATGTTCGTCTGAGGTGATGTTCGCGTTTCTTTGTGCGGGCAGCAGCAACCAAAACGCGAGCGAGCAATTCATCTTGCGTGTCCACCTTTCTTTTGTAAACTTCGCTTTTCATTAGACGCATGTTGATGTGAAAATTTTTTCCTCACAATGGCCGATATTATAACCTTCCAAAATAATGTCTTTTTCTCCAAATAACCCTATTTTAAACTATCAAACACGACGTCTAAATTATTAATTTTTTGAGCTTTTGTTTTGTTAAATTTTCTAGAATAACTAGGACATATTTCTATTAGATTCTTAAATGGCCCTTTCCTACTTGACTCAGACCCAGTAATTACTAAGTCTCTATGCTTTCATTTTGCTTTTATTAATCTTCGGAATTAAAATGAATAAAAGTTTCACATAATATCTCGTTACTTGCTGTTGTAAAACATGATGATAGTATCCCAACAGAAACAGTAAATGCAAAGCTTATAGAAGAATATTCAGCCTTCATCAAGCGACACACTGTATTTATAATTTAAAAACACCAAAGGTAGAGACAGACGATCCCGGTGGCCGCGCGACCTAAGGTGTCGGTCTGCGGCCACTCTCTTGCGAGGACTGTGGGTTCAAATCCCAACGTGTACGTGGATGTCCGTTTCTTGTGAGTGTTGTGTGATTTCAGTTAGAATTCTCTGCATCGGGCCGATTACTCATCCATATGAATCATACCGAGTATGTGTGTATGATTGTGGTAAAGAAACCTCAACATTGGGGAGTCACATGCCCACTAAAGCTGTCAAACCGTAAAAAAAAGTGGAGATGAAGATGCCTGTGCGGCCAGAAGAGTTATGTTGTGATGTGATCACACTTACAGTGGCTACCTTGTTGATAAATTAGATTGGAGAACAAATCTGGTAAACATTAAATTTGTTTATGGAAATGATTTCTCGTGTAAGTCCAAGGAATTAATGTCTTTATTATCTATTACTGGTACACACAATGTAATTGTTCTAGATGCGCACAGAGACTTTAACGACAATATACATTACGAAGAAATTTGGCGTGTCTCTTCTATTGAAATACTACCAGCATTATGAACCCCAAAAATGTAGGCTGCAGCAGGTTTTATCCGATATTGTATTGGCTTGCTTTGCCCCTATGTGTGTGAATCCTTTTAAAACATTTCGCGGAATAACAGTCTACATTGTAGAATTTTTGTGTTTTGTTTTGTTGTATGTACGATATAATTGTTAAATATCTGTTCTGTACCTGGTGGCGGTAGGCACAGGCATATGCATAACGTGGCTGTAGTTGTCACGGTCATGATCCTGTCAGTTCTATCATTATGTAGAGGTAATTGTTAGCGAAACTACACTCCTCAGAAAAATGGAGGAACGTGAGAACGTGTTCGCTTGTGACATGATTCGGTTTATGTTACTGTTGAATCTGGAAAGCAGAATTTTTTTTTGTGAAAGATTTTAGGGATTTTGATTTTGTATTACGTTCTTCTGCCTTCGTACCATAAGGCGTAGTGATGCTATTCACTGTCGCTTTCTTCTGTTAGCTTCCTGCTTCATGGTGTTCACTATGGAAAGGAGGAAGAATAAGAAAAGGTAGCTATATAAATTGGGGGAGAGGTTGATCCATTTTACGTGTTTTTTAAAATAAAATGTCATATTTTTCCCTTACTTTATAGTTGGATGTCGAGAAGCTTGACGCTGGGTATAACTTTCAGTGTGCCTAATCTCACCCACATCAAGAGTAATTGTACGCATATTTACCTTAACTTACAGGCAGTCTCGAATGTCGTCTAATTTAACAATTTTATCACTTGTTGATGTCTGCACATATATACATACATGCGTATACACTCGATAAGGAATGTAATAATGTTATCACATAATCATTACCGTCATCGTCACCATCATCATCATAATAAACAATACCAATAAAATTAAAAATAATAATTAACGTTACTATGATAACAGCAAAATGATTAAGTTAATTGCAGGCTAAAAATATTGTAATGTTATGTAAAAGTATCCAGTTCCTTGTTTCTCCTTGTTATTTGCACTCACACAGAGCAAACCCGAGGCCTTGTCACTGAGTAACTTATGGTTATGTTATGATTACAGACATCAGTGTTAAAATAAATAAGTTAATTGCTTTGCAATAAAATATTAATTTAAACTTGACAACTCCTACTTTTGATATTTGTTACTACAAGGTACTTATTTCGCATTTTCTTGTCGGATAAGATTTTTGAAGTGTACAAACTTATGCGTCTGTGTATTGATATTTGCGTGTTTTGAATATATCAACACATCACAAAAACATTAAATTATATAACTTGTGCTTAGTTTGTTTACACAGCAGAGAGCTGTGCCTGTTCCAGTTTGAAGTTTCTATCACTCTTGTGTAAAGTAACGACGAAAATATTAAAAGTTATTTCTGTTCTCATTATTTAACAGAAGAAGAGGACAATACAAGTGATGTAACTACACCAATTTAGTAATATTTGTGGCTGGCACTTACTGCATATTTTAGCCCTTTAAACCGCAAAATTAAAATTAATAATCATAAAAATTTTAATTGAATAACCGCGGGACCTTCTCTGCAATAACTAAGGGAGTGCATTTTATGCAATATCAGTTATTGGAAGTTACATTTTATTACTACTTTCTAGGCGTCTAAGTTAAATTACATGATATTGCATTGCGCTTTTCGATACTATCTCTTGTCTATAAATGTTATTTAACGAAGACTGTAAAATATGACACAACGTTTCCTAAATCCCTTAGAATTAAATTTTAAGAGAAATGTGGGGAAGATGATGGTTATAAAATCCTCAGTGAATCATAATTGTAATAAAATATTTTCATATTAAACGAATGCAAACAGGAGCCCTGTTAACCTAGTCGGCGTCATAGTTATGCTTCGGGCTCGAAACCGAGGAGAATTTTCTCTGCTCCAAAACCTTCACACCGACTCTCGGAATCACCTATCAGCCTCTTTAACACCGGGGACCTTTTGCCTGTACCTATATTTTTAGTCCCCCTTAAGCCATCACAGCGAGCTAGCGGGTAAATTTCCTTCACACATGTGATACAACTGTATGGTCTCCTACAAGAGCTTAGGCAGTGCTCTGCGCCTGTTCACGTGCGTATTCTGGTCGAGGAATAGAAAACGTGACGGGATGAAGGTGGCATGAAGTCAAGGGAAGGATTTGCCTTGCATATGTGCCATGGCTGCTGGATCTTATTATACGATAGAAAAGAATTTGTGAAATGCTGCGACTCTCCGCGTTCTGTGTACATACGTATGTGTTCTCTCCTATACAGTGTTCTGTAAGGTTGGATTATTTACTTTTTTGCAAGATGATCCTCCCTAAACGTTATGCACACTACACGTTTTATAGTCCTGACAATGCACACCCACACACAATTTTTTCTACCTCCGTACAGAAGAGGTGGGGTTCTTCTTTTAATCACTTAAACCTGCCAAATCGTCGATTACAGTTGACCGACACTTCTTACTTTGCAGTTAATTTACATAACATTTAAATTCAAGTCCTTTTCTCAGAGAATACATGCTGTGTCTCAGTCACAAAAACCAATATGTTGATGCCATTTAAAGTAAATTTTGCTGCGTATTCTGAGATTCTTGCGACACTAGTAATGTTGGAAAAATACAATTACAGACTTTTGCAGTGTTGCTTCGGTTTATCACATTCTTTTATATATATTTTTTCCATTTCTTACCATTGTGTATATGGTTGTATATTTTGTATACTTCTGTTTAATTTTGTAAATTATGTATTTTATTTTTATGTTTGTGTATTCTAATTGTTATGTAAGCTTTGTTCTGTGTATTCTTTTTTCATTGTGTTGTTCTGCGTATTGTTTGTTTGTAAATGTGTACTGAACTACTGCCACCGGGTGTCAACCCGAATGTAGTTAACAAATATATAATATAATATATCGTATCGTATATCATATATCATATCACATCACATCATACATCATCATATAATACCACATATCATATCACATCACATGACATCATATATCATCATATCATATATCATTTTAGGCGGTACATATAACAGTCACTGTTGTAAGCCGGTGACTGTTTTCCTGATTGTCTATAAGTGTTCCCATTGGTTATTCACATTTACTTTAATGCCTCAATGTCAGTTTATTTCTTGTACATCTCTTGTTCAGTTTCTGCATGCAACACGCCCGGACCATCTTAATCTCGCTGTCACGGACCGCGATCCGAAATTGACGCCTCTGTCGCATCTAATGATATGTGAAGTGGGGACTGCAGTGACATCTGGGGAGATCAGCAAACACTGCTGAACGAATTTCACTTGATTTTGATGTTGGTGATGGAAGGCGAAACAGGATCTGAAACTTTGAAAATCTCCTATAGGATATTACAAGACAGACAGCTGTATCTGGTACAGTTTCCTTCATTTGCCGTTGAAAGTTCAAACCTTAGAATTGTGAAGTAGTTTTACTTAGAATAAACGTACTGCCCTGAATTATGTTCATCACTCTTTTGAGTGTTTCTCCGCCTGCCTCTTTCTCTCATACATACAAAGACACATGTATATAAATATATTTGTGTAATATTTAATGCGACATGCAGCACCAATATCAGGAACAGCATTTCGAAACTAAATATTGTTAGATAAATACGAGGTCTTGCCGTGAGTCAGTCAATACCACATATTGGAAAAAATAATTCAAAGCATTGAAATTAGCAGCTGTACATCATTTCAGATATGGATTTGTCATAAACACAACATTCGTTGTATGAAGTATATGGACCTGTAGATTTGGCCTTGGTACTTTTCTTGTGTGAAAGAGAGAACTCTAAATTCGATTCTCACACTTGGGTTACATTTTTCTCCAGATGCTTTATCTACGATAATACATTCTTGTTTTCTGCTTCATTGTTAATATATCTGTGCTTCTGGTTTTGCTGTGCTAACTACAGACTGCGTGGGTCATTTGTTTTGTTTTATTTTATTGATAGTCTGATACAGTAAGTTGTTCTTCTCGGTTTGTAGGCTTCTTACGTGTGGAAGTAACAGATAAAAATTATTCGCAAAGTTGCTACATTACGTTATTCCAGGCTTCCGCCGCGAAATAGATGAGAACTGCGCTCTTCTGGGTTATTACACAGCGAGTAGTGGTAATTTCTTACCGACGTTTGGGGATAACCTCTCGGGCCCATCTTCAAGGGTCAAGATTCTTGATCCTTGAAGATGCAAGAAATTCCCACTACTCGCTGCGTTGTAACCCAGAAGAGCGTATTTCTTAATACGTTGCTCTTCCTCGTCTTGGTGTACACATTAGGCCTTTAACGTATCACGCAGCGACAGAAAATTACGCAAGACAGCAACGTAGATGCGTGTAACGTAACACTGCAGCGCATTCGTTTAAACATTGTTGCTGTGGAAAAGCAATATGTTTTAGTTGACGGTGTGTCTGTCTGTAGCCTTAGGTACCGAGCATGCAATGCGCATGTCCCTTTCTGTCATCTTTGACATATCCGGCTCTAAAGTACTTTTCCGCATTTTGGAAAAAAAAAACGTTATTGACCATGTTATGTGTGTTTTAATTGTCTCTAGAACTTTGTCGGAGGCATTTCTCATTCGATGAAGAATTGGCCGAGATATGATTATAAATGTATATCAGTCTTCATGTACAGTACCTGTATTTTGAATAAAACTTGAATTTTCTGGACAAAGTTTAAAAAAATACTCATCAAATTTCATGAAAATCCGTCCAGCGGGAGCCGAGTTGTTCTCTGCCGACAGACAGACGGACGGACGGACGGACGGACAGACAGACATGATGAAACTATTAGTCGCTTTTCGCAATTTTGGTAACACGCCTGAAACGTATCCAGTTTTATTATCCTAGTTGTTTTTGGATGTGACAACGTTTGAATTGTTGATGGATGGCCAAGGTTCGGAGAAATATGCGTCTACATAAAGGGATAAGGGCGTGCCAGTTGAGTAGCCCTACTGCATTGCAGCCAAACGATATGGCTCATCCTTATAATCTGATGATACAGGAATCAGTTTCCTCTGAAATTTTAGTGTCAGTAAACCTACCAGCGCGAATAATTTGCACGTAGCAACAGTAAAATATTTAAAAAAAATTACAACATATTTGTCCTAATATACATTATAAAGTGTACTTAGTAATGGTTGATGTTGGGTGTTTTGTTTCGGAGATCAACGGATCAGAAGCAACCCGTAAATACGACACGGGAAATTTTTTATCTTGTGCAAATAAAAAATATTTAGACGGACAGTTCTGCCTCAAGCAGAGACCAAGGGTAAGGGAAGGCCTTGCCTTCTGTTTGAGGCAGCACTGTCGATTTTTAATGTTACCTGTTTTGTTAAAAACAATTTTTATCAGGGATTAATAAAACAAGTGAGGTTTTCATCACTGCAAGTTCGTAACTTTCTAAAAATATCTATCTTGAAAAGATACTTTCCTTAGTTCAGTAGATCATGAAGTCGCAAACAGACTTAACCTATTAGGCCTAGTAGAGTTCTATATGATTTACCAAGCTGCACGGATTCGTAGCACAAAAGACCGTAATTTCCATACCCACCGCCATGATAATTTTATACCTGAAAAGAGGGTTTCATTGCGGAATTTTATTACGTAACAGGGATGTACTCACATTGGTATCGTCTCAAGAGCAGTGGTTAACATACGTACCACGTGCTGTGACACTAAAAATATACTTCATTTTAACTATTATGTGTTTCATATAATTCTGAAACCAACAGCAATTAAATTCCTTATACCGCATTAACAGTTGTGTGTTTATAATTGGGACCCAGTAATTACTCTGACGTTTTTAATACGTATTACATGAAATTATTGCCTCTTATGTGTATCATACTTTGTCATCTACAAAAGTTTTCTGCGAAATGTAGAGCGAATCTAAAACCCTTTGTTTATAGGACATTCTGAATAACAAGAATTGCAAATTGTACGCTTAGAGTTGAATTTTACATTGAAGTTGCACAGAAACTCATCTGTACAGAACAGCGCTGTTCACCCTTCGTAGACGCTGCCATTTATTTATTGACAGTTTCATTTAAAGTCACGTCTCATGTTTGTCTTTGCCTTTTTTCAGGTGGAGAAGTTCTATAAGGAATAGTTTTCCATACTGGTTGTGGCTGCTGCAAGAAAAGATAAGAGAAACAGGGCCCTGTTTAGGCCTGTGGCTGTGATTTTCACATCTGGATGTGGACCGCTTTGCCTGGTGACGAGATGGAAGACGGACTTCGCTTGGAAGTGGGACGAGAGAAAATTGTTAAAAATCAGCGTGTCTGAAATAAACATTAATGTGTTTGTAACTACCAGGAGAAACCAAGCATTTATGGGAGTACTGTAAAAAAATATTATGGGATTTGACAATACAGTTCGCGTGATTTTGAAGTTATTGAATATCTGTCGTGCATTTTAGATGTTGCAGTTTTTTTTCTAACGAAATTGATCATTTGAAAACAGTTTTCCGCTTTGGTTTTCGCGTGTGTTTCAAGGAAGAAATGTTTTCATACGGTGGCGTTCGGTAATACCGGATTTTCTTAGTGACTAGAGGGTCGGCAACCGCTTCGTGTTCAGTGTCGTGTGCGTGTGTGTGCGTGTTTGTGTGTGTGCGGATGTGAAAATGATGGACCAGCTTCCTAGACTGGCGTCATCAAGACGAAGCGTCGTCATCTCGACGGTGGCCTTCATACTCCATCTCCTTCTGAGCATCCAACGTCTTCCTGAAGCTGGCGCCCTCTTGGATTACGGTGAGTGTGCAAAATCCTCTGTTCTTATAAATTGTTTGTTTTGTTGAAAGTGTTAGGCTTAACGATCGCTAAGATATTTACTAACTGGCGTTTATAATACCCTCTTGACTTCCTTCTGCACCATTAAATGACAAACATATACTCGGAAATCTGGCCTAACCTGATCTCAAGTATCAATTTTAAACGAAAGTGCATCAAGCCTTCTTTTGCTTAAGAAAATATGAATAATCTATACTTCATCCTGTTTATAGAAACTGGGTTACCATCTAACCATCCACATTCGGGGTTACAAATAAAACTTGCAACTTACAGACCCATGATATATTGTGATACCGTCTTAAGGCTATCTCACGCCTCGGCTGTCGGCGATATAAGGGTGTGGAGCGACCGTGGCCTGATTGTTATCAAGGGAAAGGTGTAGATGGAACTGTCGGATAAACGTTCGGCAGTGCCACTACGTCCGTTAACGAATTTCACTCAAACCCGAGGCTTTGAAATGAGAAGCCAACGTCCAGCCGCCTGTGTTATGTCACTATCTAAGATGTTAAAAAATTCAGCGTATCTGTCAGTGTCCATAGTAACATGATATTAATGTAACGTACAGTACATTTTGGGTCAGAACGTAGCCGAGAACTGGCACCACCTTTGGGTAGCCGCAGAGACAGTGAAAACCTGACCCTGCCTTCTGTCCGTTTGTTGTAAATACGGGCATGACCACAAAACTACCGTTTCATAGCAAAGTTTCTTTGGTCCCAGCTTCCGTATCGGATTGCTAGCAACAGGTAGCAGGGCTCTGCGAATGTTAACTTTTGGGATCTACAGTACATTACTTCCTTTTTGGCCGGTGGAGGACTTAGTGGAGATGGCGGACGGACTTACCGGGTGTGTGAAGTGGCGAGGGATGGGTGTTCATTTGCTTGTAACTTCAGTGCGAACTGGTCAACTGTAGTTACGGAGGCGGAGACAAACAAATAGACCAAACATGTTGCTGCATTAGTGATCTCTCCTAGCTTACCGTTTGAAAATTCCACCAGCCAAACACCATGCACTGCACTGTACTTGCTGATGCTGAATTCTGAGGGGTCTGAGGGGCTCTGTATTGGGTTTGCGTCCTGCCAGGTGACTTGATAGTTAAAATAACTCGCGTGCATTAATCAAGTACGATGTAGACTGTACCAAATATAGATACTGTTGAACTGCCTCATTCTTAAAATAACTCTGTTATTATATAGCCGATGTACTGAGGAATTGGTCCTGTGCAGTTGTCACGAAATTTGGGAACCTTAACTTCCTGGAAACCTCTGGGCCTGTCCAGATGGTGTCATTGGAATTTTTCATTTACATAATCCTTCCAGTCGCACTAAGGCCCTGGTGTCGACTCAGCCTCTAATCGAAATGAGTACCAGGAGCATTTCCTGTGGGTAAAGGCTGCCGGTGCGTAGGGCTGACAACCTACCACCATCCTGTGCCGTTGTCATGCAATCTGGGAACCTTGAATTCCTGGAACCCTCTAATCCACTCCAGGCCTGTAACGGGACTGATTTACCTTTACTGAGGAATTGTTATTAGGTTCCTGGCAAGGGAATCTTTTTATCGTCTTGTTCTTATCGTGCAGACCGACTCCGGGCGCCGCCTGCCTACTAATCAAAGGATGCGGAAACTCTTTAGCCGATATTGGAGCGGTCGGGGCGTGAAGCTGACCACTCAACTCCATTCAGTGCTGAGGTACAGGATGCGTGAAACTAAACCTCCCCTCCCTCATATGCCTTTATGTCGTGGTACTTATTAATTACGGGGAAGTGTGATGGGTGTACTGCCGTGCGTACACGTGAAGTTTTTGGGTCGTGTCAACTAAATAAATTTAGTTATTTCAGGCTTCCGTCGCGCTGTAAAAGACATAATCACTGTGCCGGGATTTTACTCGGATTATTAGTTTTTCACCTACCTATCGGGTCTACGTAGTATACAGGTCACTTCTACAAGTGTTAAGCGGTCTCCTGCTCACTGTGTGGGCCACAGTGTCTGATAATGTCAAATGCTGTGGTTCGTACATTGGGTGCAGTGTGTTAATTAAGAGACATGAATTTGGAGGGAGAACGTTAAGAAAAAGGCTACATTCGTATCTGCCTTATACCTTATTCGTCAATAAGACATGTTTTTGGTGATTTTAACACAACGCTGTTCTAAATTCGATCCCTGATGAAAGCGTTATTTTCCACCCCTTAGTTTCTACACGAATGTATCCCGTAGGTGTGGATGTATGTGCGTCATGACTTTAATAAGCACCAAAGGAACATAAAAATAACGTATCCATGTATCTTTTGTATGTTAATACACTTGGCCCTAATTACAAGCTGTAGGATCGCTGCCAAGAGGCAATCCCGCTTAATGCATAACCGCAAAGACTTGAAGGTATAGCAGCTTCGATCTTGTGCCAAATTCACTGAACATCTGTTCCATATTTTGGAGCGCGCTCTTTCACATGTAGTGGAGTTGAATATTCGCGGAGAACTGTAGTCGTCTTGCATCACAAAACTACAGAAATTTTGACCTGCGAGATAAGATTTTATATGCGACGTACGGGCATGGTATAGCACATACCAACCAGTTGGCCATCTGTGTCCATAATTCCAAAAAATAAGCTAATAAAATTTTTAAGTGTAACATAATTATAAAAGAATTTTCGAATAATTACGCTACATCTTTCATTATATATAAAGTAATTTTTTTCAGGCATGTCGTACAGACACTAGAGCTTTTGCTGCAGAATTAAATTACACGAACTTTTACGTGTAATTTAAGACGTACCTGTAAGGTGGCCTCGTGACTTTGATCATACTGTCGATTTAAATATTGTCTAAACTGTATCCGTTTTTTTAAACCGCTATTTGAAAATAAGATGTGTTACTTCTACTACAAAGCAAATATTTAGATTCTTTTTTTTTTTTTTTGCACCTTCGCAAATTAGCTACCTTATGTCTGCCTGTCCGTCTGTCCACATGGAACGACTCAGCTCCCACTAGACAGATTTTAATGAAATTTCGTATTGGGGTATTTTTCGAAAATCTGTAGAGAAAATTCAAGTTTTATTCATATCGGACAAGAATAACTGCTACTTGACATGAAGACCGATACGCATTTTGATCATATCTCCCTCAGTTATTCCTACAATGAAAAACGTTTCGGATAAACTTGTAGAACAAATCAAAACAACCATTTCATATTCCATAACGTTTTCCTCCCCGAAAATCATACCGTTCTTATAATAATATGGAAAAATATTGTAGAGTCGGACAGGCCACACATGACAATAGGGCGCATGCACATTTCATGCTGGATACCTAAGGTTACAAACACATAATCGGAATATTTAATACTTATTGCTTTTCCACTGCGGCTGTGGTTGTACGAATGTGCCTTCATGTTACGTGCTACGTCCAGTGCCTGTGTTGCTAAAACATGATTTCTTCTACAGAAAAGTTAAATTACTACCACCAAGAAAACACACCCCCTGTCTGTGAAAAATCTGTGACTAATCGAAAACAACCACTGTCTTTTCTGTCAATCATGTGAAATACATACGTGCGCAGTGAGGATAAAATACAGAGTTTCTTAACGTTGGGTCAAGTGGTATTTATAGTTACCACGTTGCCTTTGAGGGTTGACGGATGACGGCGTTTTGCATGTGGCTAGAAATGACGGTCATGTTCGAAATTCCAGAGTTTTGTGTTTTTATTTCAGTTTGTTTCTGACTTAATTTGCCCTTTACGATTTGTGTCTGTGTTTAAACCCCTTGTCTAGCTTCTGCCAAAAGTCTCACTCGGTTTCACATGAATCTTGAACTAAGTGACGCTGTTTGTCCTTGCTAGAAGAGAATGACATACAGACGGGGGCAGCTGAGGATTTTAATAAAGACACTGGCCGTTTCTGTGCCCGGTTGTCTGTGATGTCCAGGGATTACCGTGCGAGAAGTTACGTGAAGAAATTTTGAGTAATATTTTTTTTCACCCATGGCGCAACAGTCTCTAGTTGGCCAGGGCCTCCTTATTATGGACGTTTCACGATCGCACTCAGGCACACCACACTCAGTAGAACTCTTCTGGACGAGTGATCAGTCCGGCGCAGAGACCTCTACCTGACAGCTCGTTAAAAACATAACAGTTAATTCACTTGCCACAACAGAACAGATGAATGGGAGAGAAACGCCACACTCACAGGGAACAGCTGTCTCCACATTTACATGTGTGCCGTTGTGACATCGATAAAGCATTCACGTTAAATTACCTCCATATTATCGTCTTTATTTCAATTTCCATTTGCATTGAGCTGAATTAATTCTGGATCCGTAAAAAAAAAAAAGAATAATAGAGTAGTCAGCTGTGGAAAGACATGCCAAGAAACTAATCATTTTCAGCAGAGTAAGTTGGCTCAAGCAGCAAGGCTTGTAATTTATATTCGGAGTTGCCCGATTGTAATATCACACTGGGCACCAACTAAACTGACAGACACTCCGTGGTTTTCTTCCGTCCTTAGAGGCAAATTTCTGGTTACAACCTCACACTAGGGCACGATTATTTCTGTTTACTTCCTCTCTAATTCAGTGTTGTACAGTCGCGGTACCATTTGACATTATATCGTAACGTAATGAGAGCGTATCAAATACATCGCTAATGAATGAGGTCAGTGAAAAAACGGAGAATAAGCAAAAACTCTAGAATAATTTATCGTTATGCGATCCCAACTATGGAACTAATATTTTTGGTAAAAAGGAAATGAGTTATAGATAAGAAGGGAATATAGCATGCAGGGACATGTGAGAAAGGTGTCTAAAGTTTTAATATATTAATCTGGCGGAAAGAGATTTTGCTTTATATAGGCGTAGTTAGCAGGGTAACATTAGAACGGATCTCGAAATCAGGTGTATGAAGGTCCTGTTCGGATTTAAGTGAAAAATATCTTGCCCGGCTGAGCGAATGTCGGATCTTAAACAATTACATTTGTGAATCTGATGTTTATTGGACCGTGCATAATTGTAATAACTGAAGAATCAAAAACCAACTAGATGCCACTTTTTGTTTTACTTCTTATAACCTCAACACGTTTCAAGCATTACTATGTCCATCATCAGGAGCTCGCGACTGTAATGTTGTTTACCACATTGGTCGTGTCATTCTTGGTTTGTTGTATGTTGGAGGTGAGGTGCAGTTAGGCTGGAGTGGTGTCCGGGTTGCAGGCTTGAACCTGCAACCCGGACACTACTCTAGCC
>Ga0123353_10009551_pt1 | contig 13411 bp, 11 predicted proteins | sample TergutLab28metaG_3_FD_92763 | JGI IMG/M metagenome (GOLD analysis project Ga0123353, IMG submission 92763) | Labiotermes labralis P3 segment gut microbial communities from Petit-Saut dam, French Guiana - Lab288 P3 | ecosystem: Host-associated > Arthropoda: Insects > Digestive system > Gut ... | reverse complement strand
CGTCGCGGAGAATATTTTTATCGACGACCCGCGCGGCAAGAAGGCGGGGTTCATTTCCTTCGCAAAGCTCAACGCCGAAGCAAAAGCCATTCTCTCAAAGCTCCATGTATCGATCAGCCCGAGGGCATTGGTCAAAAATCTTCCCATTGGGATACGGCAAATGGTGGAGATCGCGAAGGCGATCGCCAAGGACGCGAAGATCATCATCTTCGATGAACCCACCACATCGCTTTCGGACACCGAAAAGGAAACCCTTTTTTCCATTATGAAGGATCTGTCGCGCCGCGGCGTTTCCATGATCTATATCTCTCATGCCCTGGACGACGTGATGCGGATGTGCGACGAAGTCGTGGTGCTACGGGACGGGCAGGCCATCGGCGCGCAGGAGAAGATTGAGAACGTGACGAAGGATATGGTCATCAAAAACATGGTTGGGCGCGAGATGAGCAAGCTTTACCCCTATGTGGAAAAGCAGGAGGGAGACGAGCTTTTTGCCGTTCGCTCGCTCACGAAAGAGGGCGTGATCAGCGATGTGTCGTTCAATCTCAAAGCCGGCCGTATCGTAGGCATGTTCGGTTTAATGGGCGCCGGCAGGAGCGAGTTGGCAAATATCATCTACGGCGTCGACCGCGCGGACTCCGGCGAGATACTTTTGCGCCAAAAGCCTGTGAAGCGCGCAGCGCCGATCAACTGGATCAGGGACGGCGTAGCGTATATTACCGAAAGCCGGAGGGACGACGGCCTTCTGTTGCCCCAAAGCGTAAGGGATAACTTGGTTCTCGTTAACCTAGAGAATATGAAATCCCGCTTCAGCGTGCTCAATAAGAAGATGGCCGGGGAACTGAGCGAAAAGATCCGCGATAAATTGCGCATCAAGACCTACGCCCTTGACAGGCAACCGGCCGGATCGCTCTCGGGCGGCAACCAGCAGAAAACGGTCATCGGCAAATGGCTATTGGTAGCCCCCAAAGTGTTTATCCTCGACGAGCCGACCCGCGGCGTCGACGTGGGCGCGAAATACGAGATTTATAACCATATTAACGCCTTGGCGGAAGAAGGTTCCGCCATACTGTTCATTTCGTCCGAAATGGAGGAACTGATGGGCGTTTGCGACAGCATCATCGTGATGAGCCACGGCCGCGTCATGAAAGAAGTGCTGCGCGGGGATTTTTCCCAGGAGCTGTTGATGAAGCTCGCGATAGGCGAAACAGGAGAAGTGGCATGAACGAGACGATCGTCCGGTCGAACCCCAAAAAACGGATTGGCAGGGAAAAGCTGTTTGAGTATTTCTATAAGTACGGACTCTATGTCGTTTTCGCGATCCTATTGATCATATTTTCGCAGTTCAACCAGCACTTTCTGAAAGTCGACAACCTGATCAACCTGCTGAAGCAGACGGCAACGGTGTGCATCGCGGCCGCGGGACTGGCGTTTGTGATGATTACGGGCGGAATCGACGTGTCGATGGGTTCCGTGATCTTCATGACCTCCGTGATCGTCACCTGGGCAACGGACGCAGGCGCGGGCTTGCTGCCGGCAATCGTGCTCTCCATGCTTTGCGGCGCGCTCGTGGGCGCCTTCAACGGCTTTTTCATCGCGAAACTGAATATGACGCCGCTGATTGTGACCCTCGCCATGCTGTTTATCCTGCGCGGGCTGACCATTTTTTTCGTCGGGATCCAGACGGTCTTCTTCAAAAATGAAGTGGCGTTGTTTTTAGCGCGGACCCGCTTTTTTAACTACATACCGTCCATCGTCGTCATCATGGCCGTCGTGCTCGCCATCTGCCAAATCGTTTTGTCGCGCAGCACCTTTGGGCGGCAGCTGTTCGCCATCGGCAACAATAAGCACGGCGCCAAGATGATCGGCATCAAGGTGGAGCGCAACATATTCCTCTCCTATGTAATCTGCGGCGCTCTGGTAGGGCTGTCCGGGCTTCTATCCGGAGCGCAGATCGGCGGTATTCCCCCCATGTTTGCGCAGGGGCAGGAGTTTATTATCATCAGCTCTGCCGTACTCGGCGGCGTGAGCCTCTTTGGCGGCAAGGGGAGCGCTTTCCCCGCCGCGTTTTTAGGCGTGCTGATCATTATGACGATTGAGAACGGTCTCGTGATGGCGCAAGCCAATATGTACGCATATACCATCGTACGCGGAATCATCATATTCGTAGCCGTGTTTTTGGACAGTGCCCGGAACAAGGGGGATATGCGCTAAGGGAGCCTGGCCCACGGAAAGCTAAAACGCGTAGTCTGGATAGTACTGAGCGATGGTTTCCTTGGAAACGATGAAGTTGTGAACGGTGCTTATGTTGGGTAGTGTTTCACCGCTCAGCGCCCGTTCGATCAGCGGTACGAGGAAGTGCCCGTAAAGTTCCGGCGCAAATGCGATAGCCGCCTTCCAAGCGCCTTCACCCTTTGTGACATGCAGCTGCCGGAGAAAGTTCGAGTCACAGCCGAGGCTGCATACGATCGCTTCGGAGTCGCGCAGCTTCAGCTGGAGCGCCGCCAGCGCACCGGCGCATACCTGGTCATTGATTCCCGTAACCGCTATAAATGTTGCATCAGGATGTTCGTCTAAAACACGGGTCATGGCTTCCTGCGCGGGCGCGACGTCCGATTTTGCGTCCACGCGGACGATCCTGGAATCAGAAAAATCGGGGAAAACCTTTCGCAACCCCACTTCACATGCGTCGCTTCGATCTTTTGCGTATTGGCCTCCCATGGGGTTATCCATGATGACGAACAAGTCCGGTTCCCTGTTTTCCAAGGTTTTTGCGTAGTTGCCGAGCCATTCACCGCCCATTACGCCGACTTTGGCGTTGTCCACGCCGAAGAACGGGAAGTCTGGCATGTAGATATCAATGGCAATCGCCGGGATTTTCGCGGCTTTTAGCTGATCTGCGATTGCGGGCTGGGTGGACGCGTCAATGTTGTACATCACAACAAAGTCCACCTTCTGCGCGATGAGCGTTTCGGCGTTCTGAACGGCCTTTTGGCCATCCAGCACATTGTCGAGGGAAACAATGTCCCATCCGCGCGCTTTGCACTCTTTCTCGAGGCCGATTTTGACGCTTGTACAGAATTCGATGGAGTCCGCCATATTGGCAAAGCCAATGACGATCCCTTCAGCCGGCTTCCGCGTGTTCACGGAGCTCACGGAAACATCCGGCAAAAGTGAGCTGTCTATTTGAAAAAGCTCTTCATCCGGCACGGAGGGAGCTTGACACGAAATCAGCATGACCATAAGCATGAGGCCCAACACCACAAGGAGCGCTCTGATAATCATGATTGTCACTCATCCCTTTCGCGCACCTAAGCGGAGGAAAGAAGAATGTCAACGGAAAGAGGATTCGACAGTTTATTGTAATATACACCATGAAAAAAGGCAAGCTGTGGAAGGGAAGGATGTGGATGGATAAATCGAAGCTGTACAATGACGTGCCTTATTTGCCCTTTGCCGCACACGGAACACAATCAGACGCGGCGCTGGACATGCCCAAACAGGATGTAACACTCCTGCGGGAACTGGGCAAACGCTATGCCGAGGCGGCATCCAGCCCAGAAAATGCCCGGCGGAAAAGCGCTTGGGCGGATATAAACGATTTGCGCGGCGGCCGGCCGCTGGTCTGGGCCAACGAGATATGCTGGCATGAGATGAATGTAAACAACGAACTTACCCTCGTCTCAGAGTCTCCCATCGCATTGCGAATTGAGTCCATGCTCAGAAGAACTCTCTATCAGTGGAATCACCTTCAAGGCGATATGATCATTGAACAGACCTTCTTTTCACCCTACATCCTTGAAAACACTGGCTTTGGAATAGCGCCGGACGCTGATATCGCGATAACCGATCCGAACAACACGATTGCATCGCGGCGCTTCCACTGCCAGATCAAGCGCATGGAGGATATTGACCAAATCAAGACGCCGGGGATCACGCTTCAAAAAGAGCGCACGGAAGCCTTCTTTCAGCAGTATTCGTATATATTCGACGGCATCATAGCCGTAGAGAAATACGGGTGCAGCGGCTTTTGGTTTGCGCCGTGGGACGACATCGTGCTGTGGATGGGCGCCGAGGAAGTGCTTACAGGCCTTGCCGCCGAGCCGGAGCTCATGCACGTGCTGATCAAACGGCTCACGGACGCGTACCTCGGCGCGCTGGACCAGCTTGAAGCGCTGAAGCTCGTGGCGTCGAACAACCTGAACGTACGCGTCGGCTCAGGCGGGTATGGCTACACCCGCTCCATCCCCCCTGCTGCGGATGGCTGCGGCGCTATGAGGATATGGGGTTCCGCCACGCCGCAAATATTCAGCTCGGTGTCGCCGAGGATGCATGACGAGTTCGGCCTGACCTATGAAAAACGCTGGCTGGAGCGCTTTGCCTTGAGCTATTACGGCTGCTGCGAGCCGCTGCACAACAAGCTTGATATACTCAAGAGTATACCGAATCTGCGTAAAATTTCGATTAGCCCGTGGGCGGACACAATCGCTGCCAGTGAACAGATGCGCGGCAAATATGTGGTTTCCCTCAAGCCGACGCCAGCCTTTTTGGCGTGCGACACCTTTGATTCCGCGCTGGCAGAAGACGAGCTGCGTGAAAAGCTAAAGCAACTCAAAGCCTGTTGCGTGGAAGTCATCCTGAAGGACATCTCCACCGTGCGCGGTGAACCCGAAAGGCTTTGGCGCTGGATGGATATGGCGATGCGCGTGGCGCAAGAGTTTGGATAATGCCTTTCCATACTGAGGAGGATTGTATGAAACCGAAGAATAGCCGGGAGGCTTCGTAATATGAGCAGGAGTCAGAGCGAATGCTTTCTTGGCGTCGATATAGGCGGCACGAAAATCAATATCGCGATCGTCGATGAATCCGGAAAAATCCTAGCGTCGTCTTCCGCGAAAACGCCAAAGGATGTGCTTCCCGCGCGGATCATAGAGAGGGTATGCGCTGAGACCGAAGTTCTACTCCGGCAACAGGGGACGCGGGCGGACATGCTCCCTTATATCGGCATAGGAGTGCCGGGAACGGTGGACGCCCGCGGCACCGTTGCATTCGCGCCCAATTTAGGCTGGACTGGCGTACCCATCAGCGCGGAAGTTCAAAAGCATTTTGATATTCCTATCCTCGTTGCTCAGGATACGCGAGCCGCCGCTGTGGGAGAGTTTGTAGCGGGCGCCGGGCAGGGGATGCAGAGCATTGTGTGCGTTACGATCGGCACGGGAATTGGCTGCGGCATGATCCTGAATGGCAAGCTGTATCACGGAACCAATAATGCGTGCGGAGAATTGGGCCATATGCTGTCAGTCATAGACGGAAAGAACTGCGCTTGCGGCAAGCGGGGGTGCCTGGAGGCATACGCCTCAGGAACCGCCTTGAGGGCGGCCGCAGAGGAGGTCATCTCGGAAGCGCGGCCCAATGCAGCGCTTTCAAAAGAAAAGCCCTCCGCGGAACTCGTTTTTCAATGGGCGGTAAAAAACAACGAACGCGCGAAGAAAGCGCTGGACGAAACCGTGATGTATCTGGGCGTCGCCCTCACCAATGTGGCTAACCTGCTTGCCCCCGACGCCATCTTCATCAGCGGCGGGATGTCTGACCAGGAGGAACTGCTGATCCAACCGCTTCGGCAATTCATCCAAACCCACGCTTATCGGCTTACCGCCGAACAAATCATTGTGGAAAGGGCGATATTGGGGCAAAACGCGCCGGTGGTCGGAGCGGCGCTGCTGGCAAAGGCAATTTAAGAAACCGCGCCGAGGAGGGAGCGGGGGAACCTGCTCGGTTTCCTCCCGGGGCATGCCAAAGGAAGGATTAGAAGGATAGCAACAAAGGAGGCGTTATCATGGCATTCAATCTGAAGGAAATTGCGAATTTTATTATGCCCTTGGTGCAGAGTGGTAAGGAAGAAGAGGCTCAAAATCTGCTTGCGCAGGCCGGGAAAAACCAGACAGCCACAAAGGCAAAAAGCGGCAAAGGCGGCTTACTGGATGTCATGAGCGGCTCGTTGGGTGGTAACGACGGCGGCTTGCTCGGCAGTCTCGGAAGCCTGCTAGGAAGCGGCGACGCGGGCCCGCTTTCTGGCCTGGCTTCGGTGCTCCCGTCCTTGCTGAAGCTGATTCGGCCAGAGCACGCCGCCATGGCAAGCCGATACTTGGCAGGGCTTGTAACTAAAACGAACAAAGCGCCCGCCAAAAAGACGACCGGCACCGCCAAGAAAACCCCGGCTGCAAAGAAGGTCGCAGCCGCTAAGAAGACGACCGCCACCGCTAAAAAGACCTCGGCTGCAAAGAAGGCCGTACCCGCTAAGAAGACAACCGCAACCACTAAGAAGCTAGCCACCGCCAAAAAGACCACCACCGCTAAGAAGCCGCTTCCCAAAAAATGAACGCGGTGCAGTATGTCGTTCTGCCGGCTGTTCGAGTGCCTGAGACAGGAGCGCGTGTTTGTAAACAGCTTTCACCATCAAGCCAACTTGGAATACGCAGCGTCACGCGCTCAATAAAATAGCTTAATGGAGGAATGTTACCGTGAACAGTTTGCCCACAATTCCGGCAAGCGAATATCCCACGCGCTGGGCGCAGGTACGCGCCATGATGGAAAAAGAAGAACTTGATCTGCTGTTAATCTACTCGGACGACCACGCCACTTTCGGCCCTGCCTACGCGCGCTGGCTGGCCGGTTTCATCACGCATTTTGAGCCTACGTGCATCTTGTTCACCAAGGCAGGCGCGCCGATGATGCTTGTGGGGCCAGAGACGCCCGAATACGCCCACATCCATAGCAAGATCAAAGATATACGGGTGCTTCAAGAGCTGACCCATCCGGACGAGGATTATCCCTACACCAAGATCGAGCCGCTTAAGGATATCGTTTCATCCCTGGCCGATCCGGCGTCTATCAAGCGGCTGGGCATCGCGGGGCGTTCGATGATTTCGTATGATCTCTTCCAATCCTTTAAGGACGCTCTGCCGGGCGAATGGGTGTCCATGGACGAGCAAATGGGTGAGCTTCGGAAAATCAAAACGGAAGCGGAGCTCCAAGTGATCCGGTATGCCTACCGAATCGCCGAGGCTGGCTTAAATGCCGCGCTGGGTGCGATTGTACCCGGCGTGTCTGAACGGAGCGTAGCCGCCGCTGCGGAGCATGCTATGCGCTCGATCGGGGTGGAGTGCTATGGCATCGATACGATAGTAGCGTCTGGCGAAAACAGCCGCCCGATCATAGCCAGAACCACAACCCGCGTGATCGGCAAGGATGATGTGGTACTGCTTACATTCGCCCCTCGCTACGAGGGGTATCATGCCGCCATCGGGCTGCCGGTGTTGGTGGGAAATCCTTGCGATGAAGCCAAGCGCGCAGTTGGCGCCGCCATTCGAGCTCAGAAGACATGCGCCTCTATGCTAAAAGCCGGACAGACCAACGTTGCCGAAAGCGCAGCACGCCGTGTCATGCAGGAGGCCGGGTTTGGCGACAACTTCCTATACTCAGGTATCCACAGCGTGGGCGTGATCGAGTTTGAGCCACCCATCTTCGGGCCATCCAGCAAAGCGGTTATGGAACCCGGCATGGTGCTGTCGATTGACATTCCAGTGTTCGACGGCGCTTGGGGCGGCCTCAGGCTGGAGGACGGTTATCTGATCGGGGAGCATTCCGCCAAACGGCTCACCAGCTTTGACTATGAAGTAAGAAAGTGATCCCGGCAGCTGTAGACATTGCCTATAAATACCGGGGTGGGCTGCTGGAGGTGGCGCACCGGGGGCGTGTGTGCGTGGTTTCAGAGAGCGGCGTCCAGCACAGCGTCGGGGATCCGAACGCGCCAACATTCTTTCGTTCATCCAGCAAGCCGATGCAGTCGCTGCCATTTCTCGCCCGGGACCCGGATAATAAGTATGGGTTCACAGCAGAAGAAACAGCCATCCTCTCCGGTTCACACCACGGGGAACCCCCGCATATCGCAGCGCTGGAGTCCATCCTCGTCAAAGCGGAGCTTTCAGAGCCCAGCTTCGTGATGAAGCCCGCTTATCCATCCAACGAGGCCTGTGCCCGTGCGCTGATCGCTCAGGGGTTGCCGCCCCGCAAAATATATCATACCTGTTTTGGCAAGCATGTCGCTATGCAGCTATTATCACGCGAGCTAGGATTGCCAGTGGGAGACTACTGGCGGATGGATAGCCCGGTGCATGGTGAAATTTTACGCACGATCAAGCTTCTGTCTGGAGCGAATGAGAAGCATATCCAGTGCGGTATAGATGGCTGAGGCGTACCAGTGTTCGCTTTGCCGCTGCACCAGCTGGCAAGGGTGTTTTTAATGCTGGCCTCGCCTGAAATAATCCGGGAGCCTGCCTTGGCCCGGGCTGCGCGGAGAAATTTGGACGCCATCCATGCGGCCCCCGCCATGGTTGGTGGATTTAACCATTTTAGCGAGATCCTGTGCGCGGACTTGAACCTAATCGCCAAGGACGGCGCTCTTGGTGTATTGCTGATCGGGCTTCGAGCGGAGCGGCTAGGCATCGCGATCCGGGTAGTGGACGGCAGCCATGGACTGCTCCCATTGCTGGCGCTCAGCGCTTTGCGGCAATTACACTATGCCAATTCTGACACCTTGTCAGCGATAGCCGCGCGGTATCCGAAGCATATTGTGAACGACAACGGACATGTGGTTGGGCATATCGAGATACCATTTCAATTTCAAGCAGGCGCCAGATAAGCCACAGGCAGGTCCGAAAACCAACCCAATGCCCGCGGCTGTTTGAGGAACAGTGTGTTCCGCAAAAATAAAAAGCAAACCGTCGGCTCCTTATTACTTTTTCATTGACAAACGCGGCTGCCTATTCTATAATTGCGCATATAGAATTCGACAGCAACCTAAGAAAACGAGGATATACATATGATCTTTCTGAAAAAAACCAAGTCAGTGATGCCTCTTTGCGTGGCTATTCTTCTGGCGCTTGCATGCTTCGTTGGCTGCAGCGGCGGCGGCGGAAGCGGCGATGGCGATTTGGACGATGGCGCAACGGGCAGCGGCTATATCATCGGTTTCAGCAATTTCGGCGTGGGCAATTCGTGGCGCGTCCAAATGGAAGCCGAATTCAAGGCCAGAGCCGACCAACTGACAGCCGAGGGCATTATCAAAGAGTATAGCATGACCGACTCCAACGGCGACATTCCCAAACAGATTGCCGACATCCAGGAGCTTATCGCTAAAAAATGCGATGCCATCATCATTACCGCAGCCTCCCCGGACGCGCTATCGCCCGTCTGCGAGGAAGCCATGGCAGCCGGCATAGTCGTCATATCCTTTGACAATTATGTAACTACCGATGACATCACCGCCAAGGTAGGCATCGACGAGGTGGAATTTGGCAGACACGGCGCCCAGTGGTTAGTCGATCAGCTGGACGGCAAGGGCATCATCATCATCCTCAACGGCATCGCCGGCGCCGGCGTCGATGGGATGCGCAGCGAAGGCGCCATGAGCGTTTTCGCGAATTATCCCGACATTGCCGTCCTCGGTGAAGTGCATGCCGGGTGGGACTATGATCAGGCAAAAACCGCAGTGGAAGGCTTCCTGTCCGTCCATTCCCAAATTGACGGCGTGTGGTCGCAGGGCGGCGCCATGACGCAGGCGGCCCTTGACGCGTTTACCGCCGCGAACCGTCCCCTCGTTCCCATGTCAGGCGAAGCCAACAATGGCTTGCTGAAAGCATGGAAGGAGAATTTAGGAAGCGGGTTTGACTCCATCGCTCCCTGTTCCCCCACATCCATGAGCGCCGATGCCCTTGATACGGCCATAAAGGCTCTTGACGGTAAAATCGTGCAGCTTAACACCATCATATCACTTCCGGTCATCACCAGCGACACGTTGGACGATTATGTCCGGATGGATCTTCCGGACAGCTTCTGGAACTACACGATTTTGACCGCCGAACAGGTGGATGCCCTTTACAAGGAAGACTCATTCCATCAAGAAGACAAATAAATCACAGATACTCCCGCAGTTTTTTCATCAATTCGTTATAATCAACCGGTTTCCCGAGATGGTCATCCATGCCGGCTTTGATGCACTGTGCGATATCTTCCTGGAATACGTTGGCGGTAAGGGCGATAATCGGGATGCCTGGCGCCTTTCGGGTATCCAATGCCCTGATCCGGCGTGCAGCGTCGTACCCGTCCATTTCAGGCATCTGCACATCCATGAGGATAATATCATACTGATCCGGCGATTTGCCAAACAGGCGGACCGCTTCCAAGCCGTTTTCCGCACAGTCGATCGCAATGCCCGTCGGCGCAAGCAACGCCGTCACGATCTCGCGGTTGATCTCCACATCCTCCGCTAAAAGAATGCGCCGTCCCGCGAAAATCCCGTTAATGACCTTCAGTTCTTCCTCTTTCTGATCGGCGGCGCTTTCCTCATCGCGCTCCTCGCCCCGTTTCACCAGCGTCGTAAAGGCAAAGGTCGCGCCTTTTCCAAGCTCGGAATGTATCCATATCCTGCCGCCCATCATCTCCACGATGTTCTTGGAAATCGCGAGGCCCAAGCCCGTTCCCCCGAACTTGCGCGTCGTGCTGGACTCAGCCTGTTGGAAAGACCGGAACAGCCTTTCCTGCTGTTCCGAGCTGATGCCGATTCCCGTATCCGTCACCGCGATCTCTATTTCGCAGATATTGTCCTTCTCTTCCACAAGGGATGCGCTGAGGGTGATGGAACCGTGCTCCGGCGTAAATTTAATGGCGTTCCCCAGCAAATTCGCGATAACCTGCGCCAGCCGCTGATCATCCCCCACCAGCGTTTTGGGGATGCTCTCATCGATATGCGTCGTAAACTTCTGCATCTTTTCCTCCAGGCGCAAGTTAACCACACTCACAACGCGCTGGAGGATTTTCTCAAAATCGTACTCCACCTCGGAGAGCACTAGCATATTCGCCTCAATTTTGGACATATCTAAAATATCGTTGATCACGCCCAACAGATGCTGCGACGCATCCTCAACTCTCGCAAGGCAGTAATCTTTTCGTTCAAGGCTGTCCGACAATTTTCCGATATGGGTCATGCCGATGATCGCGTTCATCGGTGTTCGGATTTCGTGGCTCATGTTGGCAAGAAAAACGCTCTTCTGCCTGCTCTCAAAATCCGCCCTGTTCTTCGCCGCCTCGATGCGTATCAGGATGATGATTAACGCCGTGGAGAGCACCGTGCCAAGCGACCCCAGCATCCACGCCATATATGTATTACTCATGTAATAATCGTCCTTGCGCATCTCAACGCCCAGATACCAGCCGTTATCGAGTTCCCGGAAGAAGGCGATGGCAGGTTCGTCCCGCCAGCTGGTCGTCTTCCGTTCGGTGATTCTTTTCTTTTCCACCAGCTCATCGGCGAAGGCGGACATGGCAAGGGCCGGATTTCTCATGCCTTTGCCCACAAAAGACCTGTTGGGGTGGGCCAGCACGGCCAGCTCCTGGCTCAGCAGCATGCCGTATCCGCCCCTGTTCAGCGACATTTCGATGATGGATGTGCCGATCACGTCAATCCGCACGATAAAACAAACAACTCCCAGCCGGCGACCCTTTTCGTCAAGCAGGCAGTGGGAGTACGTTAGGACGGTCTCCCCAAAAATCGCGTCCTTCTCGATCACGGTTTCCGCAACAGCGCCGGCAGCCGCCACCGCGCCCCGATACCAAGCCCGTTCCGTCGGATGTACGCCGGTGGGCATATCCCCGGCGATATCGCTCAGGAAAGCCGGGCCTCCGGGGAGTTTCTCAAAATAACAGAGGATACCGCCAAAACTCGAGTTGTGCGACTCGCTTAGGTGCATATAGTCAGAGATTTCGTTGATGTATGCTTGCAGCTCGTCCACGTCGGCGCCGTGCTGCACCATCCTGCGTACGGTTTCTGAAAAGATGCCCGACGCGGTTTTCGGCGCTACCAGATCAACCTCGATCCGTGACTGCTCATAGTCCAGCATGCTCTCTGTCGACACGATGAGATGTTCGTGGACGATGTTGCGCGTGAACATGTATCCGATGACGCACATCAGCACAAATGCGAATATCGTAAACAGGATCTGCGCCAGCAGCGACGGGCGTATGAATCGCAGTTTCTGCCGTAAAGTCCCTATCATATTGGAAAGGCCACCTTTTTTTCTAACCTCAATCTCACGCCGCATTGAAATCAATATTGGGAAACCGCCTTACCCCTATTGACAATGTGGACTCATCCTCAACGCCGCTCTACGGAACCCCGGAGGACGTGGAGGAGGTGCAAGACGATCACTCCGCATCATAGGCGCTTGAAGTATTCATAGATCAGATCGTCACTGTGCGGAAGCGTTTCGTGACCGTGGTTAGGGTATATCTCACAGGATTTCGGCGCCTTAATCCTGTTGTAAACCGCAAACTGCGTCGACGGCGGACAAATATCATCCTGCAGTGTCAGGAACATGTACGTTTCACCCTTGATCCTTGGAGCCAGGTTCGATACATCGATGTATCCAAGCAGTTCAAACATTTTGTCAATATTCTGATGGCGTGGGTCCATTTCGCGTACATAGTAGGATAGTTCCTCATAGGCGCGTTTGTAAAGATCCATTTCCCATGTTCGAAGATAATCAGAGAGAAATGGAAAGAGCGCCGCGTTCATTTTGACGCGCGGCTCAAGGGCTGCGCATGCAATGGTCAAAGCGCCGCCCTGGGAACCGCCCGTCGCGCCAATTCTGGTTTCATCAATAAAATCCATGCTCATCAGGATATGCGCCGTTTTTGCGGCGTCAAGGAACACATTTCGGAAGAAGAGCTTTTCCGGATCGTTGCTGGAAAGGCCTCTGATAATGTGCCCGCGAAGCGTGTTGCCGGAAACGCAGTGGGTATCCTCGGAACGGCCCATTTGACCCCGCACATCCAGTGCCAGCACCGCATTGCCTCCATAGGCGTATGGCAGCATGGGCATCCAACTGCCGGAACTGCCGGAATAACCATGGAACATGGCGATGCCGGGAATTTTGCCATTCACCTTCTCCGGACACAGGAATTTGCAGCATACGCGCGCATTGCCGACGCCGGTAAAATAAAGATACTCGCAGCGGATGCCGGGAGCGGAAAACTCCGCCGGCTCAAGCTCATAATCAACGCCGTAATGATGTAAATCAGCAAGGGCGGTGTCCCAATAGCTGTCAAAATCCACTGGCAGCGGACTTGACCCCAAGTATTGCTTCAGTTCGTGAATAGGGAGATCCAATTGCGGCATTTTCTTTCCTCCGTCCTTTTTCTTACATGGATATGAATGGGGTGACCTTACAGCCGGCGGTACATTCATATTTGCGTATCCGCCGGTACGCCCGTCGCCCTCAGCCATCGGACTGATTCCAGTACAATTGGAGTGCGTTGCCGCGCCAGACGCGTTCCGCCACATAGCGGGCGCAGT
>Ga0123353_10009549_pt1 | contig 13413 bp, 12 predicted proteins | sample TergutLab28metaG_3_FD_92763 | JGI IMG/M metagenome (GOLD analysis project Ga0123353, IMG submission 92763) | Labiotermes labralis P3 segment gut microbial communities from Petit-Saut dam, French Guiana - Lab288 P3 | ecosystem: Host-associated > Arthropoda: Insects > Digestive system > Gut ... | reverse complement strand
TGTACGTCCACGTTCTGTTCGCCTGCTCGTCGTTTACGCGGGTCAACTGGCCCAGCGGGTCGTAGGCGTAGCCGCGCACGCATGTGCCGGGCGTCGCCGTCAGCGTTTCACTGCTGCCGCGCAGGTCGCTTTTTTGCAACACGGCCAGCGTATGCCGCGCTCCCGCCTGGTCGAACCCCGTAGCGGGCCGCGCTTCTTCCTGCGGGTCCTCGCGCGCCGCCAGTCCGCTCTTTTCAATCGCGCACAGGGCGTGGCGTTCTTCGTTGCCGTCCAGGCCGGACAGGGCGTCGCTTTGCTCGATGATGCTCCGCCCGTCAAAGGTCTCGCTCACGATGTTGCCCACGTCATCATACGCGTACGCGTAGTGCTTGCCGGCCACGTTCATTTCGCTCACCAGCGGCGTGGTCATCATGGAGCCCCCGCCGGCCCCGGGCACGAATGAGTAGCTCGTTTCCAAATCCGCGCCGTTTGTCTTTTGCTTGCGGCCCTTCAGGCGTCCCGCCGCGTCGTACTGGTAGGTCACCTTCCGGTTGTCCGAAAAAATCTAGCGCCAACCTGCCAATTTCGCAGGGCAGGTTGGCGCTAGCACATTCAAAATGTGTGCGAAGATTTAGTAAAAATTTGGATTTAATCCTACAAGTTCCTCTGCGGGTCGAAGAAAAAATGATAAAGCCTGTTCTCGTCCAGTCCGATGATGGCGGATGTATCGGGGAAAAGATTGTTTCGGCAGTCGAGGCAAGTCAGCGCGGGGTTATGGCTTACGTCCAGCGTCGTCAGCTGATTTTCGCTGCAATACAGTTCCGTTAACACAGGGTTTTGGCTAACGTCCAGCGTTGTCAGTTGATTTCCGCTACAACCCAGTTCTATCAACATGGGGTTTTGGCTAACGTCCAGCGTTATCAACTGATTGCTATCTGCGGAAACGACTCCCAGCATTGTAGATCCATTCATATTCAGAGAAGTAAGTAGGTTCCCCTCACAGGCAAGATAATATAGCACAGAATGATTACTTACATCCAACGCTGTTAGATTGTTGTCATTGCAGGAAAGTTTTTTCAGCGCATGATTTTGACTCACGTCTAGCGTTGCCAGCCGATTCTGCCCGCAGGATAATGTTTCCAATTTTGAATTGCTGCGCACATCCAGCGTCGTTAGCTCAGTGTCATCACATTCAATCCACCTTAGTTCCGGATTGCTTTTTGTGTCTAAAGCAGTCAACGGATTGCCGATACAAATCAGCTCGTTTAGTGCGACATTTTGGCCTATATCCAAAGCGCTTAAATCATTCCTGGTACAGATAAGGGTCTCCAGAGCAGTATTTCTTCTTAGATCCAGTGTTGTTAGCTGATTGAATGCGCAGTTGAGCGATTTTAATGCGCTATTTTGCCGTACATCCAGCATGATCAATAGATTTTCTCCACAGTTAAGCACCTCTAGTGCAGCATTATGGCTCACATTCAACAACATCAGCTGATTCCCAAAGCAATCAAGCGTTCTTAAATCCGTAAAATATTCTACACCTTGTAAGTCCGCAATATTGCGTTCTCTTACGTCAAGACTCGTAATCCTTTCTACATCGCTTGCCAATATTTCACCCGTCGGCTTGCGAATAACTTCTCGCACCGCAGCCTCGAAGTTTGGGTCAGGGAACTGAACGACAATATCCTCAGGTATTTCAAGTAAGTCAGCCCCTTCGCCCAGAACCCCTATGGAGCCAAGAAACAATAGCATTATAGCAATTACGAGTATACATAGGTTGTTTTTCACTGCACATTCTCCTTTTAAATTTATCGTCATTAAATGGGATTCCTTTGTTTAACTATGGAAAGTATTCCATTGTACGCATTCATTGCCGCTTCATTGCCGTGATCTCTTGCATAACCCCTTGTATTGAATCCATAAAACATACACATTTCTCCACCTTGACCAAAGTTACTATAGACTTTGTGATGTGGGAAAAGAACAAATCCGGCGGCAATTTCTCTTTTTATTCCAAATCTGTCTGTTACGCTCACACTAACAGGACGGGCATCTTTTGACCAATTCCTCCAATTCTTCCAATAGGTCTCGTCTGTCTCGTCACTAAAAATGCTTCTAGCTATTGCTCGCGATGCTCCACCATCATCTGGAAACCGGGGATCTGAGTGATATCCGGGATTCGGATCCCAGTTCGTCATGGCAAACGTTTTGCCTGATATCAAATCAGTCACTTCCACATCATACAAGTTTTTGCCAAACAGAAAGTCAATTCTCTCTTTTGACATTAACTCTAGACCGTTTGGGCCCGGTGCTTTTGCAATCATTGCGGCTGTTTTCGACACTCCTGCTGCTGCCCCTATCACTGCCCCTATCATAGCAGGCAACGGTGAACTCCCAGCAGGATCACTCATATTCGCCGGATTGTTGTCACAGTACGCAAACGCATTATGACTTAATACCGCCCCCGCTTCCCCTAGCAACATATCTGCATTCAAAAACCTTCCCCACTCCGGGTTATAATACCTACTCCTCAAGTAATACAGCCCCGTCTCGGTATCGTCCTCCAGAACACCCCCCCATAAGGAGCAATATCAAAGTTTCAAAGTTCAGCTGCGCAGCACGCAAATAAACCATGGCATAACTTGTCTATAACAACACAAATAACAGTCGGTAATGTATTTGTGAATACAACGTAAGGCCGGGAAATCCATTACGGGTTTTCCGGCTTTTTGATGTCTTCGTCGGAATCTCCAATTACATTAGAAATCAAATCGCGGAAATCCATTGCGCTCTTGGAATTGATAACTGGCTTGCCTGTCCGCTTTTCAGCTTCTATCCTGGCGATGCCAGCTACTTCTCCGCCACTACGGGCAACGGCCTGATTTTCCTGAAATGTTTCTGGCTTTTGCTCTCTCGAAATCTCTGTTGTTGTGGCTTCAGCAAGCATGTTCAACACCAGTTCGAGAGTAGACATATTGTCGCGTAGGTTTTCTTTTTTCAGCCCTTTGAATTTCTTGTATTGCCGCGTCGTCATGCCAGACCACGCTTTGGATATTTCATCGGTAAGGATAGCGTACTCAATGCCTTTTTGGACGCCCCTGTCATCCCATTCATCGGTTAATTCTTTGCGGACTTGAATTGCTTGTAAACGTTGATTGATCCACTCGCGGGAATAACCTTTTTTGAGATAGGTTTCAAGGGCCCGTTCAATCGTCAATTCCGGGTCAATGGTTTCGTCAATACGCTCCGCGCCAACACGGGCCAGCCATAATTTGAAAGGCTCTGCTTTGGGTGACGGAACCGATTGGATAATACGTAAAAGCTGTTCGGCGTTAGCAACATCAGTGTTGTACCGCTTGCCGTCTGCGGCTTTCAATTTCAGTTGCTGACAATTTGTCAGCAACTGATTTGCGCCTTCCTCCTTCAAGCGTTCTTTTAGCTTCGCCCAATAATTGCTTGCTCCGCGTTGTGTCGGCTGATCGGTCAGCACACCAACCACATCGACGATAGAAAAAAGCCAGGCCTCGTTCTCCTCGTCCCACGCGGTGCGGATTCGCTTATCCTCAAATAATTGGATTTTAGTCTTTTCATCCATATTCATTTACCTTTCCAAGCTCCCAAAATCAGCAATTTCATTTTACACGAAATTGATGAACACTTCAACGCAAAAAACTCAACCCGTCCGCGGCGGCGTTCTCCCTCGGAGAGCCCACGAGACATCTTTGCCGCGAAGCGGAAAGTGTCAGAGTGGGTCATATACTTCCTTCGGGAGTATATGAAGCCCCTGCCCCGCCGTTACTTCCGCTTCTTGAAAAGCCGCGTGAATTTCGAACGGCTGAAAAAAGACAGCATCGTTTTCTTTTCCTCGTCGGTGGCTTTTTTCATACTCACGCCCGTCTGATCGGCAAATATGGCAAGCTTGGCCTGTTCTGCGCTTCCAGTTTCAGCTTTGATGGCTTGATATTTCTTCACCTGTTCCATTAATGATTTTAGATAGCCCTGTCCGGTTTCGGCTTGGGCCTCTTTTCTATGCACGTCGTAAAGGCTTTGCGCTATCTTGTCAAACCTCTGCGACAGCCGGAAACGCAAATAATCGTCAGGGTCTATGCTCGCCTCGTTCAACATAGCTATGTATTCATCGCGCCCCACGGTCACATTTTGCCTGTTTATCGTATCAAGGGCAACCCTGTAAGTTTTATTGACTATCTCCATTTTTTCCGAAATGGTGCGGCTGATAAAAACCTCTAACGCCGCTAAGAATTCCGGGAAATCAGGATGAGCGATTACTTCGCTTAACAACCGTGTGTTGAGCTTACCGCTCATCAATTCCGCAATAGCTTCATCGGAAAGGCGAAGCGTATCTATCTCAATATTTCTGTGCTGCCTGTTGTCGGTCAAACCAAAAAGGTAGTCAGCGGAGACGCCGTAGAACCGCGTTAAAACTTCCACGTCCTGATAGCCAACGTGTACATCATCTTCGCCCTCAAAGCGTTGCAATGTCGATTTGGGTATGCCTGTCTGTTTTTCAAGATCGGATAATGTTAAACTCCTTTCCGCTCGTAAATCCCGGAGTTTTTCTTGTAGGGTAAGCCTGATTTTCAGGTCAATCACCTGCCTTTCCTCCAGTATACAACAAAATAACGAACCGCAAAAGCACCTTGTCCCAGATGCGGGAAAAGGGCTTTTTTTGATGAAAAACTCGCTTCTGGGACATGCGGCACGATGCTTCAAAATACGCGATCCTATGGATGGTGGCCACCAGAAACAAGCAAATGCAATACAAAGAAAGGATTAGCGACAAATCATGAATGAACACGAAGTAAAAATCAAGCTGTTGAAAATCAGGGAGGCGGCAAAGGTTGTTGACGGGCTGACGGAATACCGAATTCGGCAGTTATGCCGTTCGGGTGAAATGCCCTGCATTATGGCGGGTAGAAAGTACCTTGTGAATGAGCAGACGCTCATAGACTTTGTTTCACAGACGGGTAAGAGGGGGCAGCGACATGAGTAAAACGAACAAACTAAAGCTCATCACCATGCAAGACGTTGAGGTTCAACAGATAAACTGGCTGTGGTATCCATATATACCTTTCGGCAAAATAACAGTCATACAGGGCGACCCCGGCAACGGCAAGACAACAATGATTCTAGCAGTCGCCGCTGCCGTAACAAAAGGTGTGCCCTTGCCGGAGAGCGGAATAGCGGCTGAACCATTCAACGTAATCTTTCAGACAGCGGAGGACGGGCTTGGCGACACAGTCAAGCCCCGCCTCCTGCAGGCCGGGGCAGATTGCAACCGCGTCATCGTGATTGATGAGAGCGAAAAAGAATTGTCGTTAAGTGACACACGAATCGAGGAAGCTCTCATACAGACAGGCGCGAAACTTTTTATCCTCGACCCCCTGCAAGCCTATCTTGGCGCAGACGTAGATATGCACAGAGCAAACGAGGTGCGTCCCATATTAAAGCGGATAAGCCTGATAGCTGAAAAGACGGGTTGCGCTGTCATAGTAGTCGGACATTTGAATAAAGGGACAAATCAAAGCCAATATCGCGGGCTTGGGAGCATTGATATACAAGCGGCGGCGCGGAGCGTCCTCACGGTCGGCAGGATAAAAGGGAAACCGTATCTGCGGGCTTTCGCGCAAGGCAAAAACAATCTCGCTCCGGAAGGACAATCCATCGCGTTTGAGCTTGACCCTGCTAATGGTTTTAGATGGGTGGGAGCTTACCCCGTCACCGTAGACGAATTGTTAGGCGGCTGCGCTGACCGTGAAACAATAGCGCAACGCGCTCAAGCCTTGTTGAGAGCGGAATTGACGGGAAAAGCACTTACTGCAAGCGATATGTTTGACCTGGCGAGAGAGTGTGATATATCTGACAGAACGCTCAAACGGGTAAAGCCGGCGGCGGGAGTACGCTCATTCAAGAAAAACAATCAATGGTTTTGGACGATTGACGAGTCACCGAAGCAAGGGTGCCAACAATCCCCTATAGCAAATTTGGCACCCTTGCCCTCTTGCGGCGAAAGGGGCGGTGAAGATGGGGAAGATTGACCGGAGCGTTGTTCGCAATGGGGCATATCGGAAAAGTGAGTTTTCCATACGGGAACGCCACAATGAGCGGAAAAACGAAACGTATTTTAATTCCGACATACAGCAGGATAGGCAGCACCTTAACGTATATTTCAAACAACGCGAGGGGAGCTATTCCGAAAACTTTGACGCTATGCTTGCCGCAGGAACAATCAGTACAAGAGGACAAAAGGCAGACGCGAAGGTGTTTGACGAATTGGTATTCGATGTGAACAGCGCGTATTTTGAAAACAATGGCGGGTATGATTACGCCAAACAGTTTTTTGCGGAAGCGTACAACCTGGCAGTGAAAGAAGCCGGGGGCGAGCAATACGTTTTGTCGGCAGTGTTACACGCCGACGAGCGTAACAAAGCGTTATCGGAGCAATACGGACGAGACATATTCCATTATCACCTGCACGTTGTTTATGTGCCTGTTGTTGACAAGGAAATTCGTTGGTCGAAACGCTGCAAAGACCCGGCCCTCGTAGGAACGGTCAAGGAGGTTGTGAAGCAGGTCAGCCATTCGAAAAGATGGCCGCGCTACCGGGACGATAAAGGCACATGGATAAACAGTTATTCCCTGTTGCAAGACCGTTTCTTTGAACACATGAGGGAAAAAGGTTTTACCGACTTTGAGCGTGGGGAGCGCGGAAGCACCGCCGAGCACTTGAGCGTTTTGGAATACAAAACGCGACAGGAAGCGGAACGAGCGTCCGCCCTTGGAGAAAAAGCGGACAGGACACAAAAGCGGCTAGATAGCTTGAAAAAGAAAATGGCGGTAGCGAAAAAGGAAGCTGCCAGCTTTGCCGACATTGACCGCATGGGCGACAAAAAGACAATCCTGGGCGCTATTGCTTTGTCCCCCGCCGATTGGAAAAAGGTATCGGGGCTTGCCAAAGAGGGAGTAAAATCCCGCGGAATTATCGCGGAACTGAAAAAGCAGATAGCAGGGCTCATCAGCAAAATAAACGAGTTGAAGGACAAGCTGAAAAACTACGAAGGCACGGGACTGACCGACACAATGAAATACTATGCAGCCATGCAACGCGCTCCGCGCCGTTTGGCTGAAACCGTAGCCGACATCAGGCGGCAGCCGCCCGAAAAAAAGGAGCCGGAGCGGATAGCATCGTCACAAAAACGCCGTGCAAGTATTGACGTTGGGGGGATTATTCAATGATTGATAGCAAAACGATTGAACAGGCAAGGAATGCCGACATGATCGCGTTTTTAGAAAAGCGAAACGGGTTCACGTTTGCCCGCCAGGGCAGTGCGTATCGTTGCAGAGAACATCGGAGTCTTGCCATTAAAAATGACCGCCTTTCTTGGTACTGGCACAGCAAAGGTGTGGGTGGGTTCGGCGCGTTGGATTATCTGGTAAGGGCTGAAAATATGCCGTTCCGTCAAGCGGTGGAAGCTGTGACGGGCATCGCGGCGATCACAGCGCCGCCGCCGTATCTGGAAAATCCAATCACGGCAAAAACGCTCATTCTCCCCCCAAAGGCGGGAATTTCGTTGCGCCTGTATGATTATCTCTGTAACAAGCGCGGCATCGACAGTGATATTGTCAATGCGCTCATTGAAAAAGAAATGCTGTATGAGGACAAGCGCAGGAACGTGGTATTTGTGGGGCATGACGAGCAAGGAAAAGCGCGGTTTGCATGCCTGCGGGGAACATACGGCGATTATCGTGGCGATTGCGCGGGGAGTGATAAGCGGTACGGCTTCGCAATAACAGCGTGTGCGCCATTTGACCGCCTGTACATCTTTGAAAGCCCCATTGACGCCATGAGCCACGCAAGCCTAGAAAACGCCATTACAGGCGACGCGGGGGCATGGAAACAGCACAGCCGGCTATCGCTGGCGGGTACGTCCGACACGGCGCTGCCATTCTTTTTGAATCAGCACCCCACCGTCAAGGAACTTGTCTTTTGCCTTGATAATGACCTCGCAGGGCGTGGAGCATCCGTAGCGTTAACCCGGAAGTACCTTGACAAGGGCTTTTATGCGAGGATTGAGCTTCCCACGGGCAAAGATGTCAACGAGGATTTACAAGCCCACATGAAGCAAATCCGAATCAACAGGGTATTTTGTGCCGGAAAGGAACGGTGATAGAATGAACAAAAATGTGAAACAAATGAAAAAGCCGATTAGAATGAAATTTATAATCACTGAAAGTTTTACCGGCACAAAAAGCCGTACAGATCTTTTTTCCGAAATGGTTCTATCAAAATTCACTGCGGCAAACTTTACATCAGGGCAGATCGGCGATATAATCAAGTCACCGACTGTTAAATCCTAGTTTGTGTTGTTCACGAAAGGAGTTCAGAATGGAACAACAAAGGATTTACAGGGCCGCTTTGTATTGCCGTTTAAGCAAGGACGACGACGGCAAGATGGGCGAAAGCTCCAGTATCCAGACCCAAAGGGACATGTTGGAAGGCTATTGCAGGCAACAGGGTTTTCTCGTCCACGATTTCTATGTGGACGACGGTTACTCCGGGCTGCATTACGACAGGCCTGATTTCCAGCGGATGTTGAACGACATCGACAGCGGAAACGTCAACATGGTCGTAACGAAGGACTTATCCAGATTGGGTAGGGATTACATCCAGACCGGCTATTACACCGAGATTTATTTTCAGAACAAGCGCGTCCGGTACATAGCGGTCAACGATGGGTACGATTCGAACCTTGAAAACAATGATATTGCTCCATTTCGTCATATCCTCAACGATATGTACGCACGTGACCTGTCGCGCAAAGTCAAGTCAGCTAAGCGGCAGAGGATGAAAAACGGCTACTACATCAGCGGACAGCCGCCCTATGGATACATGGTCAATCCCGACAACCGCAATCAATTAATTGTGGATGAGGAAGCAGCCGAGGTAGTCCAGCGTATTTACGGCCTGTCTCTGGCAGGGTACGGCGCCAAGAAAATCGCTCTAAACCTGACCGAGGCGCAAATCCTTACACCCGGCGCGTACAAGTTCAAAAACGGCGATACGCGCTTTGCACGGCAGACCAGGGAGAGCGGCGGGACAAAATGGGCGTGGGAAACCATACAAATCATCCTCAAAGACCGGGTTTACATCGGCGACATGGAAAACCACAAGAGCGAGAAGGTCAGCTACAAGCTGAAAAAGCATGTGTACGTGCCGAAGGATCAGCGTATTGTGGTTGAGGACACCCATGAAGCCATTATCAGCCGCGAGGACTGGAATAAGGTACAGCAGCTTGTCAGCGCAAGACACAGGAAGCCGCACAACAACTATGAAAACCTATTCCGGGGGCTGTTGTTTTGCCTTGATTGCGGATGCAGGCTGGTTATGCAGTCGCGTGAACAAAACGGAAAACGTTATCACAAGTACCGTTGCAATCTGCATCTCCGAAATCTCGAAAAATGCCCGAAGCCGCACCAGATTACCTATGCAAATATTTCCAACATTGTGCTTGAGCGGGTACGGGGATTGGCAACACTTATGCGCGACGATTACGGATTGGTGAAGCTGGTACAGCAAAAGTCGGCGGGGAACGTCAAAGCCGACAAGCTGATAACGGAGAAAGGTAACGCGGAAAAGCGGATGAATGAGCTGGCCCGGCTGCTCCGAAAGCTGTTTGAGGATAACGCGAAGGGATTGCTGGACGACCGTAACTATGAGGTGATGATGGGCGAGTATCAAGCGGAACAGGTGGCCTTGGCCGGGAAGCTGGCAGAAGTCAAAACACAGCTTGCCGAGAAAGAGGATTATGCTGACCAGCTTGAAAAGCTGCACGAGGCGGTTAGGGAGTGTCTTGACATCAGGGCATTGTCCCCACTTGTGCTGAACAAACTGATTGACCGCATCGAGATTGGAAGCCAAGAAGTTGTAGATGGAGAGCGCCAACAGGAAATACGCATTGTCTGGCGTTTTGCCGGGGAGATTTAGTAGATTGTAGGCATCCTCTAGCCGCCCGATATGGGCGGCTAGAGGATAATGATAATCGCCAACAAGAAATACGCATTGTCTGACGTTTTTTGAGAGGTGGCATTTGTCTTGAAGAAACCAGTTCTTCTCCTCACAGTAACTTGTATGCTTTGTGGATTATGGCCCCATACAACCGTTATTGCGCAAGAGAAAATCCCTTTTGCACCATCCGTTTTTTTAGGCGCTCATCAACAGGCCGCCATCGTGCTGGATTACGTTTGGGATGCAGATCGTAACAGCGACGAAACATGCCCTTCCGTGATCGCGGATATCTGGTATGACGGCAGCATGGGACTATACTTTGTGGCCGCTCCGGAACCGTTGCGATTATATCATTGGATTATGGGCGAGGACAGCATCCGGCTTGTCGCCGTTCAGGACGATGTCATCACCGACATCGTGACCCTTTCGCAGCAGAAAAAGAGCGCCCTAGGCCCCCCCTCTGACGCCGCCCAACAGCGTTTTGTGATACAGGAAGGCGTTTTCATGGACACACAAACCGACAGGGCCCTGCCAACCCCACCGTTTGAAGTGGTTGACGTTGTGATCGAATTGTCGGACGACATGTTCGCCGTCGTTTCTTTTGCCGAAGGAATCAGCGTCGTCAACATAACACTGACAACCTCTACGCCGCTGAGAATCGATCCATGGGCAGAGGCAAACAACCGATTGCTACGCTGTTTCGAATTGGCAAATCCCGACATTCCTCTGCAAAATGTGCGATCTCGAAACGTGCTGACAGGCTTGGTGTTCGGATCCATCTTACCGCTACATGATATGCTGCGCTGTGTGCCCGGTGAAGTGGATGTATTTTGTGCATCCATTGAGGAGGCTGAGGCCGCCCGCCGAAAGGGGCTCCTAATGGATTTATCTGTATCCTCGTCCCTATTCGGCACGGTTTCACAGTACTATCCGCGCGTGCAAGATGCGTTGCTGCGGCAAGGTTTTCTCACCGGCATTCCGATTGACATCAATCCACGGCTCTGGAGCATTCAGTATACTGATTGGATGCGCTTCGGCAAGTCGGTGATCCCTCGGACATTGGACGAACTCACCGCACTTCTGTATGGCAAATCATATGAAGATGGAATCATCTACATGAGCCCCGATGTCAACGGAGAAGTGTATGTCGATTGGGTGTTTGCGCAATACATCGCCCAATATGCGCAAGAGTCTGAACCACTCAACTTTGATACACCGCTGTTCCGGGAACTCCTCGAGGCCGCTCGTGCATACGAAGAACAAAGATACATGATGATTGACGAGGCATATGAAATCAATCTAAACTATGATCGTGGACTGCGCTGGTCCTATGGTGTGCAAGGCTTTCTCCCGCCGACTTTCACGCAACAGGAAGACGCGCAGGTGTACACCGAAATGAATGTTTGGTGCGTAGACGGCAGCACACCGAATGCCCCGCAGGCGCTCCGCTTTTTGGAGTTTCAAGCTCGGCATACCGACCCCATCTACGACATGCTGCTAACGCCGAGTACCTACCGGACCATCCGTTGCCAACCGGAGGCAGCGAAACTTCCTATTGTGACGATGTTGCAGGCGCAGGCAGAGCAACACGATCTGTCCGATACGGCCAGAACACTATATTCTGAAATGGATGTGCTGTTGAATGCACGCTCGCACATTGAAGCAGAAACCCTCTCGTTTTATGCCCGTGAAATGGCACCGCGCATGAAATTCCTTTTCGGCGGCATGTATGAGGATTTAGATGCGATCACTGCTTTGGAGGAAGGAGGAGATTATTCGCGGGAAGGTTATGGTTTTTCCCGTGTCGTGTGGGAATATATCTACCAAGAAACTGATGACATTGATGCTGTCGTAACAAAATTGAACCAGATGGCGCGAGATCAATATGATTTATGGCATAAGGATGGTCTTGATTTCTCTTTTGAGGATTGGCTCATGAAATACGGCTCTAGATAAAATGGGTTACTGGCGCATATGCGCCAGTAACCCTTCCCTGCTTGATTATCTGCCGGCCCAACTTTTCCGACTTTTGTTTCTGTTGAAACACATTTCGACACATATCGTTTCAATAGGGAACGGCATATCCGCCACGACCGGCTATGGAGCTCCGCGCGGGTTTGGCATAGGATACGTATTTCAGTTTTGCAGCCGTAAACTTGGTATTTTTGTATGCCTTCCAAACAACTATCTCCTCAAGGTCTCTGATGCCAGCTCCGTTCTGTTTAGCATAGCCGTAGTTATACCTTGCAACATCCACCACAGCATGCTTTATCCCATTATATTCGCCAATATATACCCATACATGATTGCGCGATTGTGAGAATATGACCTCTCCAGGCACCAGAGTCTCTAAACCACCCTCATGAGAAATGGGTCTTGCATCATAACAATTTTGGCTCAAGATTTGTCCATTCACAGTCCGAATATTATAAGCCTTATAAGTAGAACTCGTAAAGTATTGCTGGGCAATTAAGCGGATAGCGCCATTGCAGTCAGTACTTTTGTACCTCATTCCTCCCGTGCTGTATTTCCATTCTTCTCCATGCTCTCCAATTTCTATCATTCCCGCCACTAAATGCGCCGCAGGCATCGCTTGAGTACTCGTCCCCCACTTAGGATCGCCCGTTCGTAAAACTGGCTCGGTTCCATCATCATCGGCAAACTTCACCGGATTCGAAAAACAATACTCAAAAGCATTATGGGTAAAGATTGCCCCGACTCTCCCTAGAATCACATCCGCATTCAGCCATCGCCCCCACTCCGGGTTATAATACCGAGTGGGTGTATAAAAGAGTCCCGTCTCCTCGTCGTACACATACCCCCTGTACCTAAACGGATTGTCGTACCCCAGCGTCCCGGCCATGCTCCCCATGGTGGCTATCGGCTTGCCCCAAACATCGTAGGCATATTCTACCACAATCTCCCTGTCCATGTCCACAATCCCAATAATATCACCTTGTAGGTTGTGCATGTAGGCATAATCTACCCCATTATAGCGTACCATGCTTGCCCTTCCCTGCGCGTCATAGAAGAAGTGCATTTGTACCGCACCTTTTCGCAAATGGGTTATCTTTTTGCCATTCATTGTATATAGGGTATCGATGCCATTCACGGTTTTCTTCACCCTCAGGCCGGTATGGTCATAAGTGAATTGGGTATTAAAGGCGCCCTTGCTCATGCTATCCAGCATCCGCCCGGCCTTCCAGGTGTATGTCCAACCGTCATACGTTAGCGGGTTGCCTATGGCGTCATAAGTGATGGCTTTGCCGTCGTAGGCCGTCAGCTTATCCTTCCAGTTCGCGTCGCCGTAGGTGTACGTTGTGGTCTTCAACGGCGTGCCCAGGCTGCCCGTGGTGTATGCGTACCGCTGCTTTTGCGTGATGTTTCCGCCCTGGTCGTAGCTGTACGTC
>Ga0123353_10009547_pt1 | contig 13413 bp, 10 predicted proteins | sample TergutLab28metaG_3_FD_92763 | JGI IMG/M metagenome (GOLD analysis project Ga0123353, IMG submission 92763) | Labiotermes labralis P3 segment gut microbial communities from Petit-Saut dam, French Guiana - Lab288 P3 | ecosystem: Host-associated > Arthropoda: Insects > Digestive system > Gut ... | reverse complement strand
CAGCGGCGCTGCTTTCGCGGATAGCGCAGTTGGAAGCGACGGGCGCCGCTCCTCCCATTGTGGAATATAGGGCGCAGAATGAGATACCAAAGGGCGAGAGCCAAGAGGCTCCTATACAAGAGGCTCCTATACAAGAGGCTCCTATAGCTGAAGGACAATTGCCGGAGGCCGCTGGTGGGGATACTGATTTCTGGCAGCAGGTTTTAGATTTGCTCAAGGATGACGTCCCCGTGTACGCGCTGATAAGCGACAGCGCCAAAATCCAGGCGGAGCACAAGGACGGGGCGCTCATTATCCGCGCCAGCAACCCGTTCACGCTGGCACAGATCGAGTCCAGGATGTTCTCGGAGCCGCTGAAAGAGGCGGCGTCCAGGGTCCTTGGCCGCGAGGTAGTCATACGGGCCGAGGCGGTCGGCGGCGCAATCAGTACCAGCAAGCGTGAAAAACTGGAGAATCTGGCCGCGTTCGGCATAGTTAATTTTGAGTAGAAGGGGAGATCACATTGGCAAAGGGCGGATTTCGCGGCGGCGGCTACGGCGGCGGCGGCATGAACATGAACATGATGAAACAGGCGCAGAAAATGCAGGAGGACCTGCTGAAGATGCAGGCCGAGATGGAGGAAAAGACATATTCGGCCAAGTCCGGCGGTGGCGTCGTTACGGCGGTTGTGACAGGGAAGCGGGAACTGGCCGAACTCATAATACAGCCGGATGCGGTCGATCCCGACGACGTCGAGATGCTGCAAGACCTCATTCTCGCGGCAGTGAATGAGGCGCTGCGCAAGGCGGAATCGCATGCAAGCGAGTCAATGTCAAAACTAACAGGAGGCCTAAACCTCGGGTTCTAGGATTATTTCCAGGGTTAGTCCGTGACGATATCAAGCGTGTCCAGGATGTCGTATAGCGCGTTCCTCTGTGCGGAATTCTCGTAACTGAGGACGAACGCCAGGGCGAACTCGCCGCCGTCGAAACTCATAAACCTATGTATCCACGCTTCGTAGTATAATCCGTCATTGGCTCCGGTCACCAGGACGCCCCGGAGTTGTGACCTGCCTACGTAATCCTCGTCGTGGACTTCGGACACCTCGGCGCCGAAATCGTTGTGCAGATAGTCAGACTCATATCCTTCCGCCCCGGCCCAAATGAATATCGAGTCGATCTGCAAAGCGGCGCTCCCGCCGCCTTTGTACGAGAATACATAGAGGGTGTCTTGAATTTCGAAATCAGTCAGTTCGAACAGCTCCCTGTCCGTATAGAAAACCAGCAGTTTATCCTCTGCGACAGGTTGCTCATACCGCACCCCGTCAGGGGTCGGCGGCCTACCTACCGGCCTTTCTTCTTCGCCGCCCTGTCCAGCAGCCGCATCAGCGCCCTCGCCACCTGTCGGGCCCGGGCCATCCGCCCCTACTTCCGTACCGTCTTCCCCGCCCCCTTCCGGCGCATCTTCGGTAAAGGGCGGGTCCGCCCCTTCATCGCCGCTTGCCCTGTTGAGCAGGATCAGCTCTATGGAAAAGACTATCAGAAAGAGGCCGCAGACCACTGTGAAGGCCAGTATTATATTCTTTAGCGTTTTATTGAGCGGCAATCCCTTCTAACCTCCTAACTTTTCGATCCCGGCGCGAACCCGCCGGAGCGTTTCGTCGCGCCCGAGTATACTGCATATCTCTACTGCGCCGCCCGGCGTCACTGCCCTGCCGGATATCGCTATCCGCACGGGCCACATCAGCGTCGCGTTCTTGACCCCGAGCTTTTCAGCCAGCGCTACGAGCTCGTCGTGCAGCGCCTCGCACGTCCAGTCAGGGACCGCATCGAGCCCACAGAGGGCGGCACGGAGCATTTCCAGCGATATCTTCTCGTCGGTCTTGGATTTCTTGTGTATGAAGAGCTCCGCGTCGTAATCGGGCAGGCAGTCGAAAAAATCTATCTTTTCCGGAAAGTCGCTGAGATTCTCGCAACGCGCCTGCAAGAGCCGCGCCAGAGCCTCGGTGGGGATGCTTTCGTTTTTGACCGCTTTCCTGATGTACTGCTTCGCCAGGTCCGCGAACACTTCCGGCGGCAGCGCCCGGATGTACTCGCTGTTGAAGTAGTTCAGCTTTTCAGTGTCGAAAATAGCCGGGGACTTTGATATCCCGCTGACCTCGAAGACCTCGAGCATATCCTTGACTGTAAACATCTCCCGCTCGCCGCCGGGGCTCCAGCCCAGCAGCGCGACATAGTTGATGACCGCTTCGGGGAGGTAGCCCTGGCTCAGCAGGTCGTCGTATGTTGGGTCGCCGTGCCTCTTCGAGAGCTTATTCTGCGCGTCCCTCATGACGGGCGAGACTGTAATATACGCCGGGATGTCCCATCCGAACGCCTCGTACAGCAGATTGTACTTTGGCGCAGAACTTATGTATTCGCTTCCTCGCAGGACGTGCGTTATGCCCATCAGGTGGTCGTCCACGACGTTTGCGAAGTTGTAGGTCGGAAGCCCGTCGCGCTTGAGCAGGACCATGTCGTCGAGCTCTTTGTTCGGCGTTGTGACTACCCCGAAAACCATATCCGTGACCGTCGTCGAGCCTTCGTGCGGCGCTTTCATCCGGACGACGAACGGCGCCCCCTCGTCCACGCGCCGCTTCGCGTCCTCGTAGTGCAGGCTGCGGCATGGGTCCTCTTCTTGAGTGTGGAGTGTGGAGTGTGGAGTGTGGGGATGAATTTCATTGTGGGGCGTTAATATTGCGGGTTGCGCCTCTTGAAGGGTGTTCGCCTCAACTGCATCTTCCGCTTGCTTCTCGCAGAAGCAGTAGTATGCGGCGCCTTTTTCGCACAGTCGCTCCGCGTACGGTCTGTATATGTCGCGGCGCTCGCTCTGCGTGTAGGGCGCGGCGGGGCCGCCTACGTCCGGACCTTCGTCGTAGTGCAAGCCCGCGCCTTTGAGCGTGTCTATTATTATCTCGGTCGCGCCTTCGACAAACCGGGCCGAGTCTGTGTCCTCGATGCGCAGGATGAACGTCCCGCCGTCCTTTTTCGCGATAAGGAACGCGTACAAGGCCGTGCGGAGCCCGCCGACGTGCATGTATCCCGTAGGGCTGGGCGCGAACCGCGTCCGAACGCCGCCATGCGGGATCTTGCTTTCCATTTCGTCAAAAAAGTCAGCCATTGTGTTTTCCCTCCTTCTGCGGCGGGAGCAAGCCCCCGCCCTACCATAGCGGTACATTCGCAGTTTTCATTAATGATTTGACGCTACCTCTTCCCTCTCCAGCTCGATATATGCCACTTTGCCTACCAGCGTGCGGGGTAGTTCTTTGCGGTACTCGAACTCGCGGGGCATCGCGTATTTTGCTATGTTCCTCTGGCAGTGCTCCAGGATCGATGCTTTTATCTCCTCGGTCGGCGTCTGGCCGTCGCGCAGGCATATGAACGCCTTGATCCGCTTCATCTTGTAGTCGTCCGGGACGCCTATCACGCAGCTTATCAGCACTTTCTCATGCGATTCGATGATGTTCTCGAGCTGCGACGGATAAATGCTGTAGCCTGACGAGATTATCATCCGCTTCACCCGCTGGCGAAAATACACGAAACCGTCTTCGTCCATTACCCCCAGGTCGCCTGTGTGCAGCCAAGTGCGCCCGTCCGGGTGGGCTTGCAGGGCCTGCGCCGTCTCTTCGTCGTTGTTGTCGTACCCCTTCATGACCGTAGGGCCTGACAGGACTATCTCGCCCTCTTCGCCATAAGGGAGCTCTTCTTGCGTCCCGTGACGCACTATCTTGTAAAACGTGTCTGGGTACGGTATGCCGATGCTGCCCTCCTTGTGGAACTTGCGCGGGGTCAGGCAGCTCGCGGTGACGCATTCGGTGAGGCCGTACCCCTCGCGCACCTGCTCCGTGGCGCCATGAGCCTTTAGGAACGAGTCGACCTTGCGCTTGAGCTCGATCGAAAGGGAGTCGCCGCCGGAAAAGACACCCTCGAGTTGCGACATGTCCAGCTTTTCTATATCACCCAGCCGCAGCAGCGCTTCGTATAGCGTGGGCACCCCCGCGATGTAATGCGGCCTGTGTTTTCTGAGGAGCTCCGCGTAGGATTTTATCGAGAACTGCGGGACGAGTATCGCCGTTGCACCCGAGATCAGCGCCGTGTGGATGCAGACGCCAAGCCCGAACCCGTGGAAAATTGGCATGATCGCGAGCATTTTGTGGCCCGGCACGACGCAGTTGCCCGCAGCTTCGGTCTGCATCGCGAGCGCGTTGAAATTCAGGTTCGTCAGTAGGATGCCCTTCGTCGTGCCCGACGTCCCGCCGCTGTAGAGTATCGCGGCAACATCGCCACCGTGCGCCTGCGCATCATATTCCCCCGCATTATCCCTACCGAACCCGATGAGGTCGGTATATCGAAGCACCTTGCCGCCGGAGGGGGGGCGCCTTATCTTCCTGCCCTTTGTCAGCCTGTAGAGTGGCTTCTTTATCCCCCTTAGTCCGTCTTCGGCGCCGGCTAGGATGAGCGTCCGCGCCCGCGTCCTCGGCAGTATCCCCTCGAGCTTTGGGGCAAACTGGTCCAGCGTGAGCACCGCGACGCTTAGGCTGTCATTGATGTAGCGCACCAGTTCCTCTTCCGCCGAAAGCGGGTGGACCATGTTCGCAACCGCGCCTATGAGGTTCAGCGCGTACAGTGAAATGACGGCTTGCGGGGTGTTTGGCATACATATCGTCACCCGCTCGCCTTTATCTATGCCAATCGCCTTGAACCCACGGGCGCAGAGTCGTATCTCTTCCGCGAACGCGCCGTACGTCCGTTTGCAGCCAAAGAAATCATACGCGATGGTCTCCGGGAATCTCGAAGCGGCTTCGAGAACCTGTCTGGCCATTGAGCAGTCGGGGTATTCAAGGCTATGCGGCACGTCCCCGTAGGAACTAAGCCAGGGGGAATTATTCAGGCGAGCGTGTATAGCACTCATTGGGTCACAGTTCCTTTTTTCTTGTGGATTGGCGCCGCAGCGGAGAGACGGGGATGCCCGCTCGCCCGCAGCTTGCATCCCGCTACAATCTAGTCTCGTTGCCTGTGTTGTCGACCTTCTTTGCGTTCTGTGCGAAAATCGCTATAAAGTATACGATGACCATTATCGCAAAAGCAATTGCCACAGTCATTGCAATATCCAGCGGCTGGACTTCACCCAGCGCGCCCTCAGCCACTACCGAGCCCGCCAGGATGTTCAGCGTGAAGGGGTTGTAGACAAGATCGGAACCCAGCGCCGCGAAGATATTCGGGAGGAGCAGCGCCGCGACTATGCAGACGGCTGCGCTCATCCCTGCCTTGCCTGTCGCAGTCCCCATAGTGAGGTGGCAGCAGGTGTAGAACATCAGGCAGACCCCGGCCAGGGCTCCGCCCACCAGGACCCCCGTCAGCGAGACGTCGTTGATTTCATAGGCAAGCACCGCTGTGCCCCACGACGCGAAAGCCCCTATGACCGCCAGAGCAAAGCCCGCCAGCGGGTAGATAATGAATTTCGGGAAAATGTAGCTGAATGTGCGCAACCCGGAGCTTCTCGGGATTATTGTCGCTCGCTTCTTCTGCTCCCCACCCGCGAAGCTGTTTATCAGCAGAATGAATACGATAAGGCCCGTCCCCGCCAGATCCGTCACAGCGGAGGACACGGCCATATTTGCGGAGCCGCCCAGGATATCGGTCATCGTCGACACGTCCATCCCCATTTCGTCGTAGAGGGGGCTCATCGCGTTTATGAGTGCGCCCATCCCCACCAACAGCAAGGGGCTCAGGATCGACCATCCGATTATGACTATTGCAATGATCAGGAACTTATTAGTCCGAAAAAAAGCCAGCAGTTCTTTCTTGAAGCTCGCCTTTGTCTGCATGCTCATCTCGCTAACCCCCAAACCGACATGGGCGGCAGCCTGCCGCTGGTCACGCCAATGTATATCTGTTCCAGCGTCAGCCGCCTGAACTCCACCGCTTCCGGCAGTATCTTGTTTTCCGCGAGGGCCGTGACGATCCTGTAGAAAAATTCAGCCTCGCTGACCCCTTGTTTTGCGTAGAGCGTCATCCCGCCTTGCCATATCTCGGCCTTTTCTACGATACCGAGCCCGCAGAGGGGGTCGGAGGCGTCGGGCGTGTACCTCAGTCGCACTATCAGGGCGCACTCGCCTTCGTAACCCTGCTTGACCTCCTTGATCGTGCCCTCCACCGCCATCACGCCGTTGCACAGGATGCCTACTTTGTTGGCCACGCGCTCGACGTCCGAGAGGATGTGCGTGCAGAGGATGATCGTTGCGCCTGAGGCTGCCAGCTTTGTAATGATGTCCATGACCTCAGCCCTGCCTTGTGGGTCCAGCGCAGAGGTCGGCTCATCGAGGATCAGCAGGTCCGGATGGGCATACAGCGCGGCGGCTATCCCTATCCGCTGGTTCATGCCCCGCGAATAGCCCCTGATGAGCCTTTTCCCGCTGTTCGCCATCCCTGTTATCGCCAGGACCTCTGCTGTGCGGGCCTTGATGTCGCCGCCATACTCGCAGCATGCGCCGATGAAATCCAGGTATTCGAAGCCGTTCATGTAGCCGTAAAGCGCGGGCGACTCCGGCAGATAGCCGATTTTGACATTTTCGTTATCGAAAGATATCTCCCCTTCGTCTTTTGGGATTATGTTGCATATGATGTTCATCGTCGTGGTCTTGCCGCAGCCGTTCATGCCAACGAGCCCGTACACGTCGCCCTTCCCGATGCTCATGTTTAGGTTCGTCAGCACCGGGAAGTCCCTGTAGCTTTTTTGAAGCCCTCTTATTCTTAGCATTGTAATGACCATTCCTACCCAAAGATTTTATTCAGGAACCACCCTCTGGAGTGTTCGTTTATCGCGAGAATAAGCATTATTATAACAGGTATCGACGTAAAAAACAAAGCAGTTTTCTTACCCGCGCCGATTTCGCTCCATTCGTTCCCGAACCTGTATTTCCTTATGACCGGTATCCTCCTTATGAATGCTGTGAGGCCCACCACAATCAGAATCAGCATCGCGAGGATATACACGCTCATGGCTGTGTTGAGCAGTTTGTTCCCGTCGAGGGCTAGCCCGGTCATGGACGTGATGAATAGGAGACCCGCCGCCACCGAGTTGATGATCGCGTGGAGTATCGTCGGTATGAACAGCGAGCCTGTGGCGTAGCGTACGTAACCCAGCGCAAAGCCGAGTGCCGTGGTGTAAAAGAGCATCTGGAGGCTACCGTGGAGCAGCCCGAATAAGATAGAGCTGATAATAATCGCCATCCCGCAGCCAAAAGGCTTCAGGGCGTCGTACATGATTCCCCTGACCCAGAGTTCCTCGAAGACAGGCGCTATGACGACCATCACGAAGAAAACCATCAGCGCCCCGGCCAAATCCGAGGACGGTTCCATGACTGTGGGCCTGAGCACGTCTTCGAAAATGGTTTGCCAACCGGTGAGCTTCGACAGCAGGAATGTTACCAGGATCGTAAGCAGGGCGGTTCCGTAGCCGAGCCCGTACATCGCCGGGAATGTCCCAAGCGCCCGGGCGATCCGCCTCGGCTTCTTGTACAGTTCGCGGAGCCCCCCCTCCCCCTTGTAGCGGCTAAAGCTTTTGAAGAGCGCCGCCGTAAAAATCATCGGGATAACATACGCAAAGAGCATCGACGCCGCCATGCCTATCGCATAGGCGGCTGCATCGCCAATATCTCCTGCGAATCCGTAGACCCAGCCCGTAATGGGTACTATCAGTATGCGGCACACAAAGTAGAGGGACATGACAAGCCCAAGCTTGGCGCACACAGCTCTGTAAACCTGGAGTTTTGTTCCCTCAGGCGCCTCCCCGGACGTAGGACCAGGGGCCTCCCCAGGAATTCCCCCAGGCGTCGGGCCGTCTTGTTCGTTTTGGCCTGTGGGAATTTCGTTTTCCATTAATACTGCCCCTCCTTTGTCGCCTACCTATATGTCTACAGGGATATGCCTACAGAGCGCCCGCCATTTCCAGCAGCGCTTCGCGTGTGTTGTCTTCCGGGCGACCTATTACGTGGGCCAGCAGCTTTTCGAGCGCCTGGCCCAGTTCGCGACCGGGCGGGTGGCCTATTGCTATCAGGTCGCTCCCTGTGACTGCCAACTTGTTCAGCGAGAAGCACTCGCCGCTTGCTATTACCCTTCCCGCCCTTTGCAGTGCGGCGCCGTCGCTTAGCGTATCCCTGGCTGCTGCCGCGCACCGCACGGCGTCCACTCCGTACTTTGCGAAGAGCGCCTTGATCCCCACGCTATCTTCCGGTAATTCATTTATCGACAAAGCTTGCGAGCATGTCCTTATCGTTCTCCCATCGAGGCGCATTTCCCGCAGGAACTCCATCGCCGACGATATGAACCGCTCCTCCAGCAGCGCTGCACAGAATGCGCACCAGCGGAGCATCTGCTCCATCGGGAGCTTCGCGATTTTCTCCAGGTTGTCCGGGTTCTTGCTTGTTTTTGTCACGTATCGACACAGGAGCCCTATCTTCACCATTTCGCCCGCCATTTCCGGCCTGTGAGACATCAGCGTCTTTTCCAGTTCGACGCGCACGCGTTCCGTGCTTATGAGCTTTGCCCGGTCTGCGTTTGCATATATTGCGCGAAGAGTATCCTGCTCGATCTCGAATCCGAGCTGGGCGCTAAACCTGAACGCGCGGAACATGCGCAGCGAATCCTCGCGGAACCTCGTGTTCGGGCCCCCCACGCATCGTATGATGCGGTTTTCTATGTCCTTGAACCCGCCGTGCGGGTCCACCAAGCCGCCGTCCGGCGAAACGGCCATGGCGTTTATCGTGAAATCCCTGCGGCTCAGGTCCTCTTCGAGGCTTGGGACGAACTCGACATGTTCCGGTCGGCGCCCGTCTTTGTATGCGCCCTCGGTCCTGAATGTCGTTATTTCGACCTGGTCGTTTCGCGTGAGTACCGTCACTGTGCCGAATTTTTCGCCCGTGAGGAAGGTTTTCGGGAAAAGGCGGGCCACTTCGACCGGCGTGGCCGACGTCGCCACGTCCCAGTCGCGTACGGCTCGCCCCATGACTGCGTCGCGCACGCATCCTCCGACGAGATAGGCAAGGTAACCGTTTTCTGTCAAGTGACGCATAACTTGCGCGATATGCGAGGGGGTATCGAGGTCGATCATAGTATTGGCTCCATTCTTTACTGTACTGTGGTCGAGCTCAGTAGGCATCCTATACTGCTCTGGCACAGATTGAATTTCAAAAACAATATTGTAATAAGCTATACATAGTAGTATAATCGTTAATCAGTGTTATGGCAATCGCCATTAGGGATGTTTTTTATGGATTTTTCTGAATTTGAGCGGTTCATCGAGAGCGGTGAGCGGTGTCACCTTGTCGGGATCGGCGGAGTCTCGATGTCGCCGCTTGCCGAGATACTGCACGGGATGGGCGTCAGGATGTCCGGATCGGACATCAACGAGAGTCCCGCAATAGAGAAACTGCGCTCCTTGGGGATTATAATTACCATCGGGCACTTCGCCGAGAACGTGCGGGGAGCGGGATTCGTCATCCGTACTGCGGCCGCCCGCGAGGATAATGTCGAGATCGTTGCCGCGCGGGAGCAGGACATCCCTGTCTTTGAGCGCGCCCAGGCGTGGGGCTATATCATGAAGGGATACAAGAACGCGGTGTGCGTCTCCGGCGTCCATGGAAAGACGACGACGACTTCGATGATAACGCATATCCTGCTGGCCGCCGAGGCCGACCCTACGATCATGATAGGCGGCACGCTGCCGATACTCGGGTCGGGGTACCGCGTCGGCAAGGGCGACGTCATCGCGCTCGAATCGTGCGAGTATTTTAACTCGTTCCACTGTTTTTCCCCGACTGTTGCGGTCGTTTTGAACGTCGACGCCGACCATCTCGACTTTTTCAAGGACATAGACGACTTGAAAAGCTCGTTTCGCAAATTCGCTTCGCTCGTCCCGCCTCGCGGCAAGATCGTGTGCAACGGCGACGACGAGAATACAATGGAGGCTCTTGCGCCGCTCGGACGCGGGCTCCTGACGTTCGGTTTCGGCGAGGATGCGCGGGTGCGCGGTGTAAACGTGTCCTTGGCTGGCCGGAACACTTCGGCTGACGTGCTGTGCTATGGAAAGCAGTTCTGCAAAATACGGCTCCAGGTCCCGGGCGTTCACAACTTGCTCAACGCTTTGGCCGCAACAACTGCTGCGATCGCCATCGGGATCCCGGTGAAGGCAATCGAGGAGGGGCTTTCTTGCTACGCGGGGGTAAGCAGGCGATTCGAATACAAGGGCCGCATAAACGGGGCGGATGTCTATGACGACTATGCGCACCACCCCAGCGAACTACACGCTTTGCTTGACTCGGTCATGACGCTTGGCTATGCGCGGGTGATCCTCGCGTTCCAGCCGCACACTTTTTCGAGGACGAAGGCCCTGTTCGCCGACTTTGTCGCGGAGCTTGGCAGGGCCGACTTCACGTTTCTCGCGGATATCTATGCCGCACGGGAGAAAAACGACATCGGCGTGACGTCCGAGGACCTGGCGGCTGCCGTCCCGGTGGCGCGTTTTTGCCCTGATTTTTCCGGGATCGCGGCTGAAATCGCTGCAATAGCAGGCGAAGGCGATATTGTGCTGACAGTAGGCGCCGGGGACATCTTCAAGGTCGGGGATCTCTTGGTGCGCTAAGATCGTTGCAGAATAAACTGGACATCTTGCCTTGCCTTTTTACCGCCATGCGGCATGTCAAATCCTTGATATTGCAGTGATTTAGTCATAATAAACAAAACAACTACTGTTGCGCTACGGGAATTTTTACAGGGAATTTTGTGCCTTTGCGTCGAAATTCCCTATTTTTATGTTGAGTAATTTGTCCAGATTTGGTATACTGGTCAGATAGTTCAGGTAGGGTTCGCAAGGAAGGGCGGTCGTTATTGATGAGGTTTCGAAGCTGGGAGGTCGGGGGTTTTGACAGGGCTACTGCGGTGGAGTTCTGCCGCAATGGATTTAACCCGCTCGTATCCGTGCTTCTGGCCTCAAGGGGCGTCACCCGCGTCGAAGATGTGCGGACGATCCTTGGGGACGACCCCGTGGAATTTTTTGACCCTTTACTAATGGCAGATATGGACAAGGCCGTCTCGCGCATCTACTCCGCTGTGGAACGTGGCGAGCGCATCGCAATCTACGGCGACTACGACGTGGACGGCATGACTTCGAGCGTAATAATGGCGCTATGGCTCCGCTCTAAAGGGGCGGATTTTGAGATATACATCCCGGGGCGGTTCGATGAGGGGTACGGGCTCAACAACAGCGCCCTCGACGCCCTGAAAGCGCGGGGCATCGGGCTCGTCATCACGGTGGACTGCGGGATAACCGCCATCGAGGAGTCGCAATATGCGAAACAGCTCGGCCTCGGACTGATCATCACGGACCATCACGAATGCAGGGACGCCATCCCGGTCGCGGACGCGGTGGTCGACCCAAAGAGGTGGGACTGCCCTTACCCGAACAAATCTCTCGCGGGGGTCGGTGTAGCTTTCAAGCTCGTCTGCGCCCTTGAGCGCGACACATGCCTCGACGAGATGCTCCAAAGGTACTGCGACCTCGTCGCAATAGGGACGGTTGCAGACGTAATGCCGGTCCCCGGGGAGAACCGCGAACTGATAAGACGCGGCCTTATAGTGCTCAACGACGCACCGCGCCCGGGGCTCATGCGGCTCCTGCACGAAGTCAACATCGAGCCGGGAAGGGTGACCGCCACATCCATAGGATTCACCCTCGCCCCGAGGCTGAACGCGGCGGGCAGGATGGGCAGGACGGAGTTATCGGTCGAGCTCCTGCTTACTGAAGACAGCGGGGAGGCAGACAGGCTAGCAACTGAGCTCTGCCGCCTCAACACCGAGAGGCGCAGCCTTGAGACGGAGATATACGAGGAGGCGGCGGCGATGCTGCCGGAGTCCGGGCCGACAGGACCCATAATCCTGGCGAAGCGCGGGTGGTACCAGGGGGTGACGGGGATCGTCGCAGCCAAGATGGCGGAGCGCCACCGCGTCCCCGCAATCATTATAAGCATCGGGGACGACGGGATAGGGCGCGGCTCCTGCCGCAGTTTTGACGCATTTGCAATCTACGACGCGCTTAGTTCCTGCAAGGAGCTCCTGGAAAGCTTCGGCGGGCACGAAATGGCTGCGGGCGTGACGATAGCCGAGGGGAACATCGGCGAGCTGGCGCGGCGCATCAACAGGTACTATTTCGAGAATATCGGGCCCGAGCCAACGCCCGGGCTGAGGCTGGATTTCGAAGTGGAGAAGCCGGAACTACTGACCGTCCAGAACCTGGAGGCGATGGGGCGCCTGGAGCCGTTCGGCAACGGCAACCCGCATCCCAGCCTTTGCATCATGAACGCGGAGATTTCCTCGGCGACCTCCATCGGCGAGGGAAAGCACACACGACTCAAACTGGAAAAAACCGGAAAAAGTCTGGACTGCATCTATTTTTCAATGCCGTCTGTCGACATGGGCGTTAGCGTGGGGATGCTCGTCGACGTTGCATTTGAGCCACAGATAAACGAGTTCAGGGGCCGCACAAGCGTCCAGCTCCATGTGTTGGACATTCGGGAGAGTGTGAACATCTAGGAAAGGCGAAGATATGTCAGAAGCGCTCGAGAAATACCGCCAGTTGGAGGCGGTCATACTCGAAAGCCACCCAAGCGCCGACACGGCGCGCATACGGGCGGCGTTTGACTATGCCCTAAAGTCGCACGGGGACCAGACGCGCATGGACGGGAGCGAGTTTGTGACTCACCCGCTCGCCGCCGCCGAGATCGTCGTCGAACTGGGTCTCGACGAGGATTCGATATGCGCGGCGCTTCTGCACGACTGCATAGAGGACACGACCGCGACATATGCGGACATAGCGAAGCATTTCGGGAAGGACGTTGCCGAAATCGTCGAGGGCGTCACCAAGCTGAAAAAGGTCGCATATATAAGCAAAGAAGAGCAGCAGATGGAGAATCTGCGCAAAATGCTGATCGCGATGGCGGAGGACATCAGGGTCATCCTGATAAAAATGGCCGACAGGCTCCACAATATGAGGACAATGGAGTATGTCGCGCTCGAAAAGCAGTTGGAAAAGGCGCACGAGACCCTGGAGATGTACGCGCCGATCGCCCACAGGCTCGGTATGCAGAAGATAAAGTGGGAGCTCGAGGACCTGTCGATCCAATACCTCGACCCTCCAGGCTGCGCAGAGATAAACGAAGGGCTTAAACTGAGAATCGTAGAAGATGAGGATTTCTGCGAGCGGATTCAAAAAGAGATAAGGGAGAATGTCGCCGGGAACGGCATCGAATGCTCGGTCTACGGGCGCGTGAAGCACATATACGGCATCTACCGGAAGGTCTTCATTGGCAACAGATCCCTTTCCGAAGTGCAAGACATATAT
>Ga0123353_10009546_pt1 | contig 13413 bp, 9 predicted proteins | sample TergutLab28metaG_3_FD_92763 | JGI IMG/M metagenome (GOLD analysis project Ga0123353, IMG submission 92763) | Labiotermes labralis P3 segment gut microbial communities from Petit-Saut dam, French Guiana - Lab288 P3 | ecosystem: Host-associated > Arthropoda: Insects > Digestive system > Gut ... | reverse complement strand
CTTATGCATCTTCCGCAGCCCGTACAGGACACGCAGCCGAAATTTTTCGGGATATAAGAATACTTATGAAGCACCCTTTGGCGGTATCTCTCTTTGACCGAAGACCTCGGATTGTGGCCGGAAGCATGCATCGTGAATTTCGGGAACATGCAGCTGTCCCAGTTCCGGTAACGGCAGACAACGCCGCCGTCGTCCACGTCCTTGAACTCGAAGCAATGACAGGTCGGGCAGACAAAGGTACAGAGCCCGCACCCCTGGCAGATGTCGGTATACTTCTCCCAATCTATCTTGTCGAACATTTCAATGGTGTTTTCGTCGAGCGAAAGCGTAACGGGAAGACACGGACACGGCGGGGACGGTTCTTTTTGTGTTTGTTCTTGAACACGAAAAGAACCGTCCCCGACGTGTCCATTTTTAAAGTCCTTCAGGCCGGGTATGAACGAGGCGAAGCCTTTGCGGCCTTTATCGGATACGTAGAGTATTTCATAGCCCTCGCCCGTATCTTTCAGGAAGAGGTCGCAGGCTTCGGAATAATTCATGTCCGTCTCGCGCATCTCGCAGAAGCAGCCGGGTTTTTTCTCTACGCAAGCGACACCGATGATGAGCGACAACTCAAGCTTGTGCATGAAGAAATCGTCCCTGAACTGACCCGTGGAAAATATCGTCGTGAGGATTTTCAGCGCTTCGAGGTCGCACGGCTTCGCTCCGAAAACCACTATTCCCTTTTCGGGCATTTCCGCGACGGCCTCGTCCTCTTTGAATGTTATAAGTTTTTCGCTGCGCGGGAAGAAAAATTCCTTCGCGGATTTGTACGGGATCTCGTCGTCCATGAGGATCTTCGACGCGTCGTCCACGAAGAGATAGTCGATAGTCTTTCCGGCCTTGACAGGCGCGGCGACAAGATTCTCTTCCATAAAAGCAGCGAGTATCTCGGACATGCGGCTCTTTGAAATGATATTATTCATGCTCCGTACCCCCAAAGAAACCTACCTCCCTGTCGTCGAGCTTATTTGTCAGCATAGCCTGAGTAGTGTCAAAGTCCATACCCGTCTTGAAACCGTACTCCTCTTCTATGAAGTCAGTCGCATCACTGATGATGTAGCGCACGTTCACGCCCGACGCGCAAGCCGCCTCACAGGCGCCGCACTCTACACACCTGCCCGCGAGATGCATGGCGCGCCCAAGGTGGAAAGCCATCTTCGTGCCCGCGTCTATCTCGGCGGGCTGCCAGTCCGGCGTATCGCGCTCGATGAAACAGCTTTTGCAATAGCACCCGTAGCAGGCCTGCCTGCAGGAATAGCAAAGGATACACTTGTCGATTTCTTCCTTGAATCTGTCGAGGCTCCGCCTATCAAAAGTACCGTCCCCCTGATTGGTCACCTGAATGGCCACCCTGTCGTCTTCTATCCTCTTGTCGTATTCCGGCGCCACGCGCACCGTGCACTCGCCGCAGCCCGGTCTTGGGTCGCCGTCCGCGTCTGTCATGCCCGGGCAGTCAACGCCGATTATGAAGATTTTGCCGCGGTCAAGCTGGTTCTCGATGACGTACTGCACTATGGCCCTCGCGTCGCAGGGTTTCGCGACGATAGCGACCCTGTCCTCCCGGCCGTGCAGATAAGGCGCGAGGTTTTGCCAGCACCTGTCGCCCCACTTGATCTTCCATATGTCCTCGGCCGACCTTACGAAAATCGGGATCAGCGAGCCGTCATCAAGATCGCCGTCGGTGTACGCGAGTATGACATCGGTTTTGTCCTCGTCCAGAAGCTTACGGCAGAGGGCGCGGATCTCGCTGATCTGCTTGTCAAAACTCATGTTTTACGGCCCCCTCTCTTTGTCTTCCCGGTAAACAGCGGGTTCGGCCCGAGCGCCACGACCTTTTCCGTGACCTCTCTTACGACTTCCGCGAAGCGGTTGCCTTCCGAAGCCGAGACCCATGTGAACTGGACCCTTTCGGGCTCTATGCCCACGGTCGTGAGCATCTTCTTCAAAACCGAAAACCGCCTGCGCGCGAAAAGATTGCCGGCAAGGTAGTGGCAGTCACCGGGATGACAGCCGGAGACCATCACGCCGTCCGCTCCGTCCATGAGCGCGTTGATGATATAGATCGGGTTTATCCTCCCCGAACACGGCACCCTGATGATGCGGATATTCGGCGGGTACTGCAACCGGCTCGTACCCGCGAGGTCGGCGCCGGCGTAGGAGCACCAGTTACATAAAAAGGCGATTATCGTGGGCTCCCATCCGATATTCTTTTGTTTTTTACTCTCTGCCATCTAATCCCTTCTTGTTTTACGATGCCTTATCTTTTTCCGTCATTGCGAGCGAAGCGGAGCGAGCCATTCTTATATAACCGCTTTGCGCAGCAGGTATTCGATTTCCGCGAGTACCTGCTTGTCTGTGAAACCGTTTATATTGATGGCGCCGCAGCGGCAGGTAGCCGCGCAGGTGCCGCAGCCCTTGCACATCACGTCGTTTATATCGCTGCGCTTCACGGTGCCTCCGCCTCGTACCGGCGCGTCGATCATCTCGATCGCGTTGTACGCGCAGACGAGCTCGCAGTCGCCGCAGCCTGTGCAAAGATTTGGGTCGAGGACGGCTATCGTGCCTTCGGTCTCAAGCTGCTCCTTCGATATAATGGTCGCGGCCCGCCCGGCGGCGGCCTTGCCCTGTATGACACTCTCTCGCATGTTCTTCGGCGAATGCGCCATGCCGCACATGAAGACCCCCTCGGTCGCGAAGTCGACAGGACGAAGTTTCACGTGCGCCTCAAGGAAGAAGCCTTCCTGATTCAGCGGCACCTTCAGCATCTGCGCCACCGTGCTGTTATTTTCGAAATCCGGCTCGATCGAAGAGCTCAGCACCACGCAGTCGGCCGGCAGTATTATCTCTTCGCGAAGCACGGGCTCGTAGACCGTTACGGCGAGGCCGTCTTCTTCCTGTGTCACGACGGGCTTTTTCTCGACGTCATATCTCGCGAATATCACGCCCGCTCGGCGCGCTTCCCTGTAGGCGAGCTCACTGAGCCCGTAAGTCCGCATCTCCCTGTAGAGGATCGTAATGTTCATGTCGGGATATAGCTCTTTCAGGAGCAGCGCGTTCTTCACGGCACGGTTGCAGCACACGCGGCTGCAATAGGGATGGTCCCCTTCGCGCGAACCGACGCACTGGATCATCACGACGTCCCTCGCTCCTTTGATGCCGGCGTACCCCTTACCTGCCTCCTGCTCGAAGTCAAGCATGGTCAGGACGCGCTCGTCCTCGCCGTACAAGTATTCTGAAGGCTTGCGCTCGTGCGCCCCCGTCGCGACTATCACGGCGCCGTGAGCCACCTCCACCGGGATATCGCCGCACCTTAGCACGGTCTTGTAATTGCCGACGTAGCCTTCGAGCGTGTCGACCTCGGTATTCAGATACACATCTATAAGCGGGTTTTCCTCTACCCGCCGTACCATGCCGCCGACGTAAGGCGCCGCCGGCCTGCTGAGGTTCGTTGTCGTAAGATGGAGAGCGTTTCCTCCCAGCTCTTTCGACTTGTCTATCAGGTGGACAGGATAACCCATTCCGGCCAGCTCGAGGGCCGCAGACATGCCGGCGACGCCGCCGCCGATCACAAGGGCGGAATTCGTGACGTCGATCTTCTTTCTCGTGAGCTGCTTCGCGTTCGTCGCTTTGCCGACCGCCATCCTCACAAGCTCTTTCGACTTGAATGTGGCGGAAGCTTCGTCGTCCATATGCACCCAGGAACATTGATCCCGGATATTAGCCATCGTGAAGAGATACGGGTTGAGCCCCGCTTCCATAAGCACGTTCTGGAACAGGGGCTCGTGCGTCCTCGGCGTACACGAGGCGACCACGATCCTGTTGAGCCCGTGCTCCTCGATCGTCTCCGCTATCTGTCTCTGAGCGTCGACCGAGCAGGTGTAGAGGTTTTGTTCCGCGTAGACGACGAACGGCAGGGTCTTCGCGTATTCGACGACCTCCTCAACATTGACGTACCCGCCGATATTGACGCCGCAGTGACAGACAAAGACGCCTATCTTCACAGGCTCCTTCGAGACGTCGCGCAGCGGAGGCAGGACCTTCTTCTTGAAAAAGGCGCTGTAATCGTTATACAGGTCGACGTCGCGGGCGCCCGCTGTTTTCGCTGCCGCGGCAGCTGCGGCGCTCGCTTCGATGACGGTCTCGGGAATATCTTTCGGCCCTGCGGCCACGCCGCAGGCGAAGATGCCTTCCTTGCTCGTCGAAGGCGAGCCGAACTCCGCCGACCAGATGAAACCGTGCCTGTCCGTCTTGACCCCGCTCTTGTTGTAGAGCTCGACGTTGGCCTTCTGAGGCTTCATGCCGACGGAAAGCACGACGATGTCGTACGGGGCTTCGTCGCCCGTCCCTTTCTCGTTTACGTGCCTTACGAGCAGCTTGCCGGCAGCGTCTTGCTCGACGCCCGAGATCCGGCTTCTTATAAAATTGATATTGTACTTGGATTTCGCGGAGTCGACGTATTTATCGAAATCCTTGCCGTACGCGCGGATGTCCATGAAGTAGATGTCGATGTCCTCGACGGAAGGCAGATGCTCCTTCGTGATCATGGCTTCTTTGATCGCGTACATACAACAAACCGACGAGCAATAGTCTTCACCGCCGCAGCCTCCGTCCCTCGAGCCGACGCACTGGATGAACGCGATGCGTTTCGGCGGGACATTGTCTGAAGGCCTCTGCACGTGGCCCTGGTAAGGGCCGCCCGCCGAGAGTATCCTCTCGAACTCGAGGCTCGTCACCACGTCGCGGTATCGGCCGTAACCGAACGCGGGCGGTATGTTTTCCGGCGTGTCGTAACCCGACGAAAATACGACGGAGCTCACAGGTATCTCGAAGATCTCCTCCCTTTGGTCATGCTTTATCGAATCCGCCTGGCAGGTCTCCTCGCACAGCCGGCATTCGCAGCAGATGGAGCAGTCGACGCACCTGAGCGCCTCCTTTATCCCTTTCCTTTCCGAGAAGCCGAGCTCGACTTCCTTGAAAGTCGTCTTCCTCTCCCTCAGGCCGATCATAGGCATCTTCGCCCGGGGCTCTGCCTTATATCTCCAAGTCTCGACGTCTTCGACCTTCGTTTGAGGAAGGACGAAGGGCTCGATCGGCAGATCGGTTTTTTCTATATAATTAATGATCGCCTTCGCGGCTTTGTTGCCGTCCGCGACAGCCTCGATCATGGTGGCGGGCCCGCGCAGCGCGTCGCCGCCGCAAAACACGCCGTCTAAGCCGGTCTTCATCGTGACCGTGTCGCAGACCAGCCTGCCCTTCTCGTCGAATACGTTGATGCCCGCAGCCTTCAGCGCCGCGTCGTCCGTATACTGGCCGATGGATTTTATCACGCAGTCCGCCTCGATGACGAATTCCGAGCCGGGTATCGCTTCCGCTTTGCGCCTGCCGTCGGGGCCTGCCGCGCCGAGCTTATTCCTGACGCACTTGAGGCCGGTCACTTTGCCTTTTCCCGTGAGGATCTCCGCGGGCGCCGCGAGGAAAGTGAATTTCACGCCTTCCTCCATCGCGTGCTCGACTTCCCATTCGTTAGCCGGCATCTCGTCCTTGGATCTTCTGTACACGACGGTCACGTCGCACCCGAGACGGATAGCCGAACGCGCCGCGTCCATCGCGACGTTGCCGCCGCCGATCACGAGCACCTTCCTGCCCGGCCTCTTCTTCGAGCCCATATTCAGTTCCCTGAGAAAATCGGTGGACGAGATCACGCCCGCGGCGCTTTCGCCCTCTATGCCGAGCTTCATATCCTTGTGAGCGCCTACGGCGAGAAATACGGCTTTGTATCCCTGCTTTTGCAGATCCTTCAATTTGAAATCCTTGCCGATCGCGGTTTTCAGCTTTATTTCGACGCCCATGTCCTCTATGAGCTTTATCTCCTCGCGCAGGATCTTCTTGTCGAGGCGGTAGTCGGGTATGCCGACCTTCAGCATGCCGCCGGGAACGGACAGCGCCTCGAAAACCGTGACCTTATATCCTTCCTGCGCGAGCTTGTACGCGCAGTTAAGGCCCGCCGGGCCGGAGCCTACGATGGCGACCTTGGTATTTTTGGATTCTCCGTTTACGGTAAGAGGGACGGCGCCTTTTTCCGCTTTTATTCTATCCGCGATGAAGCGCTTTATCCCCATGATGGCGAGCGGCTCTTCCACGTACTGTCGTGTGCAGTTATTCTCGCAGGTATGCAGGCAAATCCGTCCGAGCACGCCCGCGAACGGCGACGTGCGCCTTATGACCGCAAGCGCCTCTTCGAACTTGCCGAGGCCGGCCAGCGTGATATACGCGTGCGCGTCCATATTGGCCGGGCACTCAAATTTGCACGGCGACGAGCCTTTCTTGTCGATAACCGCTTTGTTCGGGACGGCCTGCGCGAACGGTTTGTATATCGCTTTCCGGTCGCCCATCTCCATGTCGAACTCGCTCTTCACCGTGACGGGGCAGGTGTCGAAGCAGTCGTTGCAGCCCTTGCAGCTTTCTTCGTCTATATACCTCGGCTTCCTCTTTATCACGGCCGTCAGTTCCGGCGCCTCGCCTTTGATCTCCAACAGCTCGCTGTAAGAGAGCGTCTTTACCAATGGGTGGTTGAAGCACGACGTGACTTTCGGGGCGAGTATGCACGCGGAGCAGTCGTTAGTCGGGAAGGTCTTATCGAGCTGGGCCATGCGGCCTCCGATGCTCGGGGATGACTCAAGCAGGAATACGGGGACGTCCATCTCCGCCAGGTCGTGAGAGGCCTGGATGCCCGCGATACCTCCGCCTACTACCAATACCGGTTTCTTCATTTTAATAACGCCTTGACTTTAGACAAACGCTGTTTCCTCATTTTCAGATCTTCTTCCGCTACCTTGGCGGGGAGGCCCTTATCGGCGTACCCCTGCTCTACGGCCAGATCGCGAAGAGCCCTCACTATATCCGCGAAACGGACGTCCTGCGGGCAATGCGAAACGCAGGCGTGGCACTGATTACACTTCCATATCTCCTTTGAGCCGAGGGTCTCGTCCTTTTGCTCGAGCAGGATCAGCCTCATTATCATTCTCGGATTGTACTTATCGTCGATTTCATTGACGGGACAGCCGGCTGTGCACGAACCGCAAAGAAAACAGTTCAGGACGTTCGCTCCGCCCGGCGTACCCTTTACCTCGTTTTTGAAATCACTGCTCATCTCGCACCTCGCTACTGAAATTTCGTCCGCGGCAGGAAGCCGGCCTGCTTCACTATCTCAGGCACTATCTCTTCCCAGCCTACCGCCATTATATGTATCCCGCTCACGCCTTCCACGGGTTTGAGTTTTTCTATAAGCTCGAGCGCGATGGTGAACCCTTCCTTCTGCTTGTCCTCGGCCTTCTCCATCCGCTCGACATAAATATCGGGTATGTCCATGCCGGCTACGAGCTGTGTCATCTGGATAGACCGGAGCGACTTGTTTACGAGAATGCCCGCCTGTATATAGGCGCGCTTGTGAAGGCCCCTTTCCCTCACGCGCTCCATCCACCCTATAAACCTGTCGACGTTATATATGGCCTGCGTCTGGATGAATTTCGCGCCGGCGTTTATCTTCTTCTCCAGCCGGATCAGCTGTAATTCTTCCGGGTCGGCGAATGGGTTGGCCGTCGCACCGATGAAGAATTTAGGAGGGAACTTGCTCTTGTTTCCGCCGATGAACTCGCCGTTTTCCTGCAGGTTGTCGAAAGCCTTGATCAATTGTATCGAATCCAGGTCGAATACGTTTTTCGACTGCGGGTGGTTTCCGAAGCTCTGATGATCCCCCGAAAGCACCAAAAGATTTCGCTGCCCGAGGGCGTACGCGCCCAAAAGGTCGCTTTGCAGCGCGATCCTGTTGCGGTCCCTGCACACCATCTGCACCACGCACTCGACGCCTTCCTGAGCGGATATCGCCGCCGCGGCGATACTCGACATCCTGACGATAGCCGTCTGGTTGTCCGTCACGTTGGCGGCGTCGACGATGCCGACGAGCTCGCGCGCCTTCTCGCGCACGAATTCCGCGTCCGCGCTCATCGGCGGGCCGATCTCCGCCGTTACGGAAAACCCGCCGGACGAAAGCACTCTATGCAGATTGCTGATGTATTCGGCCATGCGCTTACTCCTCCAAGGCGACGTCTTCGCGCCTGACGCTTCTGGGGCCGCCGTCACGGCTCGTCCTCCAGTCACGCGTCTCGAATATATCCGTCAGCCGGTCGAGCCGGTCAAAACTCTTCAGCTTCTCGTATATCAACTGCCACGCGCAGTCGATCCCGGGATCGATCTCGCACTTTCCGTTTTGCGACCCGCCGCACGGCCCGTTGAAGATGCTTTTAGAACATCTCGCGACAGGGCAGACGCCGCCTGTCTTTTCGAGCAGGCAATTGCCGCAGCCCTGACAGTACTCGATCAGGTATCCGAGCTCCTTCGCCGCCCCGTAAAAACTCGTGTTAAGAGCCGGCAGGACGAGCATGTCCGGATACTTCTCCGCGAGGAACTGGACGCCGACGCCGCATCCCATGGACAGGATCACGTCGCCGGCCAGAAGCTCCTTCTCAAGATCGTCAAGAAACTCGTCGTCGCACTGCCTTTTGCAGTTTACGACGGACACGGCGAGCTTCTTCTTGTTCCTGCCCGCGTCGGCGAGGAGCAGGCCCATCAGGCCCAGCGCTTCTTTTTCGCCGCCGGACAAACTGACCGTGACGCAAGTCCCGCATGACGCGATCACGACCCGCTTGAACCCTTTCAGGGATTCGAGTATCTCGCCTATGTCTTTTTGTTCAGCAACGATCAAGTCTATCCCTCCCGATCAACTATCTTTCAGAAACTCTTTTACAGTTTCGAGCAGGGCCATCGGCATCGCGTGAGAAACCTGGACGCATTTGATGCTTACCCCGTCCGCTCCCATTTTCTCGAGTTCACCGGCCGCGCGCGCGGCTTGCTTGCAGGCCCTCTTCCCGCCGTTCATATGGCGGCAGGCCCCGTCGAGGCAGACGGCCACAAGCACCTTGTCGCAGGTAGCGAGCGCGCCCGTTATGAGCTCATGACCGAGCCTTCCCCCGCATGGGATCTCGGAAAAGCTGAGCTTTTCCGCGTCCTTGCCGAGAGCCTTCGTGATTTCCGAGAAAGCCGGCGCCGCCGAGTTTTCACAATAAAAGACCTTAAGACACGGGGACGGTTCTTTTGTCTTTTCTGAATACAATAGGGACGATTCCGTCAGTGCTATCGCCTCGCCCGGGCAAAGGGCGACGCATACGCCACAGGCCAGGCAGGCGTCTGCCGTGCAGACCATGGCGCCCGCCTTTATATCGGGCTCAAGCGCTGCGTGCGGGCAGGCGCGATAACACGAATAACAAAAAGCGCACTTTCCGGCGTCTATCTCCGCGTGTGCGCCTATAGCTTCGCCTTTCGCGACCTCCCTCAGTTCGTTCACGATATACGGAAACGCCGCGTCGAGATTGTTGTGTATATAGTAGAGGCCCTTTCTCGTGGTCAGCGCCGGGTTCAGAAAAAACCTGAACTCGCTCGCGATCTCTTCTTTATCAGACACTCTGAATTTGCCGCTGAGGAAGGCGAGAGGCGAGTTGTCTTTTATCCCGGTCGTTATGAGATACGGGGTACAGGCCACGGTATCAACGACGCCGTCGTTCACGCATATAGTGAATTCTCCCCTGTCCTCGTCATATTCCAAAGAGGCCTGTTCGTATTTGATAAAGCTTACGCCGGCCTGCCTCGCTTTCAGGTACAGCTTCTCCATACCGGCGGAGGCGGCTTTAGAAAACATGGAAAGAAACAAGACGTCCTTTTTCGCGTTCGCGAGCCTTATGGCCGCTTCGTAGGCGCGGGCCGTCAGCCACTCAGGCGTCTCTTCGCCGTAGTCGAGCAGGATCGCGGCCTTCTTGCGCCCCTTGATACCGATCAGTTTGTCAACGGCCGCGGGATTGAGCAGGTTCAGCGCCTTCGCAAAGGGCAAATCCGATTTAGAAGAATACGGCTGCTCGGTCACGATCACGCCACAGCCTTTATACTTTTTCTTCGGGGTCGCCAGCTCATACGAGCCGGGCTTGCCCTGAAGGCGGCTTATGCCCGAAAAATCCGGGATCATGTCGACCGTGAAGTTCTCTTCCCGGAGTTTTTTCTTAAGGGCTTCGTTGATATCGCTGTTGCCGACGATCAATACGTTCATCATTGACCCGCCTCCCGGCTAAGGAGGATTTCTCTCGATATTGAAATGGCTTCCGAGTAAGAATCCTCGATCTTTTTCGGCCCGCCGGCGCACCCGGCGATGAATATCCCCGATACCTTCGTTTCGGGAAGGCCGGTGGTGTATTTCAAAAATCCGGTCTCATCCTGACAGAGCCCGCAGACCTCCGCGATCCTGTCCGCGTCGGAAGTGGGGTGTATGCCGTCCGACAGGACGATCAGGTCAAACGCCCGCTCCTCTCTTTTCCCTGAAGCAGGATCGTCGTACTCGACTACCCCGCTCGTACCGTCGATATGGACGGGCCTGCACTTGATGAACTCGAGCCCCAGGTCTTTCAGCTCCTGATAATAATTGCCCTCATTCACCATTTGGAGCTCCATATAGTAAAAGACGACTTCGCATTCGGGATAATAAGTTCGTATAACCTTCGCTGCCCGGGTCGAGTAAGAGCAGCACACCCTGGAGCAGTACATCGACTTTTCCTTGGTGTCGCGGGACCCATAGCATTGGATGAAAGCGACGGAAGAAGGAGGCTTGCCAAACAATTGAGAGACCGTACGCTCTTTGAAAAGCCTTTCCAGATCGCTGCCCGTTATTATTCTGTCCGTGCCGTACAGCTCTACGAATGAGTTGAAGCTGCCTAAGGAGCCGGGCCTGAATCCCGTCGCGACGACAATATTCGAAAGCCCCTCTATATACTTTATATTTACGCCGTTTTTCACGGCGGCCGTGTAATTGCCCTTCTCGCCCATGAGGTCGATGATGCGGGTTTTTTTAAGAATTTCGATATTCGCGTTGTCCGAGACTTTGTTCCAAAGGCCCGCTACGAGACAAACACCGCAATTGTTGCACACCTCGGTGGCTTTGCATCCGTAACTGCGGACTTTCCCGCCGATTTCGTCCGCCGCCTCGACGATGGTCACATGTATTCCGTTTTCCGACAGCTCTTTGGCGATCGTGCAGCCGGCAACCCCTCCGCCGACGACCAAAACGTGATTCATATTCCTGCCTTTACTCATCAACTCACTAACGACGCGTCCAAGACCAAAACAAAATGTGCCTGCCAATTATATAAAATTTTGCTTCATACTTCAATGTAAAAAACGATCAAAATACATTGCTCTCGCGATAAAAAGCCGTTTGCTTCCAAAACGTTTGAAATAAGCAACACGATATAATATACTGAAACACTAATATATCGTAACATTATATAGCATGATCGCTATATTGGAGTTGGAAGAAAATGACCCTACACGTTATCATCCTTTTAGCATTATTCGCTACTTCATTTACGCTGTTTGTTATAGCGAGCCAGAAAAAGAGCGTATATTCGTCCCTGTTCTTTCCGTATGTCTTTCTGGCAATGGCCGTATGCGTTCTGGGTTATGTCTTTGAGGCTTTTGCGGTCAACATCGATCAGGGTTATACAGCCGTGATCGTAAAGTATTTCGGCGTCCCTTATGTCCCTCCTTTGGTGTTGATGACGCTTCTGGATTATTATCACAAAAGGCCAAAGTGGCCGGTCACAGCGTTGATATTCCTGCCGGCTGCGGTTATTACGACTCTTGTTGCCTCATGGCCGATAAACGGCATCTATTACAGCGGCGTTTCCTTGATTACAAACGAATACTTTACGCAAATCCAGATCCAACCGACTATGACATACTATGTCCTGCTTTCATATACTTATATAATATATATAGCGATACTTGTGCTATCGATCCGATACGGTCTCGGGAATCCCGTAAAACGTAAGAATACGATCGTGATTCTCTCCGCGTTAGCCATACCGATCATTTTTAATATCATATATGTTCTTGGTTTTACGCCGTACCATCTGGATTTCCTGCCATACTCCATGCCGGGTACGCTTGTGATACTCAGTTATTCCATCTTCCGTTTAGACGCGTTTGATATTCTGCCTCAGGCTAAAGAAATTTTCCTTGAGAATATGAACGACGCCCTGATCGTTGTAAACCGAAAAAGAGGGTACATCTATTCAAATAATACGGCTAAAAGATTGTTTCCGATATTGATCGACGCAAAAGATGAAGAACCGTTATCGGAACTTCTACCGATTTTGGATGAAGGTATGGAGAAAAACGAAAACCGCGAAATAGAGCTTTCAAGCGAAAGCGGCACTAATTCCTATTATATAATTCAGAATCTCCTGGAGCATAAGCTAAAAACGGTCGGCTATTGCTTGACGCTTCATGATATCACCGAAGATAAAACAAAGATGGAGAAGCTGCAAGCGGAGGCTGAGTATGACGGCCTGACCCGGGTATACAATCGCAATACATTCAACGAACTGGCAAGGGGGTCCATGAACATAGCCGACGCGGAGCACGTGAATAGCTGCGTATTCTATCTTGATATCGATCACTTTAAAACCATCAACGACACATACGGGCATTTGTGCGGAGATCTTGTCCTGCAGAAAGTCGTTGAAGTCATAAAGCAAATACTCAGGAGAAGCGATCTCTTTGGCAGGCTGGGTGGGGAAGAGTTCGGTATTTTCTTTATGAATATTACCAAGGAAGCGGCTTTAAGGATTGCCGAGACAATAAGGAAGAGCATCAGCGAAACAAACATCACATATCAAGGAGAGGTCATAAATGTTACTATTTCCATAGGGATTGCTCTGTCAGAATTCCAGTCGGCGCAGCATTTTGAAAGATTGTTGGAACAAGCGGACAGCGCCCTGTACCGGGCCAAGGGCAATGGCCGAAACAGAGTAGAATTATGGAAGGAAGAGTAATAACCATGGCGCACGGCAGCGGCGGAGCAAGCTCCGCCGAACTCATGTCGCGCGTTTTCTCAAAACATTTTGACAACGAGATACTGAGGCGGCTCGAGGACAGCGCCATCGTGGATATAAGACACGGGGACGGATCTTCTGTCTTTGACGACGCCTATCAAAAGTACCGTCCCCGTGATAGGCGTGATAGCCTCGCGGTCAGCACGGACTCGTTCGTCGTGGAACCGCTCATCTTTCCCGGCGGGGATATAGGCAAGCTTGCGGTCTGCGGCACGGTCAACGACGTGCTCATGAGCGGCGCTGTCCCGCGCTGGCTCACCTGCGGCTTCATCCTTGAAACCGGACTTCCGGTCGAACTGCTCGACAACATCTGCGCCTCTCTCGCGGCCACCGCGAAAGAAGCCGGCGTCACGATCATCGCCGGCGACACGAAAGTCAT
>Ga0123353_10009544_pt1 | contig 13414 bp, 10 predicted proteins | sample TergutLab28metaG_3_FD_92763 | JGI IMG/M metagenome (GOLD analysis project Ga0123353, IMG submission 92763) | Labiotermes labralis P3 segment gut microbial communities from Petit-Saut dam, French Guiana - Lab288 P3 | ecosystem: Host-associated > Arthropoda: Insects > Digestive system > Gut ... | reverse complement strand
GCTACTGCATTTGAGTTTTGTCCGGGTGTGTTCATGGCTACAATACCTTTTGTGGTACATGCAGGAAGATCCAGGTTGTCGTATCCGGCGCCGGCACGTACTACAATCTTCAGTTTTTGAGCATGTTCTGTTACTTCTTTGGTAACTTGGTCGGAACGAACTATCAATGCATCGGCATCCGCAACAGCGGCATAAAACTCGCTAACGTCGGTGTATTTTTCCAACAATGCCAATGCGTATCCGGCATTCTCAACAATTTGTCTAATACCTTCTACGGCAACTTTTGCAAAAGGTTTTTCTGTAGCAACTAATACTTTCATAAAAATAATTTAGGGGTTATTAATGGGGTTTTATAGGTTTATTTTTAAAAAATACAAGGGGGCAAAGGTATAATATTTTTTTAGATTTATTTTCCTCTGTGTAACACTGTGAACTCTGTATCTCTGTGTTGGAAATATAATTTTTTCAGCACAAAGACACAGAGTTCACAGAGAAATAACATTCAACGCTTTATCTAAAATCTCAACCTCTATTTTTCGAGAAACCCCCTTCGCATCTCCATCAAGATGATAGAAAAATTTACGATTTGAGGTAAATATTATTTTCTTACAAGTTTTAAATGTACTATATTTTGAAGTATAAATTTTTCCTGATAACATTTTGATTATGAATGGTGTAAGATGTAAAAGAGAGGGGTTTTTGCACAAATTAACATGAAAAACACCATCATCTAATTGGGCGCCGGGCGCAACCTTCACCCCGTATCCCCACTGAGAACAATTGGCAATAGCAATAAAAAAGAAATTGCCGGTTACTTTTTCATCATCTAATTCAATTTCATAATATTGGTCTTTAGCATAGAAATAATCTTTAAGTATTGCCCATGCGTAGCCTAAAAACTTTCGTTTTCTTCCCCGATTGAAATCGTAAGCCACTTTGGCATCATAGCCTATTCCGGTTAAGCTGAAGAAATATTGATTGTTACAAACTCCTACATCTATTTTTTTTGTATTCAGTGAGTTAATTTGCCGGATAGCTTTTCTATAATGAAGCGAAATTCCGAGATCGCGCGCCAAACCGTTTCCTGAACCACATGGAATAATGGCTAATGTGGTGTCCGTATTCACTAATTGTGAGGCTATTTCGTTTATGGTGCCGTCGCCACCTACTGCCACTACAATATCCGTGTTTGTTTCTGCTGCTTTTTGGGCTATTTTGGCAGCGTGCCCTATGCGTTTTGTAAGCGTGATAGAAACATCAAATATGTTTTCATTCAACAATTTAGGAATGGCTTTAATAATTGCTGTTTTATTATGCCCTCCGGAGATGGGGTTGATGATGCAAAGGATTTTTTTCTTCGGTTCTATCATTAAAATATCCTTATGTTTTTCACGCAAAGATACTAAGACGCAAAAAAACTTTACACCTTAGTATCTTTGCGTGAGTTGGTTTTTTTTTACATGTCAAATACTATGGGATCTATGCCGGGGAAAATGAGTTGTGCTTTACGGTCACAATCTGAATCTTCTTCGGAATATCCGTAATCAATTAAAAATGCCGGCAATCCTTCAATATCTACATTCAGTATTCCGTCTTGGAAGAAATGGCAACAAATTCTGTAATGCAGGGGCGTTGAATTGGCTATTAAAGTATAGGGCACATCGTCTGAGCTTACACCGCTCCATGCTCCTGTAATATACCAATTGTTATCGCATAATTCGGAGCCTGAGAGTAAACTCCTTGTTGTGGTTTCGGTATATTGAATTTCTTTCGTGTTGTAGGTTATTAAACCGTCTGTTACAACAACATTGTAATCTATTCTTTCGGGATTGGCAGCATTGTGGCCTGCATTTACTATCACCTGTGTGCCCTCAATTTTGTATTCTTGTGCTGACCAGTTGTTGCCTCTTTGATGAAAGTTTTCAAAAGTCAGTGTCATGGTTGTTCCCACTGTTGTAAAGAAACCTGTGGTTACAATGTTAACAACACCTCTACGATAGTAACCGTCGTTGCACAAAACTGGGGTTGTTCCGTAGTCACAAACAACTCGCCAAGTGCCGTTTTCCAGAGCTTCGCAAGAAATAACCGGATAGGCTTTTGTTCCATGCAAATTTTTGGTAGGGGTTAAACCGGTAGCGTCCACGTTGTTTCCACCCTCTTTCACTGTAGCGGCAAATTGATTGCTGCTTTGGGCAAACTCCATTAACGCAGCCATTGCCCTTTGCTGGGTTATTGGGGTGTTGGGATCAACGGGGTCAACGGGATTGTCGGATTTGTCTTTACAAGACACTAAACAAATTACACAACTTAGCATTAAAAGTAAACTGAATTTTTCGATAAATTTTCTCATAAATAATTGATTTTTAAATTAAAATATTTTCTTTTATACAATTTTTATTAATAAACAAACGGTATCACCCTCTTTAGTTTTCTGTTTTTCATTTCCTCAGGAAACTCTTTTTGATAGCGCTTGTAAATGGCGTTGGCGCGGGGCACCAAATTGGCAAAAGTCCAAATAAAAAATACCAAGCCTGAAACCGACCATGTTAAAATGGCAAAACCCAACCATTCCAGTAATTCCCCAAAATAATTCGCGCTGGTTACATATTTAAACATAAAACCTTTGGGGAAATAGTGTTTTGTATCGTTCGGTTCTTTGCGTAAATGCCTGATTATGTAATCGGAACGTAAATTGATGATGTATCCGGTAATAAACATACTTGTTCCTAAAATAAATTGCCACGAATAAAACCAGTTTCCGCCGGCATTGGTTACACGCACAAACAAACTCTCGCTACCCGGGATATGCGCCACATAAAAAATCCAATAGCCTTGCATCATGGCATTTAAAATGTTGAAAGAGATACCCAAACACATAATTCCAATCGGCATTCTTCCTTTTCCTTTAAGTAAAAACGGAAAAATTAAAGTACGCTGAATATAGTGCGATTGAAAAATAAGCAGAAAAACAAACGGTACAACCTCCCACCGGTGCGGTGAACACAACCATAAAATAATCATCGCAATGAAAATGGGAAACTCCATGAAAAACCATGCCCATTTGTTGTTAATGGTTTTACCCCATTTTTCGGTGCGCAACATGCCGTACCCGGCTTCCACATGGTATAAGGTAATGAAGGTGGCGATTGCTATTACAATCATTACCCATAAATAAATATAAAAAGCGCTGAGGAACATAATATTAATTTAAAATTTAAAATTTAAGATTTAAGGATTAGGGTATAGGTTGATATTTCGACCTTAAAATTTTTAAATCTTTAATCTTTAAATTATTCTTGTTTAATCGGTTATAATTATTTCAAACGGCAACCGTGCCTGCACCCCGCTCATTTCCGTCATCGTTTTAATTCCCTTATATGTAGAATAAAACGCTCCTAATTGTTGTTGCAGTGCGCGTTCTATTTTGAGGTCAGAATCCGTGTTTGTAGAGAATAGTCTGGTGAAGAAATCTTGTTTTCTAGGATAGTGGATAACGCCAAACTCGATAAGTTCTACTAGCTCGGCGGCTTTGGCAACAGCATCGTCAATGGTGCCTAATTGATCTACTAAGCTTAGTTTTAGTGCTTCTGTTCCCGACCACACACGACCTTCGCCGATTTCAAGTACTTTCTCAAGCGGAAGCTGTCTGCCATCGGCAACACGTTGCGTGAATAGTGCGTAAATATCTTCAATATGAGTTGTTAATTTTTTCGTCTCTAATTCATTTAGCGGGCGACCGATTACCGTCATAAAATCGGCATGGGGATTACTTTTTGCTACATCGGTTGTGATGCCCAACTTGTTTTTCAACATTCTTTGAAGCGAAGGAACCATGCCCAAAACGCCGATAGAGCCTGTTAATGTATTGGGTTGAGCTATAATATAATCGGAGTTACAAGCGATGTAGTAGCCTCCTGATGCGGCGTAATCGCCCATAGAAGTAACCACTTTCTTTCCGGCGGCTTTTGCTAATTCTATTTCGTGCCAAATCATTTCGGATGCCATGGCGCTGCCTCCGCCCGAATTAACACGCAACACAATAGCTTTTACCTTATCGTTTTGATATGCTCTGCGAATCTCCCTGCACAGATTTTCGGAATAGATGTTTTTATCTGTTCCTTTTCCGTCTCTAATATCTCCAAAAGCATAAATAACGGCAACGTTTTCGGCTTTCCGTTTTTCTGCAACCATTTTACTGTAAGTATTCACCGTAACGGTGTTAATTCTCGCCTTTTCAGATATTTCTAATGTTTTTCTTAACAAACTTTGATACTCTACCGGATACAAAATGGCATCTATCAATCCCAATTGTTCACATGCTTTTGCATTAAACGAAGCAAGCATTTGATTTGCGATGAGGTTGAGAGAATCCACCGAAATATTTCTGCTTTCGGCAACATTGTTTGTATAAACACTCCAAAAATCATTTACCAAAAGCGTCATTTGTTCGCGGTTGGCAGTGCTCATTTTATCCAACATAAACGGTTCTACGGCACTTTTAAATGTGCCGTGCCGGATAATATCTACATCAATATCCAATTTTTCAATCAATCCTTTATAAAACATAAGCTGGAAACTTAATCCTCTTAAATCCACGCTTCCATAATTACTTATAAAAACTTTATCGGCAACGGAGGCAATATAATAAGCTCCCTGTGAATAAGATTCGCTGTAAGCGTAGACAAACTTTCCGGAATTTTTGAAATTTTCCAACGCGCCCCTTATCTCCGTAAGTGTGGCAAACCCTGCCGAAACAGGCGGAGTTATTTCAATGCTAATTCCCTTAATATTAGGGTCATTTGCCGCTTTTTTAATACTTGCTAAAATATCGTCCAAGCCGGTAGCGGTGTTCATGAAATCTTCCCATGCTGTGTTTTCAAACGGATTATCTTCGCCTCTTTCCTCAATATTACCACTTAGTGTAATTTTAAGAATAGAGTTACTTTTGACAGCGGTGGTTGATGAGGCCATTATTGCCGCCAACATTCCGATCACCAAAAAGAGAGTTACAATACTTAAAACAATGTTGGCAAAGAAAAAGCCAACCATAGATCCGAGCACTACGCGCCAAAATTTACGACTGCGGGTTTCGGGTTTGCGTTGAGGATATGAATTTTGTTCCATAATAAATAAATTTGAAATTAAAGGTGCAAAGATAGTATTTTCGGGATAAGGCAAACAGGGTTTTATTTCATTAAAAAAAATATCATTATTTCGCGCCCTCAATGACCCTTGAACTTTAATTTTTTAAATATTAAATCTTTTTATGGCAAATCAAGACGACTTATTCAAACAAATCATCGCACACGCAAAAGAGTACGGATATATTTTTCCTTCCAGTGAAATTTACGATGGTTTAAGTGCTGTGTATGATTATGGACAGTATGGCGCGGAGCTTAAAAATAATATTAAACAATATTGGTGGCGGGCTATGGTGCAATTTCACGAAAATATTGTGGGCATTGACAGTGCCATTTTTATGCACCCCACCATTTGGAAAGCCTCCGGGCACGTGGATGCGTTTAACGACCCGCTGATTGACAATAAAGATTCAAAAAAAAGATACCGCGCCGATGTGCTGATAGAGGATTATCTTCAAAAATTGGAAGAAAAAATTGAGAAAGAGGTCGAAAAAGCGAAAAAGAAATTTGAAAATTTTGATGATGTGTTGTTTCGTAAAACGAATCCGAATGTGTTGAGAAGTCAGGAGAAAATTGATGCAGTGAGCAGCCGTTTTGCCGCTTTAATGAATGAAACCGATTTAGCCGGCATCAAATCTTTGATTGAAGAGTTGGAGGTTGCCTGCCCTGTTTCGGGAAGCAAAAACTGGACGGATGTGCGTCAGTTTAATTTGATGTTTTCTACGCAAATGGGTTCTGTGGCTGAAGGTGCCGATACTATTTTCCTGCGCCCCGAAACCGCACAAGGCATTTTTGTGAACTTCTTAAATGTGTATAAAACCGGCAGAATGAAGATTCCGTTTGGCATTGCGCAAATCGGTAAAGCGTTTCGTAATGAAATAGTTGCCCGTCAGTTTATTTTCCGTATGCGGGAATTTGAACAGATGGAAATGCAGTTTTTTGTGCGTCCAGGCGAAGAGTTGAAGTGGTTTGAGTATTGGAAAGAGGAGCGCAAAAAATGGCATCTTTCTTTGGGAATTGCAGAAGAGAACTATCGTTTTCACGATCATGAAAAACTGGCGCACTATGCCAATGCCGCCACCGACATTGAGTTTCGTTTTCCCTTTGGATTCAAAGAGTTGGAGGGTATTCATTCGCGCACCGATTTCGATTTAGCCCAACATGAGAAATATTCCGGCAAAAAACTACGCTATTTTGATCCAGAAACCAACGAAAGCTATGTACCTTATGTAGTGGAGACTTCCATTGGTGTTGACCGTATGTTTTTGGCGGTGTTCAGTAATGCTTATACGGAAGAAACACTTTCCGACGGCTCTACACGGGTGGTGCTGAGGCTTCCCGCGCAATTGGCGCCTGTAAAAGCGGCTGTACTACCATTGGTAAAAAAAGATGGGCTCCCCGAGAAAGCCCGCGAAGTGATGGAACTCTTAAAACCCAAAATGATGTGCCAATACGATGACAAAGATGCCATCGGCAGACGCTACCGCAGGCAAGATGCCATCGGAACACCCTATTGCATAACCGTAGATAACCAAACCTTAGTAGACGACACGGTAACTATTCGTGAGCGCGATTCCATGCAACAAAAGAGAGTGAAAATTTCTGAGCCAAGTTTTTTACAAGATTTACTAGATTAGCAGGATTCGGCTAATCTAGTAAATCTTATAATAACTTTTGTTCGTGCCTATTCCGCTGATAATACTAAGCGGAAGCCTAGGTTGTTGCGATTAGCCCATGGTTCTGAACGGGCTGCCACACGGCAACGTTTCTCGGTATCTATCCAACTGCCACCACGTGCCACGTGATAAGCGCCAACAGTAGGTCCTTGTGGGTTTACCCACATATTCAATTCTGGATCAAATCCTTGTCTGTTCGTTAAATCAGAATAGGGTTGATAGTAATCGCTGCACCATTCCCATACATTACCGCTCATGTCATAAATACCCAACTCATTTGCTGTTTTGGTGCCAACTGGGTGTGTTCTTCTTTCGTTAATTTGACCACCCGCGGCGGAGTTCTCGGCAAACCAAGCTACTTCATCAATATTATTGCTGCCACTAAATTTATATTCTCGGGTGCTGGTACCTCCACGCGCTGCAAATTCCCATTCTGCTTCTGTAGCCAAACGGTATTTTAGCCGGTCATCTACTCCTGGTTTGTAAAGTTCATTTAGTTTTTCAAGAAACGTCTCTATGTCTTCAACGGCAATGTTTTCAACGGGTAAATTATCTCCCCTAAAGTGACTTGGATTGTTTTTCATAACATCTCTCCATTCTTTTTGGGTTACGGGATACTTACCTATATAATAGTTGCTCAACTGTACTGTAAAATTGGGTTGTTCGTTGTCGAAACAGTCATCATCTGTACAGCCCATTGTAAAAATTCCACCCACAACTAATATCATCGTCTCAATCGGATCTGTGGGATCGGGAGGGGGGATTACGGTTACCCTACAGGTAGCTGTGTGTCCGCCATCGTCAGTGATAACTGTAATTGTTGCTGTTCCTTCGCTTTTTGCAATTACCTTACCTTTCACTACATCAGCAATTTTGGGATCGCTGCTTTCCCAACTTAGAAGCTTGTTGGCAGCATCTGCTGGTTCTACTGTTGCTCTTAAAAGGAAGTCTTCATCAAAGACCAGTGTTAAGGTGGTTTCATTAAGGTCTACACCGGTAACAGATTTATCTCTCTGGCAAGAAACTGTTGTTGTTATCATTAATACCGCAATTCCAACAAAATTGAATAGATTTCTTTTCATAATATTATTGTTTTAGTTATTATTATTAAGGCACTTTTTTCAGCGTGCAAAATTATTAATATTTTTCAGATTTTCAAGTATTTATTTTTTTAAGTTTAAAAAAACGGTTATTGGTATTTTTTTGGTGGCCAGGTGCCGCGTCTGCCGTAGAAAAAACCAAGATGGTAGCGTGCTGCAAAATAATATACTGTATGTTTCAATTTACCAAAGGGTAAATATAAAAATAATACTGTTGCTACAAAAAAGTAAATATAAATAATGCTGCTATGAACTTCTGGGGAAAAATATAGGTGAAGGGCATCATGAAAAGCAAACGAAAAAAATAAAAATGCGGATGTTAGATGAGCTAGTGTAACCAAAATCACCGAAATATAATCATCAACATTAGAAATAAGGTGCAGTTTTTTTGATGTTAATCTTTTAATTATCAATCCTATTCCACAGCCCGTGCTAAATAACAAATATAGTGCAATGAGTGAAGATATAAAAGTATGTCTGAAAAAAAATCCAAAAACCGCATCAAAAAATAAAAGTAGAAAACAAAACAATACCATAAAAGAACCTATGTGAAATAATATGCCTGCGGTGTATGTAGGCAGGTGTTTGTATGCCGATTCTTTTTGTAATGGCGACATTGCGCCGGTGTTGGAATAGATTACGCCAGTTGCTATATTTCCTGATTTTTCAGATAAATCTTTGGAAGCGCCTAGTTTAATAAGGTGAAAAAACTGCACAAAACACACTGTTAAACAAAACAATAAGGCGATGTAAGAAGCGTAAACAAAATAATACATAAGAATGATGATTGTTATAATAAACAGATATGTGGTGAAAAATTTTTTATTATTATATTTGCTTTATCTGCGCGTAAAAGAAGTTACTCTAAATCATGAATTACCAATCCTGAGCGTAGTTTGGGTTCAAACCAGGTAGTTTTTGGGGGCATGATGTTTCCGGTGTCGGCAATATCAATCAATTGTTGCATGGATACTGGGTACAGCGCAAAAGCTACTGTCATTTCGCCATTGTCTACTCGACGTTTTAGTTCGCCTAAGCCGCGTATACCGCCTACAAAATCAATGCGTTTATCTGTGCGTAAATCTTTTATTCCTAATATTTTATCCAATATCAAGTTGGAAAGAATGGTAACGTCTAAAACGCCAATCGGGTCGTTGTCGTTGTAAGTACCTGTTTTGGCATTCAGCTTGTACCATTTGCCTTCAATATACATGCTAAACTCGTGTAGTTTAGCGGGTATGTAAATTTCTGTTCCCACTTCTTCTACTTCAAATGTTGCTTTCAACGCTTCAATGAGTTGCTCTTTGGTTAAGCCATTCAGGTCTTTTATAACTCGGTTATAATCAATAATTTTCAATTGATTGTCTGGGAAAATAACCGTCATAAAGTAGTTGTATTCTTCGTTGCCTGTATGGTTGGGGTTGTTGGCGCGTTTTTCGCCACCTACCAAAGCGGCGGCGGCGGTTCTGTGGTGTCCGTCTGCTACATACAATGCCCGTACTTCGTTGGCAAAAATTTCTGTAATCTCTTTGTTTATTGCAGGATCGTTAATTACCCAAAAATGGTGGCCAAAACCCTCATCTGCAACAAAATCATATTCAGGGGCTTGCTCTTTCACTATTTTTTCAACAATGGCATCAATTTTTTTGTTTGCCGGATAGGAGAAAAACACCGGCTCCACATTGGCATTAGTGATGCGCACGTGGATCATGCGGTCTTCCTCTTTATCTTTGCGCGTAAGTTCATGCTTTTTGATGTTATCGTTCATATAATCATCAATATGCGCGGCACCCACAATACCATATTGTGTTCTACCTTCCATGGTTTGCGCATAAATGTAAAAGTTCTCTTCCTTATCTTGCACCAACCATTTTTTTTCTTTAAACATGTTAAAGTTCTCTACCACTTTATTATACACTTCTTGGGAGTGTTCGTCTATTCCTCTCGGTAGGTCTATTTCTGCTTTGGTTACACGAAGTAAAGAATAGGGATTTCCTTCTGCCTCCACGCGTGCTTCTTCTGAATTTAACACATCGTAAGGGCGTGATGCTAATTGTTTTACAATTTCTTTTGGTGGACGAATTCCTTTAAATGGTTTTACGATAGCCATAATGATTTTTTTTGTGAATGATAATTGATTTGATTATTAATGGGTTTCTTTTTGTGTGGCATTAAAAAAATCTCTTTTACAATTTAAAAAATAGTTTGTTAGCTTTTTATTTTTACCAAAATATTTCTTCACGAAGAAATATCGGCGAAAACGGGAGGATATTTTGTTCATTTTGGAACGTTTGGAAAAAACTCTGAATAAATCAACATTTTTTTCATGATTACTTTTTCTTCCAGATAAATTTTGCATTTGGTTGGTAATGAGTTGTGTAAAACCAATCTGCACAGGACAAACTTCATTACAATTTCCACAAAGTGTGGTATTTTCAAACAGTTTTGGAGTACGTTTATTCTCTACTTTACAATGATATTTTATTAACTCTATAGGAGAAAAATCCGATGTTTTTTGATATACCGGACAAACTTTTTTACATTTTCCACAATTAATACAATAAAGTGTTTCTCTTAACAAATTATCTTCTAATATTTCCGTAATTCCATTATCATACAACAATACAAAAACTTCCATTTTTTCTGAAATATAACTTGTTTCTCCAGATATTTGAATGTTTTTATTAACAATTCTGGACGGCGATGATGAAATTATTTTAATATCATCAAAAAAAGAGAGGTTATTTATGCCTTTCTTAAGATAAAGTAATATTTCAAGGTCACTTTGTCTAACAACCAAATCATTTATATTTAAAATGATAAATATTTTTTCGAGATTATTAAAACAATTTTTACTCTGTTTATCAATTAAAACAACTGCGCCGTTTTCTACTACGCCAAAATCTGCTTGAATTACAAGATTTTCTGCTGTTTCTTTATTTTGTTCCAAAGAATCCACGCTTATTTCTTTAATAAAGTTTCTTCTTTCAAAAAAAACGTCTGATACCTTTGGAATATCAAAACAAACTTTATTATAATTACTTTTTGACACAGATTTGCATATAAAATCTACCAGTTCGGATTCTTCACTGATCCATCTTACTTTTATGTTTTTTGAAGATAATCTACTTTCAAAAGCCAATAAATGTTTCTCAATTTCTTCAATAAAAGAATAGCGGATAAAGTTGGCTCTTGTTCTCAAAAACTGTAAATCATTGTGCATATCTTGTGTATAAACTGTTAGTTTAAGTGTTATTCATTGTTAATATTTTTTCCGAAAAAATTTATCCACAAAAAAACAGATTTTTTCAATACTATTTCAACAATTAATTTTATTTTTTTCATTTATAATACATTCACAAATAACGTGAAAAAAATTATCAACACAATTAACACATGTATTATTTATCTATTTTATATTATTTATTATTTATTTCATAAATAACATTAGGTCAATCTGAAAATCGGTGGAAAAGATAAAAGTAAAACTGGTTTGTTTTATAGCGCAATAGCAACATCATGGGTTAATGAGATGCTTAGAAACGGAAATTACGTTTTCTACAAAAAGCTACAATCCTTGAAAAATAATCGTAGTCCATGGTTGAATTACGTATATCAGAACCTCCTAGAGCTTGGCGTGTTTGAGAATTATCGAAAGTATGTCCGATTTCATAATAGCCGAGAAATGGGCGAAGAACAAGCCGCGACTTTCGGGAAGCGGTTGTTTGTTTATCGAAAGGTATCAGTTCGGGACACTTGATATTTAGAAGGGATGAAAATGTTTCCAACAAAATCCGGAGATTTATATTCGTGGTGTTGGTTATATTAAACGTTTTACCAAGATTGTCGAGGTTTGCAGAGATGTGTAACATGGCTTTAACCAAATAATCAACCGAGATAATATTCAGCGATGATGTTTCGTTGCCGAGAAAGTTTTCGAGGCGATAAACCGACAGTTGTGTCATAAGTTCAAAGGTTATGCTGTTTTCCGTTATTTCGCCCGTTTCAGAATCGCCGCTTATTATGGATGGACGAAAGATTATTACAGGCAAACCTTTTTGTATGGCTTTGTTTACCAGCACTTCGGCTTCGAATTTAGATTTTTCGTAGTTATTGTTAAAGTTTTGGCTCATTTCAAGATCGGTTTCTTTGAAGTGAGGTATCTTGCCGCAAACGTACGCTGTACTTACGTGGCACAATAGTTTCAAAACACCATTTTTTTGGCATGCGTAGCCAAATTTTAAGACAGTTTCTGTGCCTTTCGTGTTGATTTCTCTTGCTTTTTCCAGCGGCAGAATGAATTGTATTGATGCAGCAACGTGATAGATTGTGTTTATTTTTGTTGTCAGTTCATTCCAAGAGATTTGGTCTAATCCGAAGTTTTCTTTTGAAACATCGCCGTCATATACGGAAATTCGTTCCATTGCGTTTTTGTTTTTTAATAAATCCAAAACGCGATCGTTTGCGGATTTTTCTTCCGAACCGCGCACTAAAAGGTTTAGATGTACATTGTCTTGCTCCAATAATTTGTGAATAAGAGATGTACCAACGAAACCGGTTGCTCCTGTTATAAAAATCTGTTTCATATATTTTGTACCTAAATTACTAAAATAAAAAGTTGCATATATCAGTTAAAATGCTTATTATTACAGTGTTAAAAATAAAACCCTACAGCTGATAAACGCGCTGCAAATATAGAGTTAAATTTTACAGATTAAAAATAAAAATTTTAAGAACAATTCCCCCAAGTTGTATTAGAATAATCACTGCAACTTTCGGTAGGGTCAATTTCTATCTCTGTTGGACGGTCAGTATCGGGATTGATGCAAGTGCAAGATTTTACGCAAGATTGCGATAGCAGTGCAACGCAGCATGCGAGGAGAATTATTAAGGTTGGGGTTTTCATATCAATTTAAAGATTTAAGGTAAAATAGTTTCAATTTCTTCTATCGATTTCGGCAAGTGTGTGCCTAAAACGCGGCATCCATCTTCGGTAATCAACACACTGTCTTCAATTCTAATACCGCCGAAATCTCTATAGGTTTCCACTTTATCGTAATTGATAAACGCTTCGAATTTCTTTTCATTTTTCCAAATATCAATAAGATGCGGAATGAAATAGATGCCCGGCTCAACGGTTAGTACATGTCCGGGGCGCAAGGTTTTAGCCATGCGCAGCGAGCGCCATCCGAAGATGTTGCTACGTTGAATGGTGTCATCGTAGCCCACGTAATTTTCGCCCAGATCTTCCATATCGTGCACATCAAGTCCGATTTGGTGTCCTAAACCGTGCGGCATAAACAGTGCGTGCGCCCCCAAAGCCACCGACTCTTCAACATTGCCTTTCATTAATCCTGTTTTTTGAAGCCCTTCGGTTAAAATAGTTACGGCAATTTTATGGTTTTCCAAGTTTTGTATGCCGGGTTTGCAATTCGCAATTGCCGCCATGTTGGCTTGGTAAACTGTTTCATAAATCTCTTTTTGCTTCGTGGTAAAT
>Ga0123353_10009543_pt1 | contig 13414 bp, 10 predicted proteins | sample TergutLab28metaG_3_FD_92763 | JGI IMG/M metagenome (GOLD analysis project Ga0123353, IMG submission 92763) | Labiotermes labralis P3 segment gut microbial communities from Petit-Saut dam, French Guiana - Lab288 P3 | ecosystem: Host-associated > Arthropoda: Insects > Digestive system > Gut ... | reverse complement strand
GATCGAGGACCATGTAGTATCAGAGCGGAGCCGTATATGTTTCGTAAACGACGGGTCAAAAGACAGAACATGGGAGATCATCCGCTCTCTTCATGAAGGAGACAACATATATTCGGGCGTCAATCTCAGCCGGAATCGCGGCCACCAAAACGCCCTGCTCGCGGGCCTCATGACAGTGAAGGAACTGTGCGACGTCACGATCTCAATGGATGCCGATCTTCAGGACGACATAGAGGCCGTTGACGCGATGCTCGCGAAATACTCCGAAGGTAACGATATAGTCTACGGCGTCAGGTCGAGCCGCGAGAAAGACGCTGCTTTCAAGCGGAATTCGGCGCTGTCATACTATCGCCTGCTTTCAAGGCTCGGTATTGAGAGCGTGTATAACCACGCCGACTATCGCCTTATGAGCCGGCGCGCCCTCGACGGGCTCGCAGAGTTCAAGGAAGTAAACCTCTTTCTGCGCGGCATGGTCCCGCTCGTGGGTTTCCCCAGCGCGACTGTCGAGTACGCGCGCGGCGAACGGTTCGCCGGTGAAAGCAAGTATCCGTTCCGCAAGATGCTGACGTTCGCGATCGAAGGTATCACATCACTCAGCGTAAAACCGATACGCTTTATCACAACGCTCGGGATCGCGATCTTTATCATAGCTGTGATCATTGCCATCGTTTTTATCGTTCAATATTTTATGAATATGACTGTCCCCGGCTGGGCATCGACCATCGTTTCGATCTGGGCGCTCGGCGGCCTCCAGCTCTTCGCGATCGGTATTATAGGAGAATATATCGGGAAAATCTATTTGGAAACCAAGGCGCGTCCCCGCTTCCTCATACAGGAATTCATTGACGAGTAGCGTCCGTCTGGATCCTTTCATAGACGAAAACCGTAGTCCCCCATTTCCAGTGCGAATAGACCAGCTCGAATTTTTCGTCTAAGAGTTTCTGCGTCTTGTCTAATACGGGCTTGTGCCCGTCGAACCGGTAAATCTTGTTCCATTGTGAATAATTCTTCTCTGTAAGCCTCGTGTCCGGGTTTTCGTCGCTTGCAAGATTGAGCGGCGGTCGCTGACCGTTTTGGGTCACGTAGTACATTACCCCGAGCTCGGGAGCAGTCGTCATAACGAGCGTGTCCGGCTTGTGCGCATCCTCCTGCTCGTAGATCCACTCGATTGCCTGCTCGAAAGGCTCGTTGTACGAGCTCGCGTGTTCATTTACGTTTTCAAGGACATTCCCTCCAAGCCTCAGCCCCACAACGCATATGACGGCGCACACAATGATAAACGAGAGTTGCTTTGGCTTGCCGATCAGGAACACGTCCAGTGCGGATTCGATACCGATCGCCGCGACGACCAACGCGAAGGGGACCACCGAGATAAAATAGCGATGCACAAAAAACGACCCCTCAGGATTGACGAACCTGCTATAGGCGAAGACAAGGCCCACTATACAAACCACCATGTAAATCTGTACGATACACATATAGACTTTTCTTTTGTCCATATTCAAGAAACTGCGTAAATACGGTGAAAAAACCATGATAATGCTTACGACCAGGCCGAGGCAGAAGAATAAATAAACCGAATCATACCTGCTAAAGAGGTCTTTAGTCACCAATATAAGGCTTTGCACAGTGGGCGTCTCCGCCCAGAACGTACCTTGCCTCTCAATCGTGCCGGTAAGCACCGGTATAAAGTAAGGGAGATAAAGCGCCACAAGTAAAATGTATGAAAGGAAGTGTTTCCAATTGAGCTTTTTCAATACAAGCAACACCAAATCGCAGACAAACATAGCCGCCACTACAAGCAGCCCGAAGTAGTGCGTGAAGCATAAGACAGTCGCAACCCCGCCGAATATGAAAACGTATTTATTCAGCCGCCCGTTCTGTTCGGTCCGCAAAATGTAGAAATAAAAAAGCAGGATGACCAGAAGGAACATCAAGCCGTACGAACGGAACGTATAAGCGCCGTTGATGATCAGAAAAGAGGACGTCCCCGCAAAAAGAGTCGCGAAAACAGCTGCCCTGTTGCCCTTCAGCTTCCTTGCCACTACGCCGCACAGATATATACCGGCTGCGGAAAAAAAGATAGAGGGCAGCTTTAGGAAAAGCGTACCGAATGGCGCTATCCTGAGCCAAAAGGCGGCAAATAGATAAAACAGAGGCGTGTTTGAATGCGTGTCCGAAGCGATGTTTTCGGCTATCTGGCTAAAGGTCAGCCCCTTGCCGACAAAAGCGATAGTATAGAGATCATCATACCAAAGCGAAACACTGCCGGCATACCTGAGCATTAAAAGAAATGATATCAGCATGATCAGGAAGCAGACGATATGCGAACGGTACCCTTTATAGCGGTCTAAAATAGTCATAAAATTACATTACCATATCCGCGTTAGTATTTCATCATTTTTAGGAGATAATGTATAATACTATTAACGATACAATTTGAAGAACCGGAGAAAACGAACCATATGAAGCTGATCATACAGATCCCTTGTTTCAACGAGGAGGAGAACCTCAAGACCACGGTCGCAGACCTGCCAAAGTCACTCCCCGGTATCGACGTGGTCGAGTACCTTGTCGTCGACGACGGCAGTACAGACAAAACAGCTGAAGCCGCAAGGGGGCTCGGCGTTAACCATATCGTCAGTTATCCGAACAACAGGGGACTCGCCCATGCCTTTTCGACAGGGATCGACGCCTGTCTCAGGCTCGGCGCAGATATCATCTGCAACACAGACGCCGACAACCAGTACTGCGGCGCTGATATCGAAAAACTCATTGCCCCGATACTTTCGGGCCAGGCCGAGATCGTCATCGGGGAGCGTCCGATCAGCGAGATAGAACATTTTTCGTCGCAGAAGAAGCGTTTCCAAAAGATCGGCAGCACAGTGGTCCGCATCGCGTCCGGCACAGATATCCCCGACGCTCCGAGTGGGTTTCGCGCTTACACGCGCGACGCCGCCATGCGTATCAATGTGTTTAATGAATATACTTATACACTCGAAACTATCATCCAGGCCGGCATGAATAAAACCCCTATCGCTTCCGTGCCGGTTAGAACGAATCCTCAAATACGCGAATCCAGACTGTTCAAGAGTATGTGGTCGTATATTTTCAGATCCGCAAACGTAATAATCAGATCGATAATGATGTACAGGCCGCTGAAATTTTTTGTCACGATAGGGGCAATAATAGGCGCTGTCGGCCTGGCCTTCGTCATCCGTTTTATTGTGATCGCTATCATAGATTCACCCGATGGCCATATACAGTCGCTCGTCCTGTCGGCAATGATGATCATGGTCGGGTTCCAGTTCATCGTCTCGGGCCTTCAGGCGGACATCCTTTCCGCCAACAGAAAAATCCTCGAAGACATACAGCATAAAATCAGACAGGATTACTATTCAGACAAAGAAGACAAAGAGTGAACAACAAGAAGATCAGAATCATCGGGATCATAGTCATGGCGGTAGCCGTGGTGTTCCTTGTAAGAAGGTTCCTGTCGTTCGACGTCGATTTCGCGGAATTGTTCTCGGTAAAAACGCTGCCGAGCCTTGTCCTGGTTACGATCATTATTATGGGAACATTGTTCATCGCCAGCTTCGGCTGGAATATATGGTTGTCCTTTTTCACCAATCATAAGGTTTCTCTTTCGGCTACATATAGTGTTTATACCAGATCAAATTTGGCTAAATACCTGCCGGGAAATGTCGGACACTACGCTATGCGTCAGCTTTACGGTACCTCACTCGGTATAACGCAGAAGGAGCTGCTGTTCTCGTCCTTCCTCGAAGTATTCTGTTCAGCCTTGTCGGCCTTCGTTCTATCGCTTGTGCTCGCGAAAGGCGTTTTCCTTTCGTTCATGTCCGATTCCCTGCAAAGGTCCTGGGTGGCGCCTGTACTGGCGATAGTCGTCGCGGCGATCGTAATTCTGGTTGTCGTCTTAATCAAAAAGAAGAAGGCCTTGCTGCTTGAAGCCCTCGCGTATCTGAAACAGAAAGCCTTCAGTATCTCCCTGCTAAAAGTAATAGGCTTGCTGGCATGCAACCTCGCGGTCTTCGGCTTAACGCTTCTATTATTGATCGGCCCGAACGCGATCGGCGGCACAAACGCGCTCCTGATAGTCTCCGCAGGCATAGTATCCTGGTTTATCGGATACATCACGCCCGGCGTCCCCGGCGGCATCGGAGTAAGGGAAGCGGTACTGCTGCTGATGCTTTCCCCTATCCTCCCGGAAGAATTAGTCCTGTATATAGCTGTCGTGCAACGCCTGGCCTTTATCTTTTCGGACGTTTTCTCTTGGGTGATCGGGAAGGCAGTTCACCTCAAACAAGGTTCTGACCGGGCGGTCGTATGATATACTGTTTTTCGCATGATTAATAAAAATACCCATCAATATAAAAGCTACTGGGATACGTACTACACGAAAAAACTGGCTCCTGAATACGCGTCAGGATTCGCCAGGTTTGCGCTGTCTTTCATGCAACCCGGACGAAAGTTGATCGACCTCGGTTGCGGTAACGGGCGCGACAGCCTGTACTTCGCGAGCAACGACATGGAAGTGACCGCTATCGATATGTCCGAAACCGCTATCGACACGGTTCGCCGAGGATGCGGAGACTTACCGGTGACCATCGCGCATGATGATTTTGTGCACAGCAAGGTACTTATCGATGAGAAGTATGATTATTGCTACAGTCGCTGGACGCTGCATACCATCGATGATTTGCAGCATGCTGATTTGCTAAGAAACGTATGGGAAGCGCTGAAAGATGGCGGCCTGTTTTTTGTTGAAACGCGCACTATCAGTGACGATATCTACGGGCTCGGCCGGGAAGCGGGCCCTCACGCTTTTATCTACAACGAGCATTACCGGCGCTTTATCCACCCGCAGGATTTTTCGGAGCAGCTGTGCTTACAAGGATTTGAGCTGCTGCATTTTGAAGAAGGCCGGGGTTTCTCGAAAACCACAGAGTCGGATCCCGTACGGCTGCGAGTAGTCGCAAAACGTAAGGGATAGGCGCCGTATTCAACAGGATCGGTATTTAATAATGAAAGAAGTAAAAAATGATCACCCCCGAATAATAACCCAAAGATATAAAATCAACGCCATCAAGCAACATTTTAAACGTATATTGGGTTATGACTTGAATTTAAGCGCACCTCGGACATTTAATGAGAAAATCCAATGGATGAAGCTGTATTGCCGAGACCCGCTTATCACAAAATGCTCAGACAAATATGCTGTTAGGCAGTATGTAGAAAAGAAAATAGGAAATGAATACCTTATCCCTCTTGTTGGGAAAGGGGTATACAAAAACGCTAACGATATAGATTTTGAGACACTGCCGGACAAATTCGTACTAAAAATAACTGACGGCTGGTCAAACAATATCATATGTAACGATAAGTCCAATCTGGATTTATCTGAGACGAGATCAATATTAAATAGTTGGCTTAACAAAGGAAACAGCCATTATTACAGAAACTTTGAGTGGGCTTATAAAAACATTAAGCCTCGTATTATCTGCGAAGAATTCATTGAACAAACCGGTGAGACGGGATTGCTCGACTATAAATTTTGGTGTTTCAACGGACATGTTGAAATGATCCTGGTATGCGGCGAGCGGAACGCTCATTTACGAAAAGAGAATTACTTTGACCGGGACTGGAATCCGTTGGTTCTAAGCCTTAGAAATATTACCGGCAACAGAACTGTCCCCCAACCAAAAAAACTAAAGCAGATAATATATTTATCCGAGTTACTATCAAAAGATTTCCCGTTTGTGAGGGTAGATGTTTACATTCCGGATAGCGATATAAAATTCGGAGAATTAACATTTTATCCGAGCAACGGCACGTTACCGTTTGTTCCGAAGGAATGGGATGATAAGCTTGGCGACCTTTTTGTTTTACCTAAAAAGTCCTTTGTCTTTCCGTTCGAACTTAATAAAAGAAAAACTCATCTTCGTGCAGTAATTAAAAATATTTCAAAGACGTCGGTAGTAGCCCATGAAAAATAAGAAAACAATAATTGCCATAGCAATAGTAAAGAACGAAGAGGATATCATTGAGTGTTTTTGCAGATATACGCTGGGGTTCTGCGATAAGTTGTTAATAGTAGAAGACAACAGCGATGACGAAACCCCTAAAATACTTGACTGCCTAATTGAGGAAGGGCTTCCGATAATAGTTTTCACAAACGATATTACTTCTTGTCTTCATAAAAGAACATCCATTAATGATTTAGCTGAAATAGCTTTTAGGCAATTCAAGGCTGATCTGGTTATCCCTCTCGACGCAGATGAATTCGTTACTACGGATAGCAACGATACTGTCCGCCTTATTCTTGAAGATTTGTCCTGCGACATGATCTATCAAATACATATGCGTACATATATATTTAGCGAAGACGCCATGCAGAGAAAAGGAACGGTATTAGATCGGTTTATCATACACCGCCCGATTAAGTTGGAAACCAAACTAAAGTCTCTTATCAGTTACACTCTTTTCGTCGAAGATGGATATAGAATTGACATAGTATCTTATGACACCTATCCTTCTGAATACTCCCCAGATCGAAGACGTCTGTTTTTCGACAAACTGCTTTGTGCCCATTTCCCTTTCAGAAGCATTGAGCAAATCAATACAAAAATAATCCTCGCCTATCTCAATTATAAATATATGCCGAAGCAAGGAGTTATTGCGAAACATTGGATCAATATATATGAGACAATAAAACGACATGGTGGCTTGTCGATGCAACAAGCTGAGATAGAATCCGTTTTTTATTCATATTCGGGAGACATGACAGAAATAACGGATACTAATTATCATGAATCTCTCATATCAAAACCCTTTAGTTTGAAACCTGTTTTTCCGGACTATGTTATATATTCTAAATACACACCACTGCCAAAAGAATATGATATTGATTTAGGTATTATTCTGTCTCTTATAGAAAAAATGATTGAAGGATTTGCTTCGGAAAAAAACGAAACCTTGTACGAAAAAAATAAAATCCTGAACGACTTCGCATTGGAAATAAATGAGACAAAAAGCTATTATGAAAAAGAGATACAAAGAACCACAAAAGAAATATTATCATCGAACTCGTGGAAAACAGGAAGACTTCTTACATCGCCCGTACGGATAGTAAAAAGAATCCTACATGGAAATCGGGATCGTAAAGAGGCTTTAGAACATTTCAATATTCAAAACAACCTTGCGGAGATGATTTGGCATAAGTTTGACTCGTGTGCTGATTATATAGCCTTTACAGACTCTCCACATGCTCACACTCAAAAAAATAATGAGGAACAAATAAATAACGAAGTGCTGAAAAACAAAGAACCAAAAGTGATAAATGCCTTTTGTATTGTATGTAATAAAAAGCAAAACATAAGGATTGGCTTGCATTTACCCAGCGCCGATAAAATCTCTTATCGTGAAACCTGTGTCTGTGAAGGGTGCAGGTTAAACAATAGGCAAAGGCTGATGATGGCTTTAGTAGAAAAAATACATCAAAACGATTCGGGGCCGATCTATATTCAAGAGCAGGTGACAAGATTTTATAACCTTTTATTAGACAGGTTTTCGAATGTTATCGGAAGTGAGTATCTGGGCGAAGACAAAGAACCCGGCGAATATGTTGACGGAATACGGCATGAAGATTGTATGAATTTAAGCTTTAAGAATGAATCTATTAGCTTAATTATATCAAAAGATGTATATGAACATATTCCGGATGCTCTTCTCGCTTTTAAAGAGGCTTACAGGGTTTTAGAACCGGGAGGAAAAATGGTTTTTTCCATTCCTTTTTTCATCCAAATACCCACCTCGACAAAGAGAGCAGCAATTGAATACGATGAACTGGTTTACTACATGGAGCCTAAATATCACGGTAATCCTGTTTCCCCCCTCGGCTCTTTAGTTTATTACGATTATGGACAAGATATTTTTAATATGCTTCTAAAAGCAGGGTTTCAAAAAACTGAAATTATCTGCTCTGACGATTATTCATACGGCCATTACGGAAGACCTTATTTGTTTTTATCGCATAAGTATTAATAGCAACAATTGGCACGGCGAGACAACACCGCTACGCTGTCGATTATCACTGATGTGCTATAATGACCCTAATGACAATGCAAGTAAAAAAGACAATAATTGCCATATCAATGGTAAAAAACGAAGAGGATATCATTGAGTGTTTTTGCAGATATACGCTGGGTTTCTGCGATAAGTTGTTAATCGTTGAAGACAACAGCGACGATGAAACCCCCAAAATACTTGCCTGTTTAATTGAGGAAGGACTTCCGATTGTTATCATCAGGAAGGAATTCGTTCCCGGTTTTAAAAAATTTGATACAATCAATGACTTAGCCTTACAGGCTTTTGAACATTATGGTGCCGATCTTGTTGTCCCGCTGGACGCTGATGAATTTATCACGACAGATACAAACGAATTTGTCCGTGATATACTTTGCAACTTACCTGTTGATAAAATTCATCGATTCCACTGGCGAACTTATGTGTATACCGAAGACGCCGCTAAAAGAGATGGTTTAATATTTGATCGTTTTGAAAAATACCGTCCTGCCGAACTTGAAAAATTGCTAAAAGTCGTTGTGAGCAGAGAACTATTTGTCGAAGACGGGTATAGAATTACTGTTGGGCAACACAACATCGGCCCTTCTGACAATTCCCCGGAACGCGAATATATTGTTTCCGATAAGCTGTTGTATGCCCATTTCCCAATAAGAAGCCTTGGCCAGATCAATACAAAAATAATAATCGGTTGGCTGAATTATCAGTGTATGCCAAAGGAAGGACAAAAATCAAGGCATTGGCCGGTAATGTATGCGGCAATAAAAGAACACGAGGGTTTGTCGAATAAAGAGGCTGAAATTTTTTCGGTTTTTTACTCGTATCGCGGAGAAAAAAATGAGATAAACGATAATAATTTCCACGAAAAGCTTTTGTCAAAACACATTGATCTAAAACCTGCCATAGCTTATGAAGAATTGGGCCAGAAATATACGCCTGAACGAAATAACAACATTATTAAAATCGGTCTTGTTTTATCTCATATAGAAAAGATGATAAAAGGTTTCGAAAAAGAAAAGAACGATATGAAGAATTGGCTTGAGTCAGAAAAACAAAAGGAAATTGATAGCATTGTCAATAATATGGAGGCATCGAAATCCTGGAAAATCGGCCGTTTGGTCACCTTTCCTGTACGAGTTTTAAAAAGACTAAAAAAATAGTTCAATATTATGCTTCTTTTTATACTTCTTTTTAAAACGCTTAGAAACAGAAGGGTCGTTGCTTGGGTTTCGCAGCATAACTACTGAAGACCCTATGTAAAAAGAACATAAAAAAAAGTGTATCATTGAAAAATATGATACTATTAGCCATATAGATTATTGTATACAGAATGGGGGAGGATATAGAGATTACTATAGGTAAACGTATCAAAAAAATTCTTGCGCGTTTTTTACCGGTTCCGGCTAGAACGTTTCATGCTGAAATACAAGAAATCACCCAAACGTATAATCGCGATATCACCGAAATCAAAGATATTTTATATAACCTGAGCAACTCGACTACTGATATTCAGCTGACCCTCCGGGAAATTCAAATAAATACTCTGGCAACCAGAAAAAAAACAGACGAAATAATATGGGCTGAGATTTTTAACAATACTGTTGATAATAGTACATGGCTCAATAATATATCCCTTTCACCGGGCAGATGGGCGGCAGGGTATGCATATTTATATATAATCTTCCGTGTTTTACGTGATGCAAAACCAAATAGGATCCTGGAATTGGGTCTTGGCGAGTCGACGCGTATAATCTCCCAATACAGTTCGGCTCATAAAGAAAGCGAGCATATTATTGTCGAAAGTGATCCTGAGTGGATTTCCTTTTTCTCAAAAACAATCCATATGTCTGATAACTCGAATATTGTTCACTTACCTTTATTATATCAATCGTACAAAGAAAGTGAATCAGTTAGAGGCTATAAGGATTTTTCTTCAAATCTATCAAACGGTAAATATGATTTTATCTGTATTGACGGGCCATTTGGCGCCGATATGAAAGAATACGCAAGAATTGATGCGCTTTCGTTATTGCCTGAGCATTTGGCCGACTCTTTCGTTATTCTTGTGGACGATTATAATAGGGTGCCCGAGCAGAAAATGGTTGAAGACTTATTATTATTATTGGAGAATGCTAAAATATCTTACTGTAAAGGGGTATATAAAGGGGAAAAAAACACATTATTGATTTGCAGTAATGATCTGAAGTTTTTGGCTTCTTTATAACCCTATTATGGCTAATCTGGCATACTGATAAGCCGATACATTGAGAACATCTCGAGTAAAAAGAAGGAAGACGCTTCGTGACACGCAGTATGATATACTATATTCGCTATGAACAAACTTTCAGTCGTAGTACCAGTCTATAATGAAGCTGACTCCCTTCCGGAGTTATATACGGCGATCGTATCCGGCATAGGCGAGTGCCGCAATCTTGGCGTCGAAGACCACGAGATCTGGTTCATATCCGATGGGTGTACAGACGGATCGGACGACGTAATCAAAAAACTTATCGACGCGGATAAAAAAGTTAAGCTGATTTCGTTTCGCAGAAATTTCGGCAAGGCCGCGGCTCTTCAGGCAGGGTTCAAATACGCCGAAGGCGATATCGTCGTCACCATGGACTCGGATCTTCAGGACGACCCGGCGGAAATCAGAAATATGATCGAAAAACTGAACGAGGGCTACGACATGGTCTCCGGCTGGAAGGTCCATAGAAAGGACAACGCCGAGAAAAGACTGCCTTCGAAACTGTTCAACAGGGTGACAGCGTCAGCTTCCGGATTGAAACTGCACGACTTCAACTCCGGCTTCAAGGCATACCGCAAGGAGGTCGTAAAGAGTATCGACCTTTACGGCGAGTTGCACAGATATATACCGATCCTGGCAAACCGTAAGGGCTTCAGGATAGCGGAGATACCTATCACAAACCACAAGCGCAAACACGGCAAATCAAAGTACGGATTCGAGCGCTATCTGCGCGGTTTGTTCGACTCGATCACCACTTCGTTTCTTGCTAAGTATTACGATAAACCCATGCACTTTTTCGGCCGGATCGGCCTAATACTTCTAGCCATCGGAATTGTCATTTGCGCCATCCTGACCGTCCAGTGGTTTATGGGCTACGCCATCGGCAGTAGGCCGCTCCTTATACTCGGCATCCTCTGCATCATCCTCGGCGTGCAGTCCATATCGACCGGCTTTATCGGCGACCTTATCGTCGACGCGACCTGGCGCGGGCGTTCAACCGAAAGCCATATAAAAGAAATCATCAAGTGATGAAAAAATGGATCATCATTATCATTGCCGCGTTTTTAGCAACACTTGGCGTCTTTATCAATCTGTCTTCTGTTATTGAAACAGACTCACTAGTAGCAAATTCAATCCTTTATATTGTGCTTTTTGGCGCCTTTCTTTTACTTATTAAGAGAGCTGTTCTGGTAAATGATAAAAGAGTTATGCTTTTCTCGTTTCTTCCGGCAATAATTATTGCCGGAATCGAAATTGTAGGGAGAAGTCTGGAAAAATATAATTCTCTATTGCTCCTATACATATCGCCTGAGCAGATCTTGCTTAATATTCTGGAATTCATAGGACTGATTATAATGTTCTATAGCTCCTTGGTATTACTCTTCAGCTTTCTGGAAAAGCGATGTTTTAAGGAGAACGACCTGACCCCGAAACCCGCGTCTCTCAGCATAACGAAGAAAGCCCTGATAATTTGGCTCGTTATATTTCTGGCGTGGCTCCCATACTTCCTGACTTACTTTCCCGGAATCATTACTGTGGATTCATTCAGACAGCTTGAGCAGGCGCTGGGCGTCTCCCCGTGGACAAACTATCATCCGGTTTTCCACACGTTTATCATCCAAATTTGCATGCAGGTCGGCAGTCTCTTCGGTAGTAATATGGCCGGAGTCGCTGTTTACTCGATCATGCAAATGATAGTAATGTCCGGCATCTTTGCTTTTACTGTTTTTTATATGGAGAAGAGGAACGTCCACCGATACTTAAGAAGGGCCTCCATTATTTTCTACGCGGCTTTTCCTATCCATGCCATGTACAGTATCACGATGTGGAAAGACATTTTCTTTGCCGGCATGATGTTACTATTTGTAATTTGCCTGGTCGAGATAGTCACCAATCCGGACAGATTCCTGACAAGCCGTAAGTATATTATCTTTTTCGTCGTTATAACAATTCTGATCATACTGCTGAGGAATAACGGTCTTTATATAATTCTAATAAGCTTTCCTTTTATTATCCTGGCTATAAAAGAACACCGAAAAAAACTGATTCTGATTTTTGGTTTAGTCATTATAGTGTTTGCGATTTATACCGGTCCGCTTTTCAGCGCGCTTGATATTGCCAAGGGCAATCCGAGGAAGTCCCTTTCGGTACCTCTGCAACAAATGGCAAGAGTAGCTGCTTTCCGGGGCGACATGCTGAATGACGCCGAAATAAAAGTAATGGACGGTGTTTTTTCATCGGCAGACATCGCGAAGTACTATAATCCCAGATTGGCAGATCCGGTGAAAAACCATTTCGATCCTGAGTATTATGAAGAAAACAAGATGCTGTTTTATTCAACATGGATCAAAATGTTTTTCAGATTCCCCAAAGTTTTTATCGAATCGTATTTGGCAAACAGTTTCGGCTACTGGTATCCGGAAACCGTGTATGCTACAGTTTCTTTAGGGATAAAATCCAACGATTTCGGCATTATACGCCAATCATTATTGCCGGATAAGGTCCGTGAGGTTATCGAATATAGCAGCATTCAAAACAAAAGAGACCTTCCTGTGATTTCGATGATCTACAGCATCGGCTTCAATACCCTTGTTGTCTTATCATTAATATGTCTTATATGTATTAAAAAGCAACGTAGATACCTTTTAGTATTCGTACCAATAGTCATTCTTCTTCTGACAGTCGCAGCTTCTCCGATAAACACGGAGTTCAGGTATGTCTACAGCGTGTTCACTTGCTTGCCGATATTACTAGCTTTCGCGCTTTGTGCTCCAAGCAAACCAATTGAAAACAGCATGTGTCCCTCGGTTGCTGATTAATCTTAGTTCTTACTGGTGAATACTGAGAATATCATAAAAGCATGCGCTATAGATGTCAGGTCTTCAGTTTTAAATATACCACTGATAAAACATATGTAAAAATATCACCCAGTATGCATACTAGTCTATGAATAATCGTTGATGAGAGTAAAATGCTTTCATCTAAAGCATTACTCATGAACATGAGAATTATTGCTTCTCTTATCCCCAGCCCACCCGGTGCGCCCGGAACTACAAATCCAAT
>Ga0123353_10009539_pt1 | contig 13415 bp, 7 predicted proteins | sample TergutLab28metaG_3_FD_92763 | JGI IMG/M metagenome (GOLD analysis project Ga0123353, IMG submission 92763) | Labiotermes labralis P3 segment gut microbial communities from Petit-Saut dam, French Guiana - Lab288 P3 | ecosystem: Host-associated > Arthropoda: Insects > Digestive system > Gut ... | reverse complement strand
GAAATTAATGTGACTTTTTATAGTGTGACTTTAGCAAGGACGATATGGCTCCCTGATGATGGTCCTAGGACCGAAACATGTCGGAGCGTTTTAATGTTTTAATGTTTAAATTTTATAAATTTTATATATGTGCAGTAGTTGGTATAATAATTGAGTAACTCAACAACATGCACGGTGTAACGACGAAAAAAAAATGCGTGTTTCGGTTCATATAATCATCATAACATCACAAATATTTCAAAGTTATTTCTCATGAAGAATATTATTATGGGTCAGAATTGAAGACGGCTTAATGTCGGCCAGCCGAGATACGTCTTCTGTCCAGTTCTGTATATTCGTAACACAGAAATGAAAAGTTTGCCGAACAGAAAGTTATTTCATTAATTAATTGAATCAATATTTCATGGGACAGAATGTTCTGTATAAAAATCTAAATAAGCAAACCAACTATACCAACAGTACAACATTTGCACTCTGATTAATGGTATTGTCCAGAGTGTAAGTAAAGGTTTTAATGGATTTCACACAACCCACTTTGCCTTTTCCAGCCTCTGTGCACATCGGAAAATATCCTTAAAATACAAGAATTTGGCAAATTATAAATGATGTACACTTAATTGTTATTGTTATTATCTTACAATATATTAAATTTATTGACCTATAGGAAATGGCTTGTGTTATAAAAACGCGAAATTTACAAATTTACAAATTCTTAAAGCTATCTTTGAAGAAGGTTTCTGTGAATTAATATTTTTCGTGAAAAGTCTAAGAATTGGCATGTTTTTATGTCTTTATTCAAGGAAACTGAATTCATTCCATGTCGTGGCTCGGGCGGTTAGTATTCAGTGTTTAACCGCGGAGGGCCAGTTCAAAAACCTGCCAATCGCTGTGGGATTTGTAGTGGATACAGTCGGCTGCGAAGGCTTTTCTCCGAGTACGTCGGTTTTCTCTGTCAGTATTATGTTGCTAATGTTTCTTACTTTCATTCATTCAGCTATCATCTAGAGCGTCATTAAATAACAAAATGAATGACTTCAGTTTACTCCCAGGTAAAAATTATGCAATTTATCCAACCTGAGGTTTTAATGAGACCATATCGTTGGTCTCAAAATTATTCTTTATTAAGTACCTTTACTCCCTCCCTGGAGATGGTCTCAAAAATTTTACAAAAGTTAATATACGTTCTTGGTAGCACAATTTATTTGGATTAGCCTTGTAGTTTAGATGATGTCATTGACGGGTGGAAAGCGACAAGATGGTACTAATTTCTCTGGTTTTACTCCCTTTTTTTCAAATACATATACAAATATTGAAACTGTGTAAAATTAATGTAATGTAGTCATTACATTTACAATGCTGCTTTAAATAAAATTACCCCGTCCAAGTTCAATGTGAACGCACAATAAGGAATATTTCCTCAACCCTCGAAGAGTTGAAAATGTAATTTATAGACGGGACACACCGCCATGCTTCCATTTTTTCGTTCTAAAGCACCGTATAAAAATATGCTTTATATTTATGTATGTATCTTCAGTAGACATTATGTGAATTTGTGTGGTCTTAAACAAAAATTTTAATGAGGTGGTTGATCAAAAAGTGGTTATTTTAACAAGGAACCCAGCTGTAAAGCAATGATTTGCTTGGATATAAAATATTTTCTTATTGCCCTATAATTATCATTTCAGTTCCAAAAAAAAAAATTCAAACTCAAAAGTTGGAACATAATGATTAATTATTCAGTCAATTTAGAACAATAAATTCTTGGTAAATAAGGTCTTCTTCATGTAGAGTTCTGCTGAAAGCCCACTGTTGTAGGTTCAATAGCCCATTTGAAGCATGGTAGTATATTTAGTCCTACCTTAATGTATCCCATGCTCGAGTTTCTCTGGTCTCTTGTGAACGTAAAATGTTATCTGACTTCAAAGGAGAGTTTCAGTTCTTTTTATACCTATATGCCTTAACTAAGATTTCCCTGCTACACTTATTTCGGAGGAAAGACATAAAGAATCCGTTCCTATTGTTTGGGCGGGAAAAAGGAGAAACGTTCTGATGCATAACAAAGAAGAAAGATGAAAGAAAGCGGTGACAAGAGACGGAGGGAGGAAGGGGAAAAGCGAAGAGAGAGACTTAATTTGTTATAACGGAGTATGTTTCTCGTAAAGTTTCGCTAACACCGTGGTTTGGTTATACTCTTATTTAGCGGAAACATTGTGTAGAGATATATGCAGGTATTTTGCTTAGATTTATTGCAATGTCATGAACGGGCGAGTGATATCGTAGTTCCTTGTTTGCCAGGAAAAACTGTTATACCTAGTTGGCTGGTTATATCTGTTATTAATGATTATCGTGGGTAATTTGCTACAATGAAAGCAGTGGCAGTTATGTAATGAATGACGGGTTTTAAATAGCAGCGCAGTAGGGCGCTGAGGAAAAGTCTTCGAACATTTGAAGTACGTTGCCAAATTTTATGCGTGTGGCATATCACTGTAATATATCACTTCCAGTCAAAATATAGACTTAATACAAGAATGATGTATGTTACTTGGGTAAAGCCATTGTAGTAGAAAAGATAAGTCTTCCTCATGCAAAAGGCTGCTATATAACACAATCTTCCGCTAGTACCGCCTGTCCTCATTAAATATTTCCATAAACCCATCGTAATATCATCCAAACTTATTTTTCTAAGCCTTTTAAATTATTGGTTTCAAAGATTTTAAGTACAAAAAATATTTGTATCTTTCTCGTCTCTCGCATTTCTAGCTACTTTTTCAGTCCATCATAGCCGCTATATTTCATTTGTCTAAAGTATTCACCTATAATTTGTAAGGTGTGTAGTGTAATGGAGTTTGATCTTCGACCATCATTTTCACACGCACACGCGCACACACACACACACGCGCACGCGCGCGCGTGGAAGCTTTTCGAACGTACTAACGTAATTAGTCGAATACGTATTATGAAACTTCAATATGATTTCTGGTGATTTACTGACACTTGGCTTCGCCATGTCTCACTAACAGCGAAAATTTATCTCGCGAGTTTTCAGATGACCTCGGTAAGGTTGTGTAAAGTTCAGTGCTTGTGAAATGTTGCAACATTTGTGATGACAACGCACATTAAATGTGACTTCTTAGACTTTTTAAAGCCACAAAACAAGTCGATTGTCCACGTTTCTTGATCACAATAAATTCTGGAATATAGCTATTCATCTCCATTATTCCTCTAACATGGGACAGTGCTTGATATACAGGAATATAAATGTCACCTGAAAATAAATGTGCCAAAAACATTATTCTAAAATTATCTAGTTGTGATTATATTCATTTATTATTATTATTATTATTATTATTTCATGCGAATGGATGGAATGGAATTTTCTAAACAAATAACCTTGTTCTTACTCTTCCAGTGACTACCTACATAGCCTCATTTTTAATTTCACCAATTCAGTGACAGTGAACTCTGTCATCAGGTACTTTTATGTAACCTGGAGGAAAGTTTCGTCTTTAGTCGCTGAACAACTAGAGAAAAATTAAGTTCAAAAAATTACAGAAACTAACATCTTGCCTTCTTTCATTGGTATTTCACAAGTTCATGGAAAACTGCACATACACATACACACAAAAATACATACAGGCTTGCACATACATACATACATACATACATATATACATACATACATACATACATACATACATGCACACACACGTGCCATTATACATTGTGTGTGTTATGCTGTTGCCATTACATTCTTGAAAGTTGACCCCTATATTCAACATAAATGATTCTGCCCATGGTGTTTCGTGATACACATAACCAATTTGTTCGGTATTATGCACCAGCTCTCCTTTGTACCTGAAGGCGGAGACAGATCTATTCAGCGAAACGTTATGATAGGTTTCAGCTTGAGACAGTGGGAATTACACACAATTTCTGTCACTTCTGTTGCACAATTAATAGGTTTGCCTTGTATCTTTTAATGTAAGCAGCCTTTTCAACTTTTCGGAGGGCCGTTGCAGAATAAAGCGAATTTAGTTTTGGCATTTTGTAACGTAGCGATTGTAACTGATGGATAGCACCAAAAATAAATTTTGACAGACGATTTTTAACGTAGCACCTAGTGTCTGAGTCTGGGACTAAATTTGTCGAACACGTTGGAATCTCGATACTTCAAGGTCAACAGGTTCGAGATTACCTCTAACTACCGACAACTCGGACTAAACTGATTGTGAAAATGGAAATATATTTTCTCTTGCCTTAATATTTATTGGTAGGTTGCGTTAAAGTACATACTTAAATAACATATGAATACACAAGAATATAGACTGTAATCGGCTGTAAGGCTGTACAGTAATGCCTAAAAGACACGTGGACACAAATATATCTACCTCACGCGAATTCCATACCCAACATAAAAACAGCTTTAACTATGGGTCGTTGGCTGTTAACTAAATTATCTCGAACTATCGCGCTGCTACTGTCCTCGTAGCTGAAATACGTTAAGGATAGACGGACGGACGGACAGACAGACGTGGCCTTAATTTTTAATACCTAATATAAAAGTTATAAAAATATTTCTTTATAATCTCTCTTTTATGAGATATTATATTTTGCTACTTATTATACATGATGGTTTCTTAATGGTGTAATATACAAAAATCTTTGAACAGTTTGTACTTTCAGTCTTTTTACTGAAGTATATATTTTTAATTATATTAATTCATTACAACTGGTGGTAATGGTTTGTAGTCTCTCCAGGAAGATCAAATATTGCAACAGCAGTATTTTTCTCGTTTTTTCTCAGCAATTTGAATTATATTTATTAAACATGAAACTGCCTTCTCGGAGCGGACACGTCTTTCTAATAAGGATTAGTTGTACAAAATATTCAAATTGTAAAGCACATTGTGGGCATATTTGTAAGAAGTGAATATACACACTTCATAGCCGATGCTTAGCAAAACAGCAAAATTACCTTCTTGCTTAAACGGAGAAATACCATGTATATAACTTGCTTTAAATCTTTGATTATCCTTCCGTTATGGTGACGAGCCATAGGAGGAAAAGAGAATGCTTTTCTTGTCACGTGGTGTGTATTGTGCATTTAAGAGTGCATATTGTTTCGATTTTTATCTATTTTTTAATGTTCGTTTGTAACTAGATATATGTAAATAGGTAAATCAGTCCCATTACAGGCCCGAGGTGCCCACAGGGCTATACTACTGGTACTCATTTATGTTAGAGGCTGAGTCGACCCCAAGGCCATAGTGCGATCGGAAGGATTATGTCAATGAAAAATTCCAATGACACCATCTGGAATCGAACCAGCGACCTTCCGATTTGTAGCATAGTACCTTAACCACTGTGCTACCGCGGTTCCCTGATGTATGTAGTATGTAATATAATAAATAATTTTATTTGTATTATGCAATGTGTCATTTTTAAACACCTGTTCTCTTTTCTGTCTATGCTCGAATCCGTCATTGCTTCGATAGCGACTCCTGACTTATACAATCGAAGTTTTACTCTATTCCAATCTAAAGCCCATCTACTACATAGCAACCTTTGCATTTTCACGATTACGGGTTAAGAGTTCGGTTAATAATAAATAAGAGATATACTAGTAACACCAATACTGGATCACAGAAACTTTTACTATTTCAATTATTAGGATGTTCCGTCTGCTGCGATACAAACTTATTCTTTTCAGGGCCGATATCTCTGTAATCTTCTACTCTTAGGTTTGCACTGATAGAGCATTCTATCCACATGTTTCAGAGCCTATTTCTTAGTTTGTGTTTTGTTCTATTCATATTTTTGTTGCGTGTATGATTTGTGTTCCTGCATCTGACAGCTACTTCAGGGAAAATCGTTTCCGCCTTCTTTATCGACCTAATTATATATTCCTTTAATGTCCAACGTTCGGATATATATAAGAGCATAGGAATGTGATTATTCCTTAGAGTGCACTGTCTAACGGGGTTGTCGGTTGCTGAGAAAAGGTAGTGTCGGTAAGTGATGAGTGAATGGGTATGGAGCATTAGTGGGAAGATGTTAACAGGAGAAACAGAAGTACTCAGAGAGAGAAAAAAATTTTACCTTAAGGCCAATCTGCCCATCATAAATTCTGAAAGGAATGACCTGGGATCGAACCTAATTTTCCGAGGTAACAGGCATGAGCCCTATCCCAGCGCTGTTGCTCAGTACAGTTTTAATGATTACTAATATGTAAAGTCGTATGTCTATAATGCAGTTACCAAGGGCGCTTCAGTGCGAAGAAGAATCATATGCAGTCACCACGCTGCTTGAAGTTTGTTAGTGTTTTGGTTCATCAAGAAGTCTTTTCGGTGTAATTTGATCGTTCACGCGCGCGCGCATATGTCTGTGTGGTTACCACTAGCACGCTTCTGAACACGTGCAGGGAGCCTGGGGTACAAAGAAGGGGAGTTCCTCGGGAATTCATGTGCTTGCTTGCATTTTGTAACACGAAGTGCCGGTTCCAATATGGCAGTCAGCATAGGAACTCCTGAGCCCAGATTTTAGTGACAAATTGCGTTGATGTGATCTAGTGCGCAAGTCTAAAGTTGTGGCTCTTTGTTTCAAGGATCGACTGGTAGATTGCCGCCTGTTGTTTCTCTACGAACATTATTAGGGTGTTAAATTCCAGCATTGTGAAATGTACCGTGTATGTATCATGCATGTGGTAGATGAGAAGTGGTAACAATTTTAGTTGGAAAAGTTCATGTGGATTGAAAACTTCTGGGAACTAAACGTAAATTGGGTGATAAAATGACAGTGAGTCTTAAATAACTAAAGAATCTTGTTTCTTTCTGGATTGTAGCCTGACTCAGAATATTCAAATGTAAGATCCTGTGAGCGCGTTAATTGGTGTACACGGTTTCAGGATCGATCAAAGACAATTTTCTTTACCAGCTGGCCACTTAACAACTTCCTAAGAAGGATTTTGCTTTGTGGAATTGATTGTGTTATTGGTTTATTGTCCTCATTCACATTTTCATGCCGAAAAAATTGGACAGCATATACTGCAGGGCGATATTACAGTCCGAAGGGTAGTTAGGGGAAATATTGATTTGCTGCCTAAAGATCGTAAGTCTTATAGAAGTGAGTAAACCATATATATACATACGTGTGTGTGTGTGTGTGTACAGTTACTATCGATGTAATAATGAAGACGGTCGATGTTAAACGGTAAAATTACACGTCTAGAGGATGCAGAGAAACATAGCTCATTTATGTTGAAGGGAATATTTTGAGGCCGTTATAGGCATTGACGTGTCTGATCCGTGAAGACACGAACGTAGCTATAGTAAGGTCCAATACCTTCGAGAATTTAATTTGAATGATTACTGTTGTTTATAATAAACTGAGTAACCGAAATAATGTATGCTTTCATCCCGGTAGGGCCAAGAGTTTTTTTCTTCTCCAAAGCATCAAGACCAGCTCTGTGGCTGACCAAGTCTCATGCTTAACTGGTACAGTACAATGGGCTCTTTCAGTAAGGGCAAGGCGGCCCAATTGTGCAGCTGACCACGCACCACTATCTAGTGTCGAGGTTAAGAATGAGTAGATCTATATTTATACTCCCTCTGAATGCCGTCGTGTTGTGGACAGGAACTTTTTGGGGGGGAGGGGGGGTGGAGTTGCTTCTACACATTTCTCCGGTTCTGGTGCTTTAGCATTATCTCCTTGACATAAAACCTGTAAAAAGCCTACTTTTATTACGAAAGAGGGCGGTACGTCTGGGTAGCGGAATGGCCGCTGTTGCAAATCTGAAGGAACCGGAAACGAATGGAGACGGCAGCAGTTTGGCAGAGAAAAAGCTTGACAGACTCAGTTGAGAATACAGGGCAGAGATACAGTTGACTTCGATTAAAACGTTTTATAAATTGCTGTGAAATATGTAGAAATACAGATGTTTTCAAAGTGTCGCTGTACCCCTGTGCTACACTCATTTTGATGGACATCATTGGACTCAACAAAGACGTAAGACTTCGGGCCTGAGCGTGTGCAAGTTTATTATTCTTTTCACATAATATTAACGTCAGAAGTGTTTAGCATACAAATGTAACTTGTCTTACCCCCTTGAAGACGAGAAGCAACAGTGTAGATCTGCACCAGCTGCTTTAACATTTAAATTCTTCGCAGAGTACAACCAACAAAATGCAACGTTTCTCAATTTATTTATTTCTTTAAGACGCTCTACATGTTTCAGATGGGTTTTCTTACCATCATCAGGAGCTCAAAACTGCACATGCAGCGTCAGGTATTTGTCAGACCAATACCTGACGTTGTATTTGCAGTTTTGGGCTCCTGACTATGGACGGAAAACCCGTCTGAATTATGTGGAGCGTCTTACAGAAATAAATAAATTGTGAAACGCTGCGTCTTATTGGTTGTACTCTGCGAATATATTAGCGATCCACGGACCTATGAATGTTAAATTAAAATGGCAGGTAGCAGTATTGGTATGACAAGTACCTGACGTTGTATGTGCAGTTTTGAGCTCCTGATGATGGACGGGAAAACCATCGGAAACTTGTAGAGCGTCTTACAGAAATACATAAACTGAGAAATGTTGCATCTTGTTGGTTGTACTCTGCGAATATATTAGCGATGCACGGACCTATGAATGTTAAATTAAAATTCTTGTTGTCTTGCCAACATTTATTTGTTTTTTGAATTATTCTGAAAATAAATATCATTATCCATGTGGTCTTTGTAAAGGAAGCACACCATGTTGACTGTATCTACGAGCTGGATTTTAAAGTTTAGTTAGATAAAGAACTGTAGACTAACCGCGGTTTCGGAAGACAGTCGACCTGGACATCTCCAAAATGTAAGTAATAGTTTTGCTAATTCACCCATCTTCATCGGTAAATTCAATTAGCCCTTAAAACAACGTTTTCAGGTTGCTTCATTCTGTCCATTATCGTGCATAAACAGTTCTTGTAGGGTTAATGAATATGTGGAATTCATGTTAATTACCCGCTGCCGTAGATCTCATATCTGAATACACTGGAATATAATATCACATAAATTCCAACGACAAAGTTTCTGGTCTTGTAAGTAAACACCCTTGTTTTTATACATAATGAACGTGACAAGAATTTGGATAATTCGCCTTCTCACTCACATAAAGGGCAATGCTCTGAGTATGAGATTAGTTTCCAGCTGGGACCTTTGCTGTGCTCAGCTGAACAGTCAGTGCGTGTGTATTTCATGGCTAACTGTTCCTTAGGCACACCTCTTTGTACAAATAAAGCCAAATGTGTGGGTCTTTCAAATACGCAACTCATACAGTGGATAGTAATAGGAAAATTGCCGTGAATGGTATGGAAATAAGAATCTGGGGGGAAGGCTGTCGTGGCATATTTAAAAGCACTGTCCCAGCGAGGACTTTATGCTTCGCCCATTGACTGTGCTACGGGATGAACTACAGAGGAAACTGGGTGTAATTCCACCCCTCAGTTGGATTGAACGTTTTGTTGAGTACCTGTACACCTCTTGTTAATCCAGCCTTGCTACAAAGTATAATACATTACTTGTTCTCACTAATCTTGCACTCACTAAATTTAACATATTTGTTCTTCGCGTGCCACGAATTCTACGAAAATAATATATACTCGAACATGTGTAATGTATTCCCACGTATTTAATAGTTATTGCCTGTTCATAGAACTATTTTCATGAAAAGGGGAACGTAAAATACATATTACTTATACTGAACTGTAAACCTTTTTCCTAAATTTTGGTATTATTTCTGGAAGCGAAACATATGGTCGGAATGACAGAGCTTATGACAAATTTGTGGAATCGCTTAATGTTGGAACGGTGGTGTGATTGTCGACAAAAGCGAGATGACTTCCTGATATTATGTGGTATGTGATACATCTCTGAGTAGTTCGGAACAAAATAGCGTCGAATTTTGGACGATAGTGGATTTTTAAATTTGAAATAATGAGGAAGGAAATTATCATGGCCTAGTTTAAGATCCTGTCCATACCTTTGAATGAGAGTATTAAGAAGAGCCGCAGAAATTTTCAGGATAGTCGGATTTTCGGCATAGAACCGAAACTGGCACTCCTAAGTGGGTGCGGGTTGACACTTTAGCCAACTTGCTCGAGAAGCAAGCAGGATATGTACTCACTTCTTTACGGAGATGAAATGCGACATGCTGCTAGGACTAGAGTAGTGATGTCAAGGACGAATCGATTTCTTTGCTTGAACTGATGTTGCCATTTGCAACGGTCACGACTTGTCTTTCTTTTCGGGGTCAACATTTTAGCATAAAAATGTCACAGACGAAGTACTTATAGGGAATGATGATTAGCTTTAGTAATCCGCTTTGGAATAATAGGGACCTATACTGAATATTAACGAAGAACTGTAGTAAAATGTAAGGATTATTGCACCCTCTTTTCCCTTGCCTCGAACTCTCAAGGAATATTAAATATTTTACTCAGAACAGACTAATTCCCTCAGAAAAAGACGTTATACTTTGCTGGCTCGGCGTTCTTTATGTATTACGTTATTTTTATTACAGACCTTTCTGCTCAAAGTGTAGGTGTAAGTAATATCTCATTCCCACTTACAACTCGTTTTTAAGGCGCCGTGCAGTGAAATTGTTACTTTGGTATAGGTACATTAGTCGAAAATTTAACATTTCATTAAACTTGAATGAACTCTTATTTTTTTCGGTAAATAAATTATATACGCTGCAGTGGTTACATTTCTTCCGGAATGAACTATGTCCATGGTTTTAGGAAGTGACAAATGATGTCTGGGAATTGTTTCGTAGGAATGTACCAAGAGTGCCTGCCAGTGCTAAATTTGAGCATTTGTAGAGCATTTGCTCTTAATGGAGTTATCATCATCGAGTAATGGAGTGTGCTGAATTCCGAAACGTATAACTGAAGAATAAAAACCAACTAGGTGCCACTTATTACTTTATTGTACTTCTTATAGGGTCAACATATTTCCGGCACTACTATGCCCATCATCAGGAGCTCGCGACTATAATGTTGATTACCACATTGGTCGTTTCGCTCTTGGTTTGCTCTAGTTTGGCCTAAATGTATTATGTCCTTCTGTGTCATTACATACGAATACTGTACCAACGTATTGCACAAGGTTTGTCAACAGTGAAAATGGATGCAGTAAGTACCTACGAAATTTCAGTACCCACCCAGTACACCGCACTGTACCATAATCGAGGACATCGTTATTCGGTGTGTTGGTAGGAGTCCTGGGGTTCCGAATAATACTCTTAGGGGTTTTGAAACCAAATTTCCTTTACGGTGATGTCGATAAATGAAAAAATGCCAACGTTTAATTTAACCTATTTTTATTTTTCTCCCTATGTGTGTGTGCATAATCGACTGTGGGTTTATTTTCAATGTAAATCATGAATTATACAGTTTTGTTTTTAATAAATTATATTAAATATTTTATTTATTTAAACAAATTTTGTGTTTTAAAAAACTTTCTTTCAATTTTGCACCCAAAGAACAATTATTTTACAAGGGTTTATTTAAGATTCAGATTTTGTCATAAGGGTTTCCAAAATAATAATATTTTATAGAACATTGATCTTGAAGTACGTTACGTATATTGGAAATTTAACATCTTGACTTCAGTACAGTTGATCATTTGGGTACTGAACCTACTGTGCATTATGCAGAAAGATTAATTTTGTACTGTACAAAGCACAGTGTGTGCTTCCATTATTAAGTCCTTCCGGTGAATGTTGTGTAAGGAAATGATCGTTTATTTTAAGAATCATAAGTAACCCATAAATAATCCCTGTGTATTAAATGGAGAATCTCGCAGGTGGTAAATATGGTTGCAACTACGTTTTAAAAATGTTTAAAATAACTTATATGTATATCTCTTACAAGCTGGTGTAGCGACGTCGGTGCGTACATATTTTGGAAAGAGATGAAGAATGCGCACGAGTTGAAACTTAACAAGACGACAAACACGAAATTTTAAGTGCTTGCGTGCTTACTTTAACCTGCTCATTTTTTAGCTTGAACGATGTAGCTGGTGTTTGCAAGTTATTGAATCCTGTTTGTTCAATATGTCGTCACTTTTTCTGGTCTGTATAACAAAGGCAGAAGTAAAAGGAATACGGTTCAAGGGAATAAAGATGGTCACTTTCACACAGGCTCGTAGCGTGTAGTCAGCGGATTCACTTACTTCTCATTTACATTCTGTAATGAGTGGGATCTTCTCTCTCTCTCTCTCTCTCTTGTTTGCACTTTGAGGTGTAAATTATAACACAGGCTGACCTCAGGTAATGTACGTCGCTTTGTTTCCTATTACGTCATTCAATTTCAGGCATAAAACAAGACGAGGAACATTTAAGCCTTCCCTGAGGTAGAACGACCAAATTTATATTAGTTACCAGACAGCTGATAGCTTACTAAAACCGTATTGTTGCCACATGAACACGATTCGTCTGTCACTTATGTAAGGTGTAGCTCGGTATGTTTAGTGAATACAGGCTGGGATACGGTGGAATCAGGGCTTGATTTTCTGCACGGACATGTCTTTTTGTCAAACCTGCCTTAGGGCCAATTCAGCCTCCTAACTTTTGAAGTTTGAGAAACTGTTTTTTAATTCAAAACATTTCGCGGAGCTCGCACACTAATATCTGTTCCTTGAGACAACTTAATTTGTGAAAACACATTATGTTAAAAAGATTCACCTCTTAAATTATCTTACATTTTATTTATTTCAACAAGTACAGTCATTTTAAAAGAATAGTATGTGCGAGACCTGTTGTTTAGTTCGTCTACACAAAACAGAAGTGCGGGTTTCTTGGAATAACCCTGGTCTATAGGTTGCGACTCATCTTACCGAATGATTCCAAGATCTTTCCGAAGTAATAAAGCGATCACAGGGTCAAGCAGTGCTCACAACTCCAGACGTAATATAAAATTATAAAATTAGAACATGTACAGTTTCGCAGCAGAATGTGTTGACTTGAATTTTCCTAAGTCATTTTTGTGCCGGTTATTTTACACCACTGTCAATATTTCAGATTCTCATGTGTTGATTGGTAGGACTGTTTATGAATTATGAGTGGGAAAGTGTATCGAAGCAAATTGTCTTAGGGTATTCGAGGTATAATCCCAGGATTTTTTCTGGTGGGACTGAGGTGGACGACATAATCCTCAGTTACGAGGGAGAGTCAAATGAAAACCTTAAAAGTGTGATAATTCGAAACACAGCTCGATTGTCTTGTAAGTTGGCAACAATGATACTCGTGGTTTGAAGAGTGGCCGACAGGTGGCGGTACAATGCAATAGTGCAACACGACGGCGCAGTAGTAGTGTAAAAATGACGGCCCCGCTTCCAACATGCACCAAAGAATAACATCGTTCTGTCAT
>Ga0123353_10009538_pt1 | contig 13415 bp, 15 predicted proteins | sample TergutLab28metaG_3_FD_92763 | JGI IMG/M metagenome (GOLD analysis project Ga0123353, IMG submission 92763) | Labiotermes labralis P3 segment gut microbial communities from Petit-Saut dam, French Guiana - Lab288 P3 | ecosystem: Host-associated > Arthropoda: Insects > Digestive system > Gut ... | reverse complement strand
AGCAGAAACGGGGGTTTCTGCCGAATTAACCCTACAAAGTAAAGAAAAGAAAAGTATAGAAAAGGAGAGGGAGAGTAACCACCCCGCCGCTTCCTCGCCTGTCGGCTCGTCGCGCCACCCCTCCGAGGGAGGGGAATTTTTTGCCCTCTCCCCCGCTGTTGAAAAAGAGTGTTTACACACACAAGAGGGGGAGGGAGACGGAGACGGAGATTGTCATTGCGAGGAGGGCGCAAGCCCGACGAAGCAATCTCTGTCTGACAATGCGGAGATTGCCGCGGTCGCGCTGCTCCCTCGCAATGACACCCCTGCGCCGCCTCGCAATGACAATCCCGCGCCGCGAGGCGAGTTCGGAAACGTCCTTTTAAGCGACAGTGAGTACGCGGAGCTTATTAAGCGTTACGGCGAGCACGCCGCCCCCGCTGTCGAAAGGTTCTCGGTGTATATGAAGTCCTCTGGGCGCTGTTACGCGGGGCATTTTGCCCGCCTTATCCGCTGGCTGGACGAGGACGCGGGAATGGATGTCATTTCGACCGAAGCGAAGCGGAGCGGAGAAATCTCAAAAGGAATAGATTTCTCCGCTGAGTGCCTGCGGCACTCAGGCCGAAATGACATCAAAACTTACCCCTCGCACCGCATTGTCCCGTCTACCGAGAGGACCTACAGCCGCGGGGAGCTTGCGAATCTTTTTACCGACCCCGACGACTTGGACTTTTTGGGGGAGAAGGAAAGGGAAGCTTAACAGTTCCCCTCTAAATTCTTAGAGGGGTGCCCGAGGAACGAGGGCGGGGTGTTTAACAAAATAAAAGGATAAAGCATCCCGCCAGCCACCACCGCCAAGTACCTAAAAAAATGAAAGAAGACCTAATTAAACTAAAAAACATCATCTCAGAACAGCAGCGCCGCCTTACGGAGTGCGCCAAGCTGTCTAGTTACAACAACCCGCCGGCGCACTTTAAGCAGCTTGCCTTCCACAAGAGCCTTGCGCGCTCGCGCTGGGTGTTCGGCGGCAATCGCAGCGGCAAAACCGAGTGCGGCGCGGTAGAGGCAGTCTGGCTTTTGCGCGGAATCCACCCCTACCGCCCCAACCGCCCCGATATTTCGGGCTGGGTGGTTTCGGTCACGTCGCAGGTTCAGCGCGACGTAGCGCAGGCCAAGATTCTTTCGTACCTCCCGAAAAGCTGGATTGCCGAGGCCGTGATGTCGGAGGGCAGGAAGGACTGCCCCGAACGCGGCACAATCGACTATTTGCTGATAAAAAACGTCTACGGAGGGCTTTCCCGCCTCGGTTTTAAGAGCTGCGACCAAGGGCGGGAGAAGTTTCAAGGCGCGTCGCTGGATTTTGTGTGGTTTGACGAGGAGCCGCCCGAGGACATTTACGACGAGTGCCTTATGCGCACCCTCGACCGCGAGGGCTTTTTGTTTGGGACGATGACCCCTCTTAAGGGGCAGACGTTTGTCTACGACGAAATTTACCTCTCCGACAGCCCCGACGTCTTTACCGTGACTATGGAATGGGCGGACAACCCCTACCTGCCCGCCGCCGAAATAGAGCGGCTGTCCGCGTCTATGAGCGCGGAGGACTTAGAAACGCGGCGTTACGGGCGTTTTGCAGACGGCAAATGCGGGCTTGTATACCCCGAATTCGACCCCTCGCGGCATATTATAGAGCCTTTCGGGGTTCCCCCTAAATGGCACGCCTGCGTGTCTATCGACCCGGGGTTTAATAACCCGCTTTCGGCGCACTGGTACGCCCTTGACGGCGAGGGTAATATTTACGTTATCGCCGAGCATTACGAGGCCTGCCGCGACATCGCCTGCCATTCCGACAGAATCCGGCAAATTTCGCGCGAGCTGGGGTGGGAATTTAGGAGCGACGGGCGGCTTGCCGCTCTCATTGACAGCGCGGCAAACGCCCGCACCCTCTCAAGCCCGCACAGCGTGTCGGAGCTGTTTTATAAGCACGGAATCTACACCTCTCCCGCGCCCGACAAGGGGGTTTTGACGGGAATCTCGCGGGTTAAGGAATATTTACAGCCGTCCTCGCCGCGTAAGATAGGAATTTTCCCTTGTTGCAGAAATATGATACGGGAATTCAAAACCTACCGCTGGGCTGCCGGCGACGCGCCCGTCAAAAAAGACGACCACGCGCTGGACGAGCTTAGGTACTTTGTGTGCTCGCTGCGGGAGGGCGCGCGGGAGAGGGAGGCAAAGACAGCGGTGCAGAGGGATAAGGAGAGGCTGATTAAAGGTATCACCCGAAAGAAATAAAGGAGTCAAAATATGGACACAAACAAAACAATTACAGACCGCATAACCTGCGCCTTGCGCCGCAAAGCCCTCGGCTATTCCGTCAAGGAGACGGTAGAGGAGTACGCCGCGGACGGCGGCGGCGAGCTTAAGCTTACCAAAAAAAGGATCTCCTCGCATCATTTCCCGCCCGACCTGTCCGCCGCCCGAGCCGTAACGGAGGGCGTCAAAACCCTCTCCGAGTGGACGGACGAGGAGCTGGAGGAGGAGAGGCTGCGGCTGGAGCAGGCGGTAAAAGGGGCTGTGGATTAGGTGAAACGAGCCCCAAAAGAGCAAAAAAATTTTTTCAAAAGTATATTGACTTTTGTTTAGCTTGAGTGATATAATAATATTATATTAAAAAAAAGAGTTAGGAGGAGCCAAATGAGTAAAGAGCTTGATACTGCAACGCGGTATTTTATTAATGAATTGAAGCCCGATACGCTTAAATTACAGAAACTCTTATATTTTGCGCAAGGCATTTCCTTTTGTATGAATGACAAAGAGCTTTTTGAGGAGCAGTTTGAGGCTTGGGTTCACGGCCCGGTTATTCCGTCCGTATATCATCAATATAAAAAATACGAATACAACCCAATTAGTGTAGTTTACAGCATTGACGAGCTTTCCGATTCGCAGCAGGAGGTTCTGAAATATGTAAAAGACAATTACGGCAAATATGACGGAAGGTATTTAGAAGAGCTTACGCACTCGCAAGGCCCTTGGATTTATGCGCGCCGCGGGCTTGACCCCGATGAGAGGATTGATAAGAAAATACCGAAAGAAATTATTGCCGACTATTTTATCGGATTAATGTTTCAGCCCGGAGCCGAATCATGGGAAAATTAATATTTGAAATATGGTATTACAAGGCAGCGCTCCCTAACAGCGGCGGCACTAAACCGCGGCCCGTTTTGATAATAGGCGACGACGGCGAAAACAAACTCAGCATGGTGGACGTACATTACTGCTTGATTTCCTCGTCCTCCCAAGCGGGCGAGTACGACGTTGAGATAAGAGGGGAGAGGGCGTATGAGCTTGGGCTGTTGAGAGCGTCGATTATCAAAACAACCAAAATTTATACAGGTTCAAAAGGATTGTTAGAAAGGAAGATATGCGCCCTTCCCAAAGACTTAAAGGCGGAATTTATCGAAAAATATAAGGCATATCAAAGTAAAATCATAGAAAAAATGGACAAGTCCAACATTAGCAAGTAAATAACATAAAAAATACACCCCCGCCAAAGGAGCCCCGCATTATGAAAAAGAACATAGCCCTTATTTTAGCCGTTTTGATTTTGGCGGCTTTTAGCTTTGCCGGCTGCGGGCCCGATAACAAGCCAATAACCTCCGCAAAAACGTGGGATAAGATAATGGCCGATTCTTACGACGCCATAACCAAGGCGGGCGCGAATTTTAAGCATATATATTTAGGCAGCAATGAGGGGCTTGACGACTATTTTTCTCATACGTTTTATGTAGACGGCAGCAGGGGCAGAGACGACCATTCCGGCAAAAACCAATTTGAAGGCGAAATAAACAGAACCTATTATTACGAAATAGAAGGCGGGGCAACCTTAAATGTTTGGTCGATTCCCGAAGACGGCGGCGCCTTTGTCAAGAGTTCCTGGAAAATAGATTTGGAGGCCTCTCCTTATTTATTCAAAAATTTTAGAGAAACCGGACTGATAACTATGGGGGCGCATTTGATTGGCGAATGCCGGATTGACCGCTTGACGGGCTTATTGGAAAATTTTACTTTTTCCGAGGGCGTTTACAAGGCTCTGGGGGCGGAAAATCTGGAAAAGGCTTTCCGCGCGTTTACGGCAATTGACCCGAATGTTTTAACAAACGTGCATTTCGACAGCTTCTCCCTAAAAATCGAGGGCGGCCTTGTTTCCGAAATCGAGTGGAATACCTCGCTAAAAAACAACCCCACAACCAAAAGCACCGTCAAGCACGCCATAACTTACGGCGGCCAGAGCGTGGCCCTGCCGGAGTAATTTTCAGTTATCAGTTAATAAAAACCTCAAAGGGTGCTCAATCGGGCGCCTTTTTTGATTGCGCCAGCTCCCGCAATTATGCAGTCAGACTGCATAATAGCCGCTAAATATACTCAATCGGGACGGCGAGAAGGTTCTCTCTTAAATGTGCGAGCCTGTCATAAAGGCAAATTACCGCGCCTTTGCCGACGGCTTTGGTTTTGTCGAGGCTAAGCACGTCGAAGGCGCTTGCCATAGAGGCGTCCGGGCTTGCGCTCATTTTGATTTCTACGGGGTATAATGTGCCGTTTTCAAAAATTATGAGGTCGATTTCACTCTCGTAACTTTCGGTTACTCCGGATTTCCGCACCCGCTTTTTGTCCTTGCCTCTGTAATAAAACACGCTGAAACGGTAGTCTATATAATCCATAATTACCCCGATGTTGCGGCTAATTTGTAGTGCAAGTATAGAATAGCCGCAAAAAAGCAATTTTTCAAGCGTAATTTTTCAAGTATTCCGCTCTTAAAAATTTTTTTGGCGGTTTTGGGGCAAAAATTTGCAAACGTATGTTCGGATATGGTATAATCAAATTACAAATTACAAATGCGGATAAAAACAAACAGTAATTATGCGACGCAGAATTTGCCCGATTATTCCGTTAGCCCGCGCCCTGTTTGTATTTTATATTATTAGAATCCCAACATCATTTGTAATTTGTAATTTTTTAAGGAAAGACAGCATGAAAAAGAAAAAAACACCTTCAGAACCGCACTCCCGTCCCTACCAGACCCGCGAGGCGCTCGCCGAATTTGTGCTCAAGGAGTACGAGCGCAGGCAGGCGGAGCGCGCGGGGTTTGAACGGCAGTGGCAGCTTAATATGAACTTTTTGCTGGGCAACCAGTATTGCGGCGCGGGCGCGAGAGGAGAAATCGAGGATTCGCCCAAGCGGTACGGGTGGGAGTCGCGGGAGGTTTTTAACCACCTTGCGCCGATTGTCGAGACAAGACTGTCGAAATTAGTGCGCGTGCGCCCCAAAATGGCGGTGCTGCCGGCCAGTGACGAGGATTCTGGATTCGGCGCACCACCGCCTGCGCTTATCCGAGAAAATAAGCGAGGCGGCTATGTGGTCGGAGGTTTGCGGCACGGTTTTTTATAAAACGGTGTGGAACCCGCAAAGCGGAATGCAGAATTGGGGCGGCTGCGACGGGAAAACAAATAGAACCTCTGTCGTACCAGACTGCGCAGAAGGCGTCTCAGTGGCAGGCAAAGGGAGCCTCTCGGCGAGCGGAGCTTACTCTGAGATAAGTGACCGAGCCGAGAGCTGCCCTTGCCGAGCCGACAGTCCGCCTTGCGGACTGCAAGGGCGAGGAGCTGCTGCACCGCAGCCCGCCGAAGAGGCGAGGCGTGACAATCAGGCGTCTTATGCGCCGTCTGCCGAGGGCGAGGCGGAGGTCTATGTCTGCCCGCCCTACGAAATCTACCCCGACACGCCCGCCGCTTCCGACATTTCCGCGTGCAGGAGCCTTATCCACGCCCGCGCGGTCGATTTAGCCGAGGCGCGGGGCTTGTACGGCGGCGGCATAACCGCGCAGAAACTCAATATTTTTAGCCTCGGAAGTACGCCGGATTGCCTAATAGCACCGGCGTCGGCAGCCGGCGCGTTCGGGAGAATCCCTGCCGTTTCCGCCCCTGCCGTCGGCGGTGCCGAAAAAGAGGGCTATGTCCTTGTTATCGAATACTACGAGGCCCCCACGCCCGATTACCCCGACGGCAGGCTTGTCACCGTCGCGGGCGGCAAGGTTGTTTCCTGCGGGGAGCTGCCCTACCTCAACGGCGAGGCTGCGGACGGCAATCCAACCGCCAACCGCCAACCACCAACCACGCTTTCTGCGCAGTCCGGAGTCAGGGGCTTTCCGTTCTCGCGGCAGGTGTCGATTCCCGTCGCCGGCTGTTTTTGGGGGCTTAGTGTTTTGGAACGCTGTATTCCGATTCAGAGAGCGTACAACGCCGTCAAAAACCGCAAGCACGAGTTCCTTAACCGGCTCGCGTCGGGCGTCCTCGCGGTAGAGGACGGGTCGGTAGACGTCGATAATTTGGAGGACGAGGGGCTCGCGCCCGGTAAGGTTCTCGTCTACCGGCAGGGCTCGTCCCCGCCGCGGTTTATGGACGCGGGGCACATGCCTAACGAGTTTTCCGCCGAGGAGGACAGGCTGCTCGCCGAATTTATTTACGTCTCGGGCGTGTCGGAATTTATGCGTAACTCCACGCTCCCCTCATCCGTCACCTCCGGCGTGCAGCTCCAAATGCTCATAGAGCAGGACGACTCGCGAATTTCGGTGTCGGCCGAATCCATCCGCGCCGCAATTAGGACGGTCGCGCAGCAGATTTTGCGGCTTTATAAGCAGTTTGCCCGGAGCCCGCGCATCTCCCGCGTAGTAAACGCCGAGGGCGCGGTCGAGCTGCTGTTTTGGGAGCGCGCCGCCCTGACAAGCGACGACGTGGTGTTCATAACCGAGAACGAATTGTCCGAAACCCCCGCCCAAAAGCGGACGTTTATTTTCGAGCTGTTACGGGCAGGCCTTTTGTCGGACGAAAACGGCAAAATTTCCAACCGCAACCGCGCTAAGATACTGGAACTGTTAAATTTCGGCATATTCGAGGATTCTCCCGACATTTCCGCGCTGCACGTCAAAAAGGCCGCGGAGGAAAACGCGCTGTTTTTGGCGGGAGGGCAAGCCCCCGAGGTAAGGGACATAGACGACCACGACGCCCATATTTCGGAGCACACGCGGTTTATGTTAGGCGGCGATTACGGGCGGTTTGTACGCGGGAACAGGAGCAGGTCGGAAGTGCTGGAAGAGCATATTAAAAAGCACCGGCTTTTTGCGAGATTGACGGCGGAAGCGGAGGGAATAAGGTGATTGAATATTCCATATTCCATAAAACACCCTATTCAATTTTTAACAGAAAGGAGAAAAAATGACTACAGAAAACCCTGCAAACCTCCGCCCCGCCCTCGCGGAACCTCCGGTTTACGTTTCGGGCGCCCCTCAAGAGGGGAATTTCGCACCCGTTCTTCTCCGTCCCGGCGGCGGGTTTACGCTGATGCCTCCTAAGCGCCCCGCCGACTTGGAGGAAGCGGGGGCTATTGCGCAGCAGCTGCTGAGGTAACAGGTAACAGGTATTAGGTAAAGGTTAAAGATAGCTAGTCCACTACCTGATACCTGTTACCTGTGCCTTGATACCTAATACCTGTTACCTAATCTATAAAACCTAATAAGGAGTACAACACTATGGTCACCCTAACTAACGCGGAAAACGTGTTAAAAACAGTCTATCTGGATGTTTTGCAAAACCAGCTCAACACGGGCGTAAACCCGTTCTATTCGCTCGTAAAGAAGTCGTCGGACGACATTTACGGCAAGGAAGTCCGTATGCTCTCGCCTGTCGGCGTAAACGGCGGCATCTCCGCAGGCGACGAAGCGGGGGCGCTGCCCGCCGCAAGCGGTAACGGCTATGTGCAATTCGTAACAACGCTTAAAAACCTCTACGGCCAAATCGAGATTACCGACAAGGCGATACGCGCCTCCCAAAACGACAGCGGCGCCTTTTTGAGCCTCCTGCAAGCCGAAATGGAGGGGCTTTTGGACGCAAGCAAGCTGAACCTCGGGCGTATGCTTTTTGGTAACGGCACGGGCAAAATCGCCCGCGTCAAAAACGCCGTCACAAATAACGCCACAATCCCCCTCTTAAACCCCGCCGACGTAAGGCTTTTTACCGTCGGCCAAAAGGTCGATTTCATTAAGGGCGCGACCGTCCACGCCTCCGGCAAGCGGATTACCGGCATCAACTACGACACCGGCGACATAATACTTTCCGAAGCCGTTTCGCCGCCCGTGGACTGCGACATTTATATTCAGGATTCTAAGGATAAGGAAATCATAGGGCTTGCGGCGATTTTCGATTCTGCCCTTACCTCGCTTTACGGCGTAAATAAGGCGTCGAATCCGTGGCTCAAACCCCACGCCCAAGCCCTTACCTCGCCTAATAACGAGATAACGGACTTGATTATCCAAAAAAGCATCGACGCCATAAACGAGCGGACGGGAAACACCCCCGACGTTTTGATTTGCTCGGCGGGCGTGCGCCGCGCCTATCAGGAGTACCTCCAAACCTATAAGCGCAGCACCGACGTTATGGAGCTTGCGGGCGGATATAAGGCAATCAGCTACAACGGGATTCCGCTGGTTTACGACCGCTTCTGCCCCGACGGGACTATGTACCTGCTTAACTCTAAGGACTTTCGCTTTGTGCAGCTTTGCGACTGGCGGTGGTTAGAAGCCGAAAACGGCAGCGTCCTCCACAAGATTGACGGGAAAGCCGCCTACACGGCTACCCTCGTAAAGTATGCGGAATTAGTGTGCAGGAAGCCCGGCGGGCAGGGGGTTATTACCGGAATTAAAGAAGCGTAACCCGCGCCTTATAATCGGCTTGATGCTTTGTCAGTCGGCGTCTTTCCGACCGCTTGCGTACGTTTTAGTACGCGGCGCGTCCGTAAAGACGCCGCTTCCTCGCCTAAAGCCGATTCTGAGCCGCGTGAGAAGCTCGCCCCTATATTCCCCTCCCTCGGAGGGGTGGACGCGAAGCGGACGGGGTGGTTCTCTCTCCGCCTCCAAAGGAGTTAATTATGACCCTACAAGACGTATTCGACCTAGCAAAGTTTTTCCTGTCCCTCAAAGACAACGACGGCAGGGAGGAAATGCTCGTTAAATGCTGCAACCTTGCCTACCGTTCTACCGCGCAGGGCTATTTGCCGCTGTACTTTACCGAAACCGCCGCCCTTACGGACGGCGAGCTTTTGCTGCGCGATTTATCTAAGGACATCGTGGCAATCAAAAGCGTCACCGATAAAAACGGCGCGGAAATTTTGTACAAGCTGTTTGTCGACCGAATCAAAGCCGGCGCGCCCGAAATTGTTATTACCTACGCCTACCTGCCCGAGGAGGTTGAACTTCCCGATGAGCTTGACTACGTCGGCGGAAAGGTCGACGCGAGATTACTCGCATACGGCGCGGCGGCGGAGTTCTGCCTAATTGCGGGCTTGTACGACGACGCGGCGGTGTGGGACGCGAGGTACGCGCTCGCTGTGCGCGCGGCGCAGCGGCCCAAAAGCTCATTGCGCCTCCCCGCGCGCCCTTGGCGCGCATGAAGCGCGGCCGATGTGCGCTTGAAGCCGATTCTGAGCCGCCGATGTGCGCTAGGCGCGCCGCTTCGCGAATTATTACCCAAAGGAGTACCCCGCTTATGTTCCCTCCCCAAAAACTGCCGAACAAACGCCCCCGTTATCAAACCCTCCCCGTCCCCGGCTTTTCGGGCGGCGTGATTGCCTCGCGGGACGAAAACCTTCTGCCATACGCTTACGCCGCCAAAGCCTACAACTTCCGTTACCGCGACGGCGCGTTAAGGGACGGCACGGGCTTTGAGCGCATAGGCAGGACGTCAATAAACAACCCCCTAACCGTACCCGCGACAGGCTCCCCTATCAAAAAATTATGGCACTACAAACGCGCCAACCCCGTGACAGGCGCGGCGGCGGACGAGATTTTGGCGTGGTGCGCCGACGGCTATATTTATGCCTACCGCATACGCAAGCTGTCCCCGCTAACCTTTGAGAATACGGGAATGCAATTTTTTGCCGAGCCCGACGCGGTAAATTACCGCCTGAATTCGGAGGACGTGATACTCTTTTCGGCATCCGGAGCCGAAATGGCGGTTTATAACGGCATAGCGGCAACGAACTACCCCAACGCGCCCAAATTAAGCCACATGGAAGTCCACTCCGAGCGGCTTTTCGCCGTCGTGCAAAAGGAGCCCGAAAGGCTTTATTTTTCGGAGGTTCTTAACCCCACGGGCTGGGAAATAAACCTCACCGGCGCGGGCTTTATCGACTTTGCCGACGGGCGCGGCGCGATAATTAAGCTCGTCAGCTTTTTGGACTATCTTTATGTTTTCCGCGAGTTCGGCATAACCCGCGTCACTGCTTTTGGCGACCAAACGCAGTTTTGGGCGTCGAATCTTTTTACCTCCGGCGGCAGAATCCTCGGCGGCACCGTCGCCTTATGCGGGAACGCCGTAATCTTTGCCGCAAGCGACGGCATTTACGCCTTTGACGGCTTTTCGGCTAACAAAATCCTGCCGGAGCTTAGCGAAAGGCTTAACTTTATAAACCCCGCCTGCGCGTACTTCGACGGGAAATACTATATTTCGGCATCTTTCGACTACAAAGACGGCGAGCAGATTCTTGACGAAGCAAACGGTTCTGTCGTCAGCACCATAATAGAGTACGACCCGCGCAACGGCGAATTTTGCTTAACGCGGGGCTTCGATACCGCCCATATGTGCGTTTACGCCGCCCCCGACGCTTATTTTCTGCTCTTTGCGCACGGGAAGGATACACAAGGCTATGCCTATTATATGACGGGAGAGGGGAAGTTCCTTAACGCGGTTCTCCCCAAAAACTGGACGTCGCCCTACTCCGACCTCGGCCGCCCCGACAAATACAAGGTAATTAAGGAGCTTAGCTTTATTTCCCGCGTCCCCTGCGTTGTCACCGTAAAGACGGACGAGCGCGCAGAGAGCTTCGAGGTGCCCGGCTCCCCCTCCGTCGCCCGCCTGCGCCCGAACGTCGGCGGGCGCTTGGTGTCGGTGGCTTTTGACGCATTGAACGCCGATAGCTGCATAAGCCGCCCGGTGCTGACGGTGGCGGTTAGCTGAATTGAATATGTAATATGTAATATTCAATTCTTATCCAAAGGAGTACCCAATATGGACTTAGAAAAATACCTGTACCAAAAACTAACCTCTCTCGAGCGCGAAACAGCCCTGCTAAAAGCCCGTCTAAAGGAGCTTGAGGAACGCCTCGCGGCCTTGGAAGAAAATGTCATTTCGACCGAAGCGCCGTAGGCGCGGAGCGGAGAAATCTCAGCCGCGGAAAAATTCCCCTCTCAAATCTGAGGTGTGTATACATAGTGGAGTTGATGCGGGCTACGCTCGGATTTTGCGGCTCAGTTACGTATTGAAATACGCGCCTTTCGCCGCAAAACCGACTGTTGCCCGCCTGAACACCACTCTGTATACCCACCGGCGTGTCCGCTAAATATACACACCTCAAATCTGAGAGGGGTGCCCGAGTGATGGATAAATGATAAATAAAGGTTATCACATCCTCTGTCCACTGCGTGGACACCCCCTTATCTTAAGGGGGAATTTAGCTGTGCCCACCAACCGCCACTCACCATTCGCCGTGCCTTGTATAACTCAGGCTATAGTAAGGTATCGGACTGCGCAGAAGGCGCCTTCTGCGCAGTCCGCGGCGCTCCGCCGCGCCATAAAACGCTACAACAACTCAAAAATCTACGGAGAATTTTATATGAAAAATCTACTCGAAAAAATCGCCGGGGGCGCGGGCATAAGTACTGCGCCCGACACAGTCCCGGATTATTCCCCAAAATCCCTTGACCTTAACTCCACTCTCCAAAATCCACCCTCCGCACTTCCCCGCGACGTTTCCGGCGACTTGCAAAAAATCGCCGGCAAATATTCGGTTTCGGCAAATTCCGACAAAAACGCGCTTTTACCCGACACGCAGGGCCTGCAAAAAATGGAGTATAACCCAAAAACCGACGACGAGCTTGCCGGCTTAGCGCAAAACCGCCTCGCCGATTACTACCTAAATTCTGTAAACGCCCTTAACGAAAACGCCTCGGCGGCCGCCGCAAATTTGGACAAACAAAAGGGCGCAGCCGCCCTCGCCGCCGAATCCAAGCAGGCGCAATTAGAGCGGGTTTACGCCGCCGCGCTGGAATCCGTCAACAACGACGCAGTCAAGAGGGGGCTTGCCCGCTCGTCGATTGCCGCGGGGCAGGTTCTTAATCTCGAATCCGGCAAGGCCGCCGAGCTTTACAAAATAGGCGCGGAGCACGCCGGCGAGCTGTACCGTTTGGGAACGGAGTTAGATGCCTTAGAAGCCAAAAAAGAAAAGGCCCTGCGCGATTTCGACATAAGCTACGCCGCCAAGCTCGCTCTCGAAATCGACAATTTAGCCGCCGAGCGCGATAAAAAGGCGGCGGAGGTTCTCAAATACAACAACGACGTCGCCCGTATAGAGGCGCAGTACGCCGCGGATAAAGCTCTTAACGAGCAAAAAATTATTAAGGGCGAGCACGAGCTGAAGGGTTTATCGACAAATTCCGACAGGCAAAATCAAGCGTCCAAGGAGATGCAGGACGAGGTTTATGGCTATTTGTCGGAGTATCTCAACTCACTGTCGCGCGAGGCCGCGCTTAACGAGCTTCTTAACAACGCCGAGCTGCGAAAGTATGTGGATACGGCGACGTTTAACAAGCTGTACGAGGAAGCGCGTTCCCGCGGCTGATAAGAGGTTAGCCGAGAGCTTATTCATCGCCGGATTCGCGCTACGCTCGGCTCGCCGCCTCGGTCGTGTACGTTTAGTACACTCCCTTCTGTGGCTCACCGACTGTTACGCGACTGCGGCGCGACTAAGCTCTCGGAAAGCCTCTTTGAAACGACTTATAAGGAGCTCCCATATGGAACAATCCATCGACCACATAATCCACCTTTTGAACCTACATTTCCACGGTAATCGGCGCGCTCGCCGCCGCCTTTTTCGCCGTACAAAAATCTATCGCGCAGGCCCGCGCCCGCCAAGCCGAGCACGACAAGCACACAGTTTCCAGCAAGCTGGACATGGTTTCGCTGATTAAAGAGGGGACTTTGGCCGCCGAGGCCGCCTTTAACGGCTTCGACCCCGAAAATTTGGAGGGAATCGACAAATTTCGGCACAGTATGCGCAAGCTGGATTTCGCCCTTGAATACGTCGAGCAGAAGTGCGCCGAAAATGAAATACTTTTTAACTACCACTTTGTTAAAGCGGAAATAGAAGCCGTGATTTATACTGTTAATAAATTCGTCAAAAGGTAATGTCAAGGAGACGGAGGTGTTGACATTTAATGTCACCCCCGTCCCCCTAACATCGGCCGCTTATAAGACAACGGAAAAGGGCGGAAAAAACTCTGAATTTTTTGGTACAGACTGCGATAAAAGAGCGTCAGCGGCACGTAAACGGCGGTT
>Ga0123353_10009537_pt1 | contig 13415 bp, 12 predicted proteins | sample TergutLab28metaG_3_FD_92763 | JGI IMG/M metagenome (GOLD analysis project Ga0123353, IMG submission 92763) | Labiotermes labralis P3 segment gut microbial communities from Petit-Saut dam, French Guiana - Lab288 P3 | ecosystem: Host-associated > Arthropoda: Insects > Digestive system > Gut ... | reverse complement strand
GTGTAGTACTCGGTGTCGCGCCCCGCTATCACCATGAAACCCGAGGCGTTCGGAAGCACGTACGGATAGCAGTATCTGTACTCGGTCAGCACGGTTTCGGGCTTGGTGAAAGTCTTCGTCGCTATGTCGAACGTGACGGCGACAAACGAGCCCGGCTTGCTTCCGAAGCAGAGGATTGCGTAGATTTTTTGCCGGGCAGCGTCGATCGCGGCCGAAATATAATAGCCGCCCGTGAAGATGCTTTCGTACCTTTCGGAAGTTTCGGTTTCCTCGTCGTATTCCCAAATCCAAAGCCTGCCCGAGTTTTTGGGGGTCAGGACGTAAACCTTGCCGCCGCTCGCAAGCGTCATCACCGAGTGCGGCATGTCGAACTCGTTCACCCGGTTCGCGCCCTCAAACTCGATTTTCCTCCATTCGCCCCCGCGCCTCGAAAAAAAATTTACGCTGTTAAACGAAACGTCCCTGCTGAAGTACGCCGCGTAGACCGCCGTTTCGGTGGAGGCGACCATCGGCTGGTGCCCGCCCCAGACGCCCCTTTCGGAGCTCTCGACCGCGCCGGGCCCGCCTAATAGCTCCAGCCATTCGATCCACGGCCCAAAGTCCCTGCCTTCCGCGTAGCGCGCCGTCCCGCCCCCCCCGCCGCCACTTCCGCACGCGGTGAAAAAAAATGCGGCGGCCGAAAATAAAAATATTAAAATCAATTTCACGCGAAACCGCCCGCTTAGTCCGGCGAACGCGCCGGTTTATAAATAACGCTTATTATTTCGGCTTGCCGCGTTTTGCCCGCTTAGTCCGGCGAACGCGCCGGTTTATAAATGATGTTTATTATTTCGGTTTGACGCGTTTTGCCCGCTTAGTCCGGCGAACGCGCCGGTTAATAAATATTGGTTATTATTTCGGTTTGCCGCATTCCGCCCAAATTTTGCAAACTTCGATCCTGGCGCCCGGCGGCTTGTCGCTGTGCTCGGACTCGTCGCACGAAAAACCCCTGAGTTCGTCGCATGGGATTTCGGGGCATTCGCCGCAGTGCGCAAATCCCTTGTCCTGGCAGCATTTGGCGACGGGGCATTCGCCCCAGAACGGCTTGCCGCCAAGCGCGACGCACCCGATGCAGCCGTGCGATTGCTTATACGAGCAAAACGCGCAAAGCAGGCCGCACCTGGACTGCACCGCTAATAAGTCGCCGACCGAAAATTCCGCGCCCACAGCGTCGATCCAAAGCGAGACGCGGCGAGTCGTAAACTTGAAAATCGCGTAATCCGGGTCGGCCGCGCCCCCGGAATAATGCCCGATGAACCAATCCAGCCAATACGCGTTCTTTGTTTCCTGGTCGGTTTTTATTTCGACATCGCCGACAAGCGTCACGTTGTCGCTCCCCGAGCGGAAGCAGACGCTCGCGCGGCCGTCCCTCTGCAGGCGGTTGGCCTTGTTGCCGCCGAGGTTCGATGAAAAATGGACCTCGAGGATGTTTTTCGTCTTTATCGTCGAGACGGTGGATACCGAGGGATACCCCCGCTCGTCGATAACCCCGAGCTGCGCCGAGTCGCAGGCCCTTGCGATTTCGTTCGCCCTGATGAAGATGTTCGCGCCCATTCGCGCCTCCAAAAAAATATTTGGGCGATTATAACAAATAATATTCAAATAGAACAAATATTCGCTTAACGCGAAGGCATCTAATCCCGTTTACTCGAAACGCGCTCTAATCGCGCGGCGGCGCAAGCAATCCGCAAAAATTTACCTCGCGTACCATTCCGGCACGGATCGCCCCATGCCGCCGTACCATCGCAGGACGTTTTTCAAATGCCTTCGTCCGGTTTCCGGTTCGCCCTGGATTCCGACTGATGTGTCGCATAAAGCCGCGAGCGCGTCGTAGGCGAGGTAATACGAAAGCGTCTCAAAGAACGCGTCCGGCGGTTCGCCGCCGAAATAGCCCCTAATCAGGCCGGTATGGTATGGGCCGGGAGGCTCGTCGCCCCACGAAATATTATCGAACTCCCACCACGGATCGCCGTGGCCCAGATTATAACCGTTGAAATCGACGGCGACGACGTCTCCGTTTTTATCAAGCATTAAATTTGAGATATGATAGTCGCCGTGGTTGAACGTTCGGGGCCTTCCATCTATGAAGCGCCGGTTGTTTCGCAAATACGCGGCGATTACGTCGCCTTCCTCAGACCTCAGCCCGTTTTTATGATAAAAATCGATCCGCGCCGATACTTTTTTATAAAACCATTCGCCCCACGGCTCCGCGTCCGCCGGCGCTTTTATCGAATGGATCTTGCGCAGCGTCTCGCCGGCTTTATCGCCGACGATGAATTGTTCCGAAGCGCGCATTTTTATGACGGCTTCCTCCGCGTCCCGACCTTCGATCCAACCCGTAATCGAATAGGCCTCAAGACCCCCGCCGCATATGCCGAATTCGACCGGATCGGGCGTTAGCACGCCGTTATCATGCGCCGCGCGAAGCATTTCGTATTCTAATTTCTTCCTCGCGTATTCACCGACGTCCGAAACCCGCAAAAAATATTTTTTGCCAGCAGGAGTTTCGGCCAGATATTTTTTATTGTCCGACCAGCCCTTGGCGATCGGTGTAAGCCTTACGAACCGATCGAAATTTCCGGATGCGTCGCGCGGTTTAAAATTCGGAAACTCAAATTCAAAACGACTTGCTTCGTTTTTATCCATCGCCTACCCCGCTGTTTTCGTTTACGGCGTTCTTGCTATAATAAACGACGCGAGGCTCCATTAATACGGAATTGATTCGGCAAATGCGCGAAACAAAAAAAATCGCGCTGGTATATTACAGGCGCCGGAGGTTGCCATGGCTAACCAAATGCAAGGCGTCGTCCCATACCCGTTCGACGCGCAGTCGAGCCCGTTTTTTTGCGCGCTGGCATCGGCGCTTATTCCGGCGCTTGGGTTAACGGACGAGACGCCGTTCTTCTGCGTGCAGAAAAATACGCGCTGCTTAAACTGCGGAAACTGCGGGAGCAAGACGACGCTGCAGAAGCACCATCTGCAGCTTTACCACAATTACCAAACCTTCACGGGCGTCGGGCTGGGTTGGGACCAGCCGGAAAACGATTCAAAATATCAAGTGGTCCCCGGCTGGGAAAAAGGCTGGAGTTATCCGGATGCGTTCCTCGGGTTTATCTTCGGATTCGCGGGGCTATCGTGGAAGCGCGTAACCAAGGGCGCGGGCGAAAGAGAAGCCGCCGCGGCGATTGCGGCCTCCGTTGACGCCGGGTTGCCTGTTTTGTTGAGGTTTGGGCAAAATTGGCGCGTCGCGACCGGATATGACGGCGCCGAAATCATCGGGCTCGGATATGGCGCGACCGAAGCCGCCGCCATCCCAAACTGGTTTGGCGGTTTTGACGACGCCGTGATAATAACGGGACGCGCGAGGCAAAGCGTTTCATACGCTGACGTCCTATACCGAATGATCGAATCGCTCGCGCACCCGGCGCACGCGAGGCTCGAGGCGGATCTAATGAAAAGGCTTGACGAAGTCGCGGAGGGAAACGTTCAGGCTACCGCCGAATGGCTGCTAGAAAAAGTCGGCTTCCCTATCGAGGCGCGCTGGCACGCCGCCGATTCGGAAATTTATGTCTTGTGCGAATCCGAGGCGGCGAAGGAAAAAATATTCGGTATGATTCGCCAGTACGTGTTCGACAGCGATCACGACGCGACGCACGGAACCTGCTGGAAAATATGGGCGAAGCTCGGCGTCGGGCCCAAAACGAATTATCGGCTTCCGCCCAACGCGGCCGAACTATTGCTTAAGCCGGAAACGCGCTCCGAGCTGAAGCGGCTTTTTACGATCGTGTTTGAAAACGACCGCGTCGTATTGGGACTTTTGCGCGGGGCGGCTGAAATAATCAATAATACGGATGCAGCCGATTGAGCTTAGCGAAACCTTTCCAAAACGCTCTCGTTTATTTCCATCCGGACGGTTTTGTTTACGATCTGGCATATCCGCAAATTTCCGTAGAAGCCTATTGCGAGCCCAGCGTCGGCATGAGACAAATTATACATCGATTCCAAAACGAAACGCATTTCGGCGACAACAAGCGCGCTTGCGTCCTCGATCGAATCCGCCGTCGCGACCGTCGAGATGACGCCGTCCGACAAGACCAAGGGGCCGTTGATTCGGACATCCTTCCTTACCGTGACCGTTATGTCCAAGTCGGCGCACATTTCCATGCCCTGGTCGAAAAATTCGCCGTCGCCCATGCATCCGTGCGCGTCCCCTAAGCCTAAGAGCGCGCCTTCGGCAAAAACCGGCAAGAATACTTTCGCGCCCGGCCTCACTAGTTTGTTGTCCATATTGCCGCCGTGTTCGCCCGCCCCCGTGCTTGCGGCGCTTTTTTTTAGGCCGATCGGGGCCGCCACCCCAATCACGCCTATCATGGGATCCGCGGGCAGCGTCTTTCCGTTGTTAAAAACGCGCAGCCAGGTGTTGCTTTTCGCCTCGGCCTTTATCAGCTCGCAGCCGTTTCGCGTGTATTCGGTCTTGACTCCGGCTTTCGCGTTCGGTACGTGCATATAGCCCGTTCCAATCAATTTAATATCGTTGATTTTGATTTCAAGCGCGTCGCCGGGCAAAGCCCCCCTTACGAAAATCGGTCCGGTGACGGGATTCGGGCGCACGTATACCCAGTCGTCCAAAAACATGCCTCCGGCGGCGTCGTATGTCTCCACGATCAGCCTGTCGCCGGACGATATCGACGCGCGCGGTTCGGCGTCGGGCAAAAAATCGTAGTAATTCAATTTCCTATCCCTTTTTATTACAATCCGCTCATCCATTTTTATATTTTCCCGTCGAAGGGTCGATATTTTTATGTATCGAACGGCTGAACTTTTCAAGCCATATATTTTGTTCCTCCGCCGCGGCAATGCTGCCCTCGCCGTACGCCAGGCCGTAGACCAGGTTGGCGACGGCGGCGTTGCTCCCTTCGATGACATTTGTCGCCACGGGCCTCGAAGGGTTTTCGCTAAGGTTTCCGTGGAACGTGTGGATCAAAAAGTCTATGAGCAGCATTTTTTCGGCGTAGGTTTTCGCATGCGGATATTTTGCGTAAAACTCTTTCAGTTCGGAAAGCGCCCCAAGCCCGTGCAGGGTCTGGCCTTTGTACGAGTCGTTGAAATCGCCGAACGTCATGGACCAGCCGCAGTCCGGGCATTCGAGCAGAAACTTTTTCGAATAGTCGTGGGGTATCTTGGCGCGGCATTTCGCGCAGGCGGCGATCCCGAGATTTGAGGAAGTGACTATCAGCATGCTTTCGACTCTCGCGTAAAGGCTTGTCCCGACTTCGTCCGCGAGCTCGTCGTCATAAATGCCGTTCGCGTCCTGTTCGTATAATCTTGCAATTTTTTGCGGGGGGATTTTTTTCGCCCAAACCGGTTTCGTGTTTTGGATTGTGCTCACTTCTCCAAGGCTTATTTCCGTCAGCCGCGAAACCCGAAGGCGTTTACGCGTCCGCCGTCCCTGATATAATAAATGTTTGGCGGGCATATTTAAACGAAAACATTTACCGTTTTCGCGTTCGCCAAATAAATGGGCGGGCGGTTTATGGCGCGGACGAGATCGCGTAAAAAACGGTGAGTTTCAGCAAGGGTGATATGATATGCGCTTCATCAAAAAAATAGAGGGCCCGAGGCTTTACCTCTCGCCGTTTGACCAAAACGGAGGCGAAACGCTTTCCCTTTGGGTCCGCTGGATGAACGACCCGGCCGTCGCCGAAATGTACGGAGGGCGTCAAAACAACGCTTCGGTCGAAAACGCGAAAAAAACCCTCGGGGGGCTGCAGGGGCGCCGTTTTGACGTCGTGCTTAGCGAAGGCGACTTGCCCGTAGGCCACGCGAGCCTGCACGACGTCGACCATTTAAACCGCAACGCATTCGTCGGGATTTTTATAAGCGGGGAGGAACACCGCGGCAGGGGCTACGGCGCCGAAGCCATAAAGCTTATGCTAGGCTACGCTTTTTTGACGCAAAACCTGCATTGCGTCGCGCTTTCGGTGCACGCGGACAACCTAGCCGCGATCGCCTGCTATAAAAAATCCGGCTTCCGCGAATCGGGGCGCCGGATCGAATGGATATACAAGAACGGCGGATACGTCGACAAAGTCTACATGGAAATCCTGGACCGCGAATACTTAGCCGGCAAATAACATATAATTAATCGTTCGACTCGTTTCAATCGGCTATCGTTTGCGCAATTTTGCTCCGCAATTATCGGCGCGTAAAACCGTAAATCGCAACGCATCGTCTTGATTCGTCGCCAAGCTTAATCGGCAGATACAAATTCATCTGGTGGTAGCCCAGCCCCTTCTTGATTTCATCAATCGGGTAAATGACGTTACCCATGCTGCGGCGGCTCGTATCCTCGACAAAATTTGTGGTCTCGAGCCATTTCTTGGTTTTTTGACGAACCTTTCCGTGGCTTTCGCCGTCCGCGTCCACGCTGACCGCGACCGCGTAAAGCCCGCCGCAAAATTCCGTGACCGCGTATGGGGCGACGTCTTGTTCCGTCACGTCGTCCCCGATCCCCCAAAACCATTCGACAAGGTCGCCCTCCCCGGTCAAAAAGTTGCTGCTGTCGAACAGCACCGCTTTAAACAAGTGATCGTGCGCCTCGCGCCATTCGTTAAACGCCCCGAATACCTCTTCCCACGAGGCGAGCCCCGAAGTCGCAGCCCTAAATTTTTGGATGTTTATTATCATCACATCAGGGATTTTTTTGTCGAGCCCCTCGGCCAGCTCGGCCAGGCGCTTCGCCTTCGACGGTTTGCCCGCATAGTCGGCGCCGATAAATTTCGTTTCAATTTCCCTTGCCTTGTCGTACAGCATTTTTATTTCGGAGCTTCCGGAAAAGTCCGCCCGCTCGATTTCGCGGATAAAATCCGCAATTATTTCCCGAAGCTCCCGTAGCATCGCGACATCATTGTCGATCGAATCGACTTTTTTCCCAAGCACCTCGAGCACCGCGCCGGGGCCGTCCGCGTTGAAGACGCGCTTGATGTCCCTGATGCTGACGTTCAGCTTGCGTAAAATCAGGATCTGCTCGAGCCGCCTTACCGCGGCCTCGTCATAATGTCTGTACGCATGGTCCCCGATCCTTACGCTCTCCAATAGCCCGGCGTCTTCATAGTAGCGAAGCGCGCGGGCGGTGACGTCGTATTTGCTCGCGACGTCCGCTATTTTAGCCAGGCTGCCCATACCGCCGCCCCCTTTTTATTTAAGTCCGATCGGATTGTAGCCGCTTCCCTAAAGGAAGGGTCAAGCATTAATTTGCGAAAAAAAAACGGCCCGCGCGAAACGGCCGCAAAAGTGGTTTATATAAAGCGGTCATTCTTACGTCGCTATCACCGTCTGCAGATAACGCTAAGGCCATGTTAAATATTTTTGCGTTTTAAAGCAATTTCATAAACCAAATCATCGGCACGGGCCGCCACTACGATAATTTTCATAATTTCATCGGTTTGGATTAATTGATAAACGATTCGGATTCTTAATTTGACCAATTTTATTTTAAAATGCCAGTTAAATTTTTCGATTTCGTATTTCCCAACGGTTTCCCATATCCGCCCTCGTTTTGCGGCAATGGATTTAGGGATACTTTGCGGATTGCTTTAATTACCTGAATCCTCTGCGAAAAGTCGAGTTCGTCTATATCGTTTTTTGCTTCTTCCGAAAAGAAAACCTTCCAAATCATAATTCGATTTCCACGTCTTCCATCGCATCTACATCAGTTATCGAAAGACCGTCTTTCGCAAGAATTTCATCGAAGGAATACGCGGTTCCGATATCGTTTTTCAAGCGCTCATTTGCTAAAGCCAATAAATATTGGTCGTCAATAATATCAAGCATTTCCTGATAGCTTTCCGGCGCAAGGAGTATGCAAGCGGGAGCGTTATTTTTTACGACGATTTTATAGCCTGACAATCGAACTTCATCAAATACCTTATTTGCTTCGCCTTTATTGAACCGCGAGATTGGAACCAATGTATTTAGAATATTTCCGCGAAATACTTTGCTCGCCATGACTAAGCGCTCCTATATAAATAATGATTGTGGTTTTCGTTTTTATAACAGATTAACACAAATATATCAACATATTTATCGATCGCGGCCGTTAATTCGCGCCGCGGCGAACGGATCATTTTTTAACAGCTCCCAAACGTACCCGCACGTCTCAAGCGCGGTCCGCCTCGCCGCTTCAAAGGCGTCCTCCGTTTCGTAATGCTCCTCCATGCACCAACTTTGGCCGAGCGCCGCGTCGACGAACATTGCGCTGATAATATCCTCTGCCGAAAAACCGGCGATCGAACCGATGATCGCGGCCATCTCGCGTATCCTGCCCTCATCGCAGGGGACTTCGTTCATCAAAAACCTCGCGCACTCCATCACCGGCGCGTCCACGACGCCCTTCGGGTCGATGACCGCGTAGCGTCCGTTTGAATCGAGCAGCATGTTTTCCTGATGCAAGTCGCCGTGAAGCAGGCATTCTTTTTTGTGGCGCTGCTTGAGCCCTGAATAAACCCCGATCGCCTCGTCCAGGAAAAAAAGCACGTCTCCTAAGCCGCCCATTTCAATCAGCTTGCCGCGTATGCCATCCATCCATGAAAGATATGTCGGGAACTTGACGGGCCCATCGTATGGGAGCGGCAGACATTTTAACATTTCGCCGAACAGACGCGCGCGCTCGTAGTAATCCGCGACCGCCCACATCTGGTCGCCGGGCGCAATCCTTTCCAAAAGCAACGCGTCGTCCGTCAAGTCAAACGCCCAAAGCTTGCAATAGCCCCTGCCGTCGTAAAACCGCAGGCACATCGCCTCGGTTTCGACTTCGGGTCCGGGGATGCACAGCTTGAGGACGCACGGCCCGTAAATTTCCGACTCGCACGCATACAGCAAATTTATGGTGTTCGTCGGCATGAACGAAAGCCCGGAGAGCCGCCATTCATTTGAATACTTCCCGATGCGACCGCCTATTTTCGAAAGAAAGGCGCCGGTCTCGCCGCCTAAGTATTTGCGTATTTGGTCGCGCGCGCTTTGCGGGATATCCATGTCAATTCTCCTCAATTTTACAATATCTCCGTCGGAAAAAATAAAAAAACGGAGCCGGCGAAAAATCCGGCGATCAGTCGCGCGGAAAAGTCGCGCATAACAACGGTTGACAACCGGCCGCCGTTTTGTAGTATACTTCCATAACCATAAAAAATTCCATACCGTCCGCGCCAAGGCGCGGTACATCAAGAGAGGCGGAGGGATCAGGGCCCTGCGAAGCCTCAGCAACCGGCGGACGCACGGTGCTAACTCCCCCGGCTTAAGCCGGAAGATGCGCGAAGGAAACGTCCGTTACGCGAGCCCTAAGGGGCTTTATTTTTTTAGGAAGGGGTATAACATGCGGCTGTTTACGTCAGAGTCGGTGACTGAAGGGCACCCCGACAAACTTTGCGACCAAATCGCCGACGCGATACTTGACGCGATGCTCACGCGCGACCCGATGTCGCGCGTCGCCTGCGAGGTCGTGGCTACGACCGGAATGGTGATGGTGTTCGGCGAAATAACGACGGAATGCTACGTCGATATCGAAAGAGTCGTGCGCGACACGATACGCGAAATCGGCTACGCCAACGGCGAACTCGGCTTCGACGCGGACTCTTGCGCGGTTTTGATATCGCTTAAGGGCCAGTCGCCCGACATCGCGATGGGCGTCGACGTCGCGCTTGAGGCGCGGGGGACGGACTCCGCCGAAGAGCAGACGGGCGCCGGCGACCAGGGCATGATGTTCGGATTCGCCTGCGACGAGACGGAAGAGCTCATGCCGCTTCCGATCTCGCTCGCGCATAAACTCGCGCATAGGCTCGCCGTGCTTCGCAAAAGCGGCGAGATCCCGTACCTCGGGCCCGACGCCAAGTCGCAGGTGACGATCGAGTACGGCGAGGACGACATCCCGAAGCGGGTCGAGGCAGTCGTGATATCGACGCAGCACGGCGCGGAAGCGACGCAGGAGCAAATACGCCGGGACATCATGGAAAAAGTGATAAGGCCCGTGATCCCCGCGCGGTTTCTTGACGCCGAAACAAAGTACTACATAAACCCGACCGGCCGGTTTGTCATAGGCGGGCCGCAGGGCGACAGCGGCCTGACCGGGCGCAAGATCATCGTCGACACCTACGGAGGGTACGCGTGCCACGGGGGCGGAAGCTTTTCGGGCAAAGACCCGACGAAGGTGGACCGCTCGGCCGCGTACATGGCGCGCTACATAGCAAAGAACATCGTCGCGGCGGGTCTAGCAAGGCGCTGCGAGATCGAGGTCGCCTACGCGATCGGCGTAGCCAAGCCGGTCTCGGTTTACGTAAACACGCACGGAACCGGGAAAGTTTCGGACAGCCGCCTTTCGGAGCTAGTCGGCGAAACGTTCGACCTTAAACCCGCGGCGATAATAAAATACTTCGACCTGCGCAGGCCGATCTACAGGCAGACCGCGGCGTACGGGCACTTCGGGCGCGACGACTGCGGCTTCCCCTGGGAAAAAACGGATATGGCGCATGTACTGAAGGACCATTTATGATACAATGCCGTGAATCTATCCGCGCCGAGGCGCCAAACGGGAGATACGCATGAAACTACGAAACAAGCTGCTTCTACCGGTCGTCGCGATACTCGTGGCAGTAGTGGTTGCGATATCGCTTATCAACTACCAGATCGCGAAGAACGCGATAACGGACATGGTAGACAAGGAAATGCAGGCCGGACTTTCAAACATCGAGTCGCAGGACCGGCTTTCCGAAAGGATACTCCGGCTCGTCATGGGCGAGCTTGACAAGAAAAACATCGCGCTCACCAGGGCGCTTGCTGAGTTGATAAAACAAAACCCGGCGCTTAAGGAAACCGACGAAATGACGCGCCTTGCAGACATGTTCAACGTGACCGAGGTCCACGTGATGGACGACAAGGGCGTGCTTTGGTGGGGCAACGTTCCGCTCTACTACGGATTCGACTTCAACGACGGCGACCAGACCATACCGTTTTTGCGGATCCTTGACGACCCGAACTACGAGCTCGCGCAGGAACCGCAGCCGAACGCTTCTTACGGCTTCATGTTCCAGTACACGGGCGTCGCGCGCAGGGACGATAAGGGCATCGTGCAAATAGGCATAGCGGCCGAAATAATCGACGAGCTGACCTCGCAGATGGATACGCAAAACACGATCGAGCTGCTCGCGTTCGGGACGAACGGCTTCTTCTTCATAGTCGAGGACAACGCGTTCGTCGCGTATCCCGACAAGGCGCAAATCGGGAAGCCATTCTACCCGACGATCACCGTTATCCAGGGTTCGGCGAACCGGCAGTGGCTGACGCTTGACGGCACCGAATACTACGCCGGCTTCATCCGCTCGGGCGCCAAGACGATCTACGCCGCGATACCCAAGGCCGACTTCATGGCGCCGCTTACCGCGATGCGAAACACCACCGCGATAATTTCGGTCGCGGCGGTGGTGCTCATGAGCGCGATATTGCTTTACGTGCTCAGGCTTGCGATACGCCCGATGGAGGAGTTAAACGGCAAGCTTCTTACCGTCGCCGAGGGCGACTTAAGCGTAAACCTCGCGACCAACGCGCGCGACGAGATCGGCCAGCTATCGAGGAGCACCGCGAAGGTGCTGTCGATTTTCCAGACCCTGACCGAGGATTTCGCCGAAATGGCCGAGGCGGTCAACATAAAGGGCGAGATCAACTACGAGATAGACGAGTCGAAGTACGCGGGCGACTACAAAAACGCGGCGGCCGGTGTCAACGCCATGCTCGCGAACAACGCCGAGGCGCTGCTCGAGCTGATAAACGCGCTCGAGCACTTCGGCGACGGCGATTTCAACGTGAAGGTCAAGGAATATCCGGGCAAGAAGGCGGTCATAAACAAAACCGTCAGGAACATAGAAAAGGAAATCACGGAGATACTCACCGACATAAACATGATCGTATCGAAGGCGAGCGAGGGCGACCTGGCCGCGCGCGCGGACCACACAAGAATGCTCGGCGACTGGCAGAAGGTGCTGCAGGGCTTCAACGGGCTGATGACCGCGTTCAACCGGCCCCTCGACGCGACCGGCTACGCGCTATCCGAGATGGCGAAGGGCAACCTCGGCGTAAAGATAACGGAAGAGTTCAAGGGCGATTTCAAGGCGATTAAAGATTCGTTCAACAATACGCAGGACATCATCTACATGTACGTGAACGAAATTTCCGGGCTGCTTGAAAAAATGTCGGAAGAAAACTTCGACGTGACCATCGAGCACGCCTACGTCGGCGACTTCGTAAGCATCCAGCGTTCGATCGAGCTTATCATCCGCGCGATGAACGCGATGCTAAACGAAGTCAACACCACGTCCGACCAGGTCGCAAGAAGCGCGGGGCAGATTTCCGAGACGAGCAGGAGCCTGCTCACCGGCGCGCACGACCAGTCCGAATCGCTGAGCACGCTTAACGGGATCGTCAGCGAAATAAATATTAAGACCAAAGAAAACGTCGAGAGCACCGACAAGGCCGAGTCGCTGGTGCGGCACACGATGGACTACGTCGGTCAGGGCAACAAGGAAATGGACAACATGCTCACCTCGATGAACGCGATAAACGAATCTTCTAACAGCATTTCGAAAATCATCCGCGTGATCGAGGACATAGCGTTCCAGACAAACCTGCTCGCGCTTAACGCGGCGGTCGAGGCGGCTCGGGCCGGCGAGCACGGCAAGGGCTTCATGGTCGTCGCGGAGGAAGTCAGGAGCCTCGCGCAACGCAGCCAGGAAGCCGCCAACGAAACCACCGAGCTTATCGAAAATTCGACGCAGCGTTCGAGGGAAGGCGCGGAGGCTGTCAGCCTGATGGCGAAGACGCTCGGAAAAATCAATTCGGAGATAACCGAGCTTTCCGACTACGTTTCGCTTATCGCGAAAGCCTCGACCCAGCAGGCCGAGGCGATCACCTCGGTGATGAGCCATATAGGCGACATCTCGCAAGTGACGCAGGCAAACAGCGCGACCGCGGACGAGGTATCGCGCACCGCCGGCGATTTCATCGACGCGTCGCAGGCGTTCAAGGAATTGGTCAGCAAGTTTAAGCTTAAGAAGCGCGCGTAAATAAAAAAGGGGCCGAAAGGCCCTTTTTTATTTGCGGCGCTTTTCTTAAATCCTAAGTATCAGCGTCGCGAGCGAAAAATATACGATAAGCGAAGCCGCGTCCGCTATCGTCGTTATAAGCGGAGCAGCCATGAGCGCCGGATCGATCCTCAGCTTTTTCGCCAAAAGCGGCAGGGCGCACCCGGTGCTTTTCGCGATGACGACCGCCGCGATAAGGCTAAGCGAGACGGTCACGCATAAAAGCAGGTTGCGTCCGTTCATCACGTAGAC